>Ga0099825_1010344_pt1 | contig 10257 bp, 2 predicted proteins | sample SiratroredBW_FD_76838 | JGI IMG/M metagenome (GOLD analysis project Ga0099825, IMG submission 76838) | Root nodule microbial communities of legume samples collected from California, USA - Siratro red BW | ecosystem: Host-associated > Plants > Roots > Nodule | place: USA: California | collected... | reverse complement strand
ATAACATAATTATTCCATCAAGTATTTACTTCTGCCAATTTTTATGTTAATGGTTGGTTACGTCAATTTTATTTTTATATTATATATATATATATATATATATATATATATATATATATATTATGTTTAGCCACTACATAACTTCTAGGATTAATATATACTTTTTGAAGAAAATAGATGACTCTATGACTTTGATAGAGTCAAAGGAAATTTGAAATAGGAAGAGTCTTTTACAGTTGGTCATTTATTTATTCACCCACTTTGGTTGTTCAATAATTGACTTGCACCATCTTTTGACCATTTTTGGTTAAAAGAAAGTCCTTCCTAACATTTTTAATGATCTAATCTATATTACAATACAATTCTTGAGAATCTGAAATACTGTTCTTTACATCTTTCGTATAAATGTACATTCCTAGTTGTTTGGAGACACGTTATTAACAAAAAGTAATTGCTATTTTTAATCAAAATAGATGAACAAAGTGTTTGATTGCATTTAAAAACAATTGATGCACATCGTGTTAAAACAGATTATACAAACTTTGAAATCAATTTTATCAATGAAGTGTAACCTAAGTTCAACCAAACACATGTTAGTTTGTACAGTTTATGTAAACATTCTGTTAAACTTGTAGTTGATACATGTAATATCTTTCTTTGTTAGCTTTTTTTCTTATCAATGAAATAATTACAAGTAATTTGGCAGAATCTAACACTACTAACAAATCTTTAACTATATAGTTCAAATAAACTATGGTTCAATATAAGATGGACCATAAATGGTAAAATATGGTCTTCCTTATGATTCTATTTGGATTCAATATTTTAAAAATTATTATTTTTCCTGTCAAAATTTTTAAAATGTTCTCTTTATTATTATTCAATAATGAGATCATGACACAGTAATGTCTTCATGTCACATTACACATATATTCCAAAATATTTGCTGTCTTGACTTTTTAAATTATAAATTTAAAAATATTACGCAGATCAAAATAAAAAATAAAAAATAAATCATATTTATAGTTATATTTAAAGGTTAAGTTAATAAAAATAAAGGTAACCCTTGGGAGTAAATAAGATCTTTATTGATTGACAATCTAAATAGTTTTTGGAATGATTTACCTAACTGATATCATTTGTCGATTTGCGGCAACCAAAATCAAACACTGGTTCATATGTCATGCATGCTTTTTTAAACTAAGCACGGATGCAACTTTTGCCTTTAATTTATGCGACCATGGTGGCTTTGGTTTTGCAGATAAGATATTCGATGTTTTGCCTTTTGTTTTTTATGCTTGATCATTACTTGGTGTGCCCATACTCCTCCATTGCTATGGCTCTTTGAGAAGGTTACGTTACTTGTTCAATTGAATAATCTTGTTTTTACAAATCATTTTCACAGTATCTTTTACAACAAGAACAGAAAAGAAAAGAAAATATAAAATAAAATACATAGCCATATAAAGAGAAATAAATTGTTGGCGATTGGATTTCCATGGCTTATTATATAACATGTAGTGACTATTGATATGTATTCTCTAACATCTGGTTGTTGTTTGGTTCGTTTTCTTCAGTACATGAGACATTATATATTATTGCTTACACTATTGATTTAGCATGTGAGTGGATTGTGTCCTTTTTATATAACTTCAAAATTAGGTATAGAGTAAAATAATAATAATAATAATAATAATAATAATAATAATAATAATAATAATAATAATAATAATAATAATTCACATATAGTCCTTCATACCCTCTTTAGATATCACATTATTTTCCTAAAAAAAAAATTGAACTTAAAATTATTAAGATATCTTATATTTCAAGAGACAGGTCGTCATTAGCATTTCTCAAGATATCATAACATGTTAACAAAAGTGTTAAGCATCAAAATGAAAGGGCTTGAATTTTGAAAAGGAAGGTATAGTTACTCTCCAACTTCAATGACTCGTATTTTTTACTCTTTTTCTTAATTTACTGGTTAAAATGAATTATTTATTAAAATCATGTACAGAATTAACAAGTTCACATTGAATTGTTTTTTTAAATAATAACTTAATAAAAATTATATTTTAAATATATTTTTTAAATTTTGTATTGTAATTATGATAAATTCAAATCTTCAAATTCAATTTATAATTATTCATACTTATATTTTTTAAGTGGATTTATTTTAAATTAAAATCCATATTTTTGGATTTTAAATCTAATTTAATTAGTTGGATTTAGATTGCATAATTTTTTAAATTTTGAAAATAAAATTAACGTGATGATAAGTAATTATATAATAAGTTAAGTCAAACTCAAGTAAGTCAATATCCAATTTATACAAAGTTAAGTCAAGTTGGTCCAGATCATGCAAGATTGAGACAAGTTTAATCTATGATAAGTCAGGTCACGTTCAAGTCAAACTAGACCCAATTTAAGTTGTACAAAACTAAGGTGGTATCAAGTTTGTTAAGTTGGGCGTAAGTCAAGTTGGATCGATTCAGATCCAAGTTAATTGGATTAGACCAAAACCAAGTCAGTTAATTGGGTTAGACCAAAACCAAGTCAGTATAAGACAAGCCTAAATCATACTAAGTTGAGTTAGGTTAGGCATAGGTTAAGATGAGTCAAGTCCTACTGTTGCCAAGCTAAGACACAAATCGGATCGAATCATAATAGGTATAAGTTAGACTGAGTCATGTCGAACCCATGACAAATTCAATTGGGTCAGACCTATGTCAGGATAAGTAAGATTGGGTCCAAGTTAAAAAAATGTCTTGTTTGGACCAGTCTAAGTTAATGCAGGTCAAGATATATTCAAACAAGTTAAGTCAAACTAAACTGATGTTGAATGAAGTTAAATCTAGAAAGATTGGATGGAATAAATATGAATCTGACTAGATTACATCGCACGTATAATTGAATATGATTATATTTCATCTTAATAAAATTAATTTGAAATTATATTTAAATTTAATTTAATTAAAATTTTGAATTTAATTTAAGGTAAATCTGATCCAATTTGATATTTTTTTTAAATAAATATAATTTTTAAATATAATTTATTTTATTGAATGTGTCTAGGTATAATTATCATACTCACTTATTCTATCATACTTACTTATTTTTAAAAGAAGTACATTTTAAATTATTACTTTAAAGATTTACCGTCATAATTGACTCAAAGGATAGATTAAGGTAATTTAAATAATTATAAATAATTTATCGTTTTATTATTTAGTTTCTATTAATAAACCGTTGAAGATAATTTACTCGTTAAAGTAACTCATTGTCGTTAGTGTCGATTTTTTCTTGTCACAAAGTTTTTTATTTATCTTAATTTTAGGAGATATTTTTGGTAAGATAAATTTTCCTACCGTGATTTTAACTGCTAGGAGATAAATGAATTTCCATAAACTCATTTTATTCTTGATTTTGTTTTGTGGAACTTTTTGCCTGTCACTTTAGGTGGTGCACTTTCAACCTAGCCATAATATTTTGTTTATGTTTTTAATAGGAAAGTTAGAATATAATTTTAGCATTTTCCGATAAACGACACGAAGCATGTTCTTAGGTTAAGAGGTGTTATACATGTGATGTGATTGTATAGAAAATTGAATGTGCTTAATTAATGTTTTTGTCTATTGAAAATCCCATAAATAAATTATATAGATGGGTTTGAGAGATTTTCTTTCTAATATTTAAGTTTCTTTTAAAAGAAAAAAAAAATCAATTTACCTAAAATTATCTTATAAATAAATGAAAAATAAAATTTTGAAAAATTTTCGGAATATAGTTTTTACAAATCAGCTTATACATAATTAAATTTAACTTATAAATAAATTATTTTCGAATTTTTAATTTTTTCTAGAAGAAACTTATAAAAATTTTGATCTAGACAAGTTTATTAATGAGTGCCAATGAGGACAAACATCTTACGAAATGATTAGTTAAAAATTTTCAATTAATATTTCTTGAAATTTTTTAAAAAAAAAAAAAATATTAGAGCGGAAATAAGAACGAAGTCAATAATTTAAATTTCAATAAATTAGAGTTTTCACGAATATCTACCAATGATATTTTAATTTTATCATACAATTAAAAAAATTGAAATTACTCTTTAAAATATAAATTTGAATAAAAACTTTATCTTAAAATATAATCCAAAATATTAATACAAATAAAATTAATTTAAATTCACACATACTTATGTATGTTAGTATGTATTCAGGCAATCTAATAAACAGATTAAAGATAGTTGCAGTGATGAATATCCTATTATTTTTTGTTCGTCCCATTATAAAATTACTTAGATCTATTCACAGTCAATATGCATTAAAAATATTTATTACTATTATAAATTTATTTGCAGACATTGTGTATATAATTTTTCACACGTTATTATACGTCAGGAATTAATTGAGTCAATAAATAGAGCGTAATTATAAGTCCTTTCGAATTACTACTTTTTATAGATATATAATTACATTTTTTCTATTAGTGTATACTTCTATAATTTGCACAGGACTTATGAAAGGAAAATTTTTATCAAATTTTCAATTCTTATGAAAACTGAGCTATTAAATTTAATATCAATAAAGTGCAGAATGTATTAGAAGGTAATTAATTAAAATTCAGAATAGATTAGAATGCCATTTGCATAGATTAATAATGCATGTAACTTTCAATTGGTTTATCAATTTAGCATGCTATAATTAAAAGGAAATATCACTAAAGATATATTTAATAAGCATAATTTCCTTCATACGTTACGATGATGTTTCCAAAATTGTCATAAAGAAAAGATACAGACAACTCAATGCCCCTCCATATAGTTTTTGCTCGTTTTAAATACTTATAATGGAAAATAATTATTAATGCTTTACTATTACACTTGTTATAATAGGAAAAAAAATTAATTATTGGTGTTATTTACTGTAATAAAAGATTTAAAATAAATCCGAATTTAAAATAGATTCTTGCATATATAACACTATATATTTGATGAATATTTTTACAACAAAATATTTGTGTTAACTAATTCCTCAATTTATGATAATTAGATTTTAATTAGTCTTTTCTCTTATTTCTCAATATTAACAATTGTTAGTATTATTTTTTTTTTTATGAAAAAATAAATGTGGATTTGATATCAAGTTAGACATAGGTCTAATCTATGAATATAAAAAATTTTAGAAAAAAAAAAAAAAAAAAGTTTACTGATATTAGGAAAGAGCATCTTGTTGTCATAGATATCTCTGCATTGAGTTTGCGGTGTTCCTTATGCACCGTACAAGAAGAGGACAGAGAACACAACACAGAGGTTCATGAATATAGGAAGGTCAAAAAGGAAAAAACACACACTCCCTGTCCCTTTCCATTTTCATCACATCTCTCACCTCTCGCCACGTCACCCAAAACTCCAACCCCACTATCACATGGTTTATAAATGCGGTCTCATCTTCTAACCCTGCACCTTCATCCACCTTATCATTCTCCCTTGTTTTTCTTCTTTTTCTCCCCCACAGTCATCTTCTATGAATACCCAGCCACCTCTTTTCCCTTTCTCGCTCTCATTGCTCCCTTGATTCATTCACCAGTTTTTCTGTCCTCTTTTCCTCTTGGAGGAGCCTCTGAGTCTTCTCAGGTACTGTCTCTCTCCTTTTTCTTTCTCTCTAAAACCAAGCCAGCTTTTGGAAAAGCTTATGCTTTTGCAGAGATTTGAAATCTGAGTTTACGTTGTTGGGGTTTGTTTTTGTGTGTTCAAGGTCTTAAATTTAGAGGCTTTTGACAAAAGGGTCTTTGTGTATTTCGACATGTCTCAAATTTTGTGGGGTTCTACGAGTTTTTGGAGAAATGAAGGAAAACTTGGAATAAAGGGGTTTCTTTTTGTGTGATTTTTTTAGATTTGGTTTATTTTTATTCAGATTTGTGAGCAGCCTGGGGAAAAATAATTGATTTGTTTGTGTTTGATGTCGCAGGTGTTCCTTGTCAAGATCCTTGTTTTTGAGTTGTGAAGGGAAAAAGAAAAAGATGAATCAGTGTGGTTATCAGCAGAAGAAGGCCTTGGCAACCTGCGAGGAGATGAGGATGGAATCAGTGGTGTGCCCTAAACCTCGAAGATTGGGCCTCATGAGCCACTCAACCTTTGATAACCACATCAGACCCTTGAGGCCTCCCTTTATCAAGTATTCACCCTTATTTAAAAAAAAAAAATTTAATTTTGTTGTTGATTTTTTCTAATCAATTTATTTTGTAAAATTTCTGACTTTATATTTGTTGCTAAAAATCAACAGCTACCAATCGGAAATTGAAGATTCCGGAGTTGGGGCTGAGCTTATGGACATCATTCTCCCTAAGGTATGTTTTTTTTGTCTCAATCTTCATGTTGAAAAGAAAGTTTTTTCTTTTTTAATAATTTTTCTGAGGTATTTTTAATGAGAAAAAAGATGGGTGGTTCATGTAGTTTCTCATAGATGTAACAATTAGAAGATTTGGTGTTGATAACATCTCTATCATATGTGGTTTGGATGTTGTTTTAGTTGCTGTTGACTGAAAGAAATGTTAAATCTAACAAAAGATTCCTTAAATTTGGTGTGTTTTGCAGAGATCTGGTGGGCAATTGGCCTCATCACCCCCATTTTACTGTGGATCTCCACCAAGCAGAGCCTCAAACCCTGTGATCCAAGATGAGCAATTTGGTAATGGTATTGAGAATTTTGGTCCATTTTCCCTGGCACCCCCTTCACCATCTTCCTCAGCTAGAGGTTGTGTGAGGATGAAGTTTGGTCACACCCCAGCTGCAGTGAGGATTGAAGGTTTTGATTGCCTCAGCAGGGATAGGCGCAACTGCAGTATTTCTGCTGTTGCTTAACTCAATTTTAAACAGAGAAAAAGAAAAGCAAAAATGTCAGAAAAAGGAGGATTAAGAATCACCAAAGTTCTAAGAGCAGAGGAGATTTTTGGGACTAAGGAGCTAATCTTAATTTTAAATCTTATTTGTATTATATGTATATACTGGTCTTATGGAAGTTGTTGATGAGTTACTTAAGGTGTCATGTATAATTGAGAGATGGTGGAAAATTTATTTTCTTCCTAGTTTTATCCTTTTTGAAGAATAAAAAAAAAAAAGGAACACATCAAGGTGAAGAAAAAGGCAAGCAAAAGTCTGCTTCTTCTCTATGGTAAGGTTTATATGATGATGGGGTCTTTAAGTTGAAACTTTCATGTGAGTTTCATGGATCCAGAGTTTGTAACTTTCATGTAATTTGAAACTCAGCTCCTCCTTTTGTAATTGTATTGTGGAGGAGAATTTGAGGATTTATCTTTGGAATCTTGTAAAATATATTTTTTGTGGGTGCCCTATTTGCAGGTGTCGCCTGTTTCATTATATGAAAGAAATATTGTTCATACTTTATTCCTGCTATTCCTTTAAGATCAAAAGACAAGATGAATATTACTTGTACAACTGGTAATTGGTCATTAGTCTAATGAGAAAAAAATAATAATAATAATGCAAGAGAATCTTAGGAAGCTTCATAGGGCATGATATGGTCAGCTTTGGAGGCTCTTGTCTAGTAATATTTTAATCATTGTCTGCAAATTAATTTCATAGATACTATATAGGCTTTTCTTTTGTTATTAATTAATTATTGTTGTTTTCTTTTGAATTTTGGAGAATACAAGAATATGGATGACTATTTGGTGATGTGAAGAGGTGCTTGTGCAATGGTGTGAAAGGGTGTGAGTGGGAGAAATAAGTAAGTCCTGTTTGGTTGGATAAACGACCAAAAAAAGTGATTTTGAAACAAAATATAAGTAATTTGGAATGTGGATAGGTATATATAAATATATAGAGAAAAAAAAAAAGTGGGGTATGGGGTGTGACAAGCACAAATGCAGAAACGTGTGCCTGTTACTTTATTGTGATGGGTGGAAAGTGGTTAAGAAGGAAGTGGCATGCATAAGGGTTTGTTTGGTGGGTGATGGTTGTGATATGATGCATTCATTTATTTATTATTAGAAATAAGGGTCTAGAGAAGCAAGTTGAGAAAGCGCGTTTGTGGGGTTGGGTGTGCTACTACTTTCTTAATTGCTTCCAAGAAATTTCTGAGGGAAATTTTGCATTGCAATTAACTATTTGAGTTGAATAATCTACTTTCTTTTTGGTAACATCGTGTCATTATCATCTCATTAGAAAGATACAAAAATGTGTGTGTAAGATGAGATTGCGACAATGTCATAGGAGTTACGTGATTATTATTAATTCGAACAAGTAAAATCTATCCCAAAACTGATTTTTCTAATAATACATGTTCTATTTGTAGAGATTAAACCTATATAAGAAGTTTACAATAATTCAGATTCTTAACTTTTAATTCTTATGGTTGCGTAAATTTTATTTTTTTAATATCTGTGTATAAAGTAATTTATGTTAGTTCCATACTACCATTTTAATCTCTTTTAATTTCTATCGTCTAAATTTATGGATACTAAAAAAAATTTAATATAGTATGTGTAAATACTAAAATAAGTATTTTTTTAAGTGTGAAAACTAAAAGATTAAGTTTATCTGGCTATTAAAAGCAAATGACTGATTAAGCTTTGTTATTTTTGAAGAAAAATAAATCACTTTCTAAAATAAGTTCACCTTTTAAAAGAAATTAATAACAAATTAAAAATGTGTTAAAAACGATACATTACCACGCGTCTATATATTTGAATTCTTAATTAAGTAATAATAGGTCTTCCTTCAAAAATGATAAGTCAATTACTAAATATGTGTATTTTTTCTTCTACCTTGCATCAAAGCCTTCGTGTTTTAAGAAAAGTTATTATAGAAGAAATTGATAAAAAAAAAAAAACAGTTCACTTTTTAAATTAATTAAGATTTACCTTTTAAATTAATTAAGATTTACCTTTTAAAAATGCATTAGATAGCACTTTTTTTTGGAAAAAAATACATTACCATTTCTATATTCTTGAATTCTTACTTAAATGACTGGTCAATTATCCTTAAAAAAATTATAGGTGATTTTTTTGTTAACAAATTATAGGTAAACTATAAGTATGTGCATCTATCTGCTACTTTATACCATTGTGTTGCTTTTTTTAATTAAATATAAATTACTATATAGAGGAAACGGGGAAAATAATATATCACTTTTAAAATAAGTTACCTACAAAAGATAAACTGATAGAATAAAATATTAAAAGCATGTTAAAAAATACATTACCAGTTCTATATTATTGAGTTCTTAAGTAACGATAAGTCAAAGTTTCTTAAATAAAATGATAGGTCAATTTCTAAATATGTGTATTTATTTTCTGCCTTATCTAAAGGCCTTGCCTTTGAAGAGATGTCACAAAAGTGGAAATGTTTGAAAAATAATAGATCACTTTTTAAAAATAACGTTACCCAGATAAATTGATAGAAAAAAAAATGTCAAAAGAACACATTACTGTTTTTACAGTGTTGAATTCTAGGTCAACTTTCCTTAAAAAAATATAAATCAATTTATAAATATGTTTGCCTTTGTTATTAGTAATAAATGTGTTTATCTTCCTTGCTTTTAAAAGAGAAAAATACTATAGAGAAAATGATTGAGAAACTAATAATAAGCATTAATTATATTCTTTGTGCTCAATTATTTTTCTTCATTATTTCTTTTGGCATCTTCTGATAGTTATGTCCTTTTCTTAAATAAATATGACTATTTCCCTTTCATAATATTGATTTTTTTAAAATAAAAATATATAAAAATAGTTTATAATAATTTGCAAATCATATATTCGATGCTCTTCATTTCAAAACACAAGTTTTCAGAGCTTCATTGAAAACTTGATTAATTAGAAATCAAATATAAGTATCCAAAAGTACAGAATAGGACTTACCGAATTGAGTTTAGTAAGACAAATAAACCATTCAAGACACCTAAACGGAAAGTTAAACATAGCTTAAATCTAATAATCTTTAAATCATCATAATGTACAATTTAAAAAAATTTAAGTCAATATTTGATAGATATCTTGGAGTGTGTTTGGAACACATGAAATATTTTATATTTGTTTCTTCTATTTTTGCCATAACCAAATAAAACAAATGAGACTTTTATTTTTTTTTTCTTCTGCTAAACAATTCAATAATTATCTCACTTTAATCCACTTTTTTTTTTTTTTTTATTATTTTGTTTCTCTTTCTTTTGAATTAACATATTCATTTCATGAAAAAAAATTTCTTTATATTAAATATTAACTAATATT
>Ga0099825_1010343_pt1 | contig 10258 bp, 3 predicted proteins | sample SiratroredBW_FD_76838 | JGI IMG/M metagenome (GOLD analysis project Ga0099825, IMG submission 76838) | Root nodule microbial communities of legume samples collected from California, USA - Siratro red BW | ecosystem: Host-associated > Plants > Roots > Nodule | place: USA: California | collected... | reverse complement strand
CTCAGTTCAAATAAGTGGTTCGCTGTGTGTAGTTTTGGAACACACACTTGTCTGAGGGGTGAAAACACTAAGTGGTTAGCTCAGTTCAAATAAGTGGTTCGTTGTTTGTAATTTTGGAACACAGACGTGTCTCAAGGGTGGAATGCCAAAAACAACTGCGTTTTCTCTTTCATTGTCATGCTGGACCGCACATGCCACGTTGGAGTGTCAAACGGAAGTAAGAGAAAATGCAGTGTCAAAGTATCATTTTCCATATAATTATTACACTCACTATTCATCACCGCTCAAGCAACAAAGTAGTTGTTCAAGTGATGAAGTGTGTTAATCAAGTTATAGTTTGAAGCTTGGGCAAAGAAGAGACCGAGACCAATCTCTCTCCTTTTGACACTAATCGCTTGAGTGTTAAGCTAGATGTTCAAGTGATATGTGGGATGATCAAATGTTGGGTTGAATACTTGAGCGATGAGCTAGTGGTGTGCATGATTCGGGATGTTTGGAGAATTGTGCAACCTCGTTGAGGGCACTCAAGCACTAGTGAGGATGTGGAAAAGTTCTAAAATATATTTGAAGGATTACAACATGTGTATGTCACTCAAGTGTTGGCAGAACGTTCAAAGTGAAGAGTTAACCCATGTAGCAAGGAAAGTGCAGAGTTGAATCCTACTCTTAGGTTGCATCTTACTTAAGTGACAAGTGGTCACTCAAGTGAGATGAGATGTAAGGTCTCTTAAGTGAGGGGCACTCGTTAAAGTGACATAGTGTTGTGAGAATACACACACATATACATATATTTGTGTTTGATATTTTAGATACCAAGGGTGTTATCGACCTGTGCGGTGAGTAGCCAGTTTGGCTGAGTGTTAAGCATGTAAACTAATTAAGTAGAAAAGATATCATACTATTATTGGTAATCTAATTATGTAGATTAAGATATTAGGTGTTAGGAAGTTGACTAGAAAAAAAAAAAAAACATATTCTCGACCCCAAACATTCATTCAGCAAACATTCATTCAGAGGGAACGGGTTGGTAACCCAACTTGTCCTCTTTGAGATGTTATAGATGTAGGGGACCCCATAGGACCAAAGATTGTGATTAGTGTGAAAGGAGTTGTTTCATTTATCTTAAGCCAAGTCACCTAGCTAAGGATTGCATAGTTGGGACCGATGCTACATCTTTTGGTTTAGTGTGAAAGAAACCTCTGGAAGGTGAGCAGAGATCAAGGACAACCAACTATAGTTGTTATTAGTGAAACTGAGACTTCACAATCAGACAACTTGGTAAAAGGTACATATTTTATTATATGTTTAACTCTAAAAGTGTTGTATGATTTTGGAGGAACATATTCATTATGTCCATTTTATCTGTTGAATGGTTGAAGCTCCCTTCAAGAGAGTTATTGATAAGGTTCATTGTATAAACAAGACATGTAGGAATGTTGAATTATTATTTTAGAAAAGGTAACTTAGAAAATTTTATATAAATGTTTTGTATTATAGTTTGATTATTCTATAACTCAAAAGAATTAACTTAATATAGGTAATTTGAGAATTAACTTAATATAAGTAATTTATGAACCATATGTGAATGTGATTTAAAAATTAAATCATCTTGCTCTTAGTTTTGTTGCTTCTTTCAGCTTTTATGTGTTTGTGTGATAATATGCGAAGATGAACCAAATGCTAATAATGATAACATATATCTTTGGTATAGTCCATTTGAAGAATGAGTTTGTGATTTCATCTCTAAACTTAAATATATTCATAGGATTTTTTTACTATTAGTTTTTTATCTTCATATTTGAATATTTATGTCTATTGCTACTATTATTATTCATGCCTTGTTGACTTTACTAGCACATCTCAAATACATCATAGTTAATTATGTGTCACACCTCCTTTAGAAGATGATAAGGTGGATCTAATTGTTCTTATGATTAATTTCTTTGATCCATATCAAGATCAATTAGTTCTTATCTGTTTGTTAATTACAAAGTTTTTACTCGAATTGACTTTTTTAATCTAATTAACTATGAACTCTGCATTATCACAAAAGTGTTATCGAGAATAAGTAATAGTTGGTGTCATTTGTATGCATCTTCTTATTTTATACATCTATTTTAATTGCTTAATAATAAAATTGGTTACACTATAAATATTAAGAATTATTTTGATTTAAGTAATAGTTGATGTCATTTTTATGCATCTTCTTATTTTAGACATCTATTTCAATTGCTTAATAATAAAATTGGTTACACTACAAATATTAATCATTTTGATTAAAGTTACAATAGTCCTAGAGTGGACTAAATAGAAATTTTAATTAATCTTTTGTAACTTTTTGAAGAGATAAATATATTATTATTATTATTAGATTTTTTTTCTGTAATTATGAGAAGATAGTCAATATATTTTAGAATATATCCCTTATGATAAATAATCTTATCATTTTATGTTGACCGACTATATAATTTTTTTTATCTAATAATTTGTTTCTTGTTTAGTATATTATAGTTTGTATATTTAATATAATGTTATTATAATGTGTACCATTCTTTAATAAGTAACAAATACTCATTTAAAATAATTTAAATTAACAATAAAGTAAGTAATCATTATATTAAAGGTCAATGTGATTTGGATATTACATTTATAACTTTAATAATACCATCACACCATATATCTTATTAAAAGACATTTTAGAAAAAAAAAAGTAAGCTATCATCATATTTTTTTTAATATTTAGTTAGGATATATGGTTATCATAATTCATGTATTTTTTTTTTATATTGTATTTTATTTATCATATGATAGAATAATATTATTTTATACGATTCTATTCGATTTTGTGATACTTGAAGAATGACACTGAAGATGACATTTGTAGTTTAATAGACTGATTCGATGTTCAATGATTTGTCTATATAAGGTTATTGATTTCAAGATACACTCTTAACAAACACCATTGAAAATGATTATGCTACAGTAGAGGATGGATATTTTTAACATTATTTTTCATGCATTTTTTATGATCATAATTATTGATCTTAATGTATGTGTTATGTAATTTTATTTTCTATTGTGTTCATTAAAAAGAATAAAACAAGTAATTCTTAATAAATAGTTTCATGTTATAGTTTTCAATTTTTTAAAGAAATATTAATTTTAATATAAAAAAACTAAATAACTCTATAAAATTATTTTCCGTGTATCCCTCTCATGTTAAAGATATAGTTTCTTTAAATTAAGAAGTCAGCATTAGATTAAGTTATCGTAAAAAAATAAAGTATATTGCAAGTATAAAAGGTATAGTTCCATTTACTTTCTTGGGGTTGACCATGATTCAAATTTGATTAATGAAGATCAGTTGACCTGATTTTTTTAGTTTATAAAGCTAAAGCTTAAAAATAAGAATTTTAACATTATAGTTCAATATGTTCGATAAATTTATATTTTAACTTAAAAATGATATTTTCAGTAGTTAATATTTCTTGAACTATATGTTCTTAAATTTCAATTTTTGAAAAAAATGGAGAAGTAGAAGCATTGTGACCTTAAAAGTATTTTTTAGATATTTTTATTTAATAACTGGTTTCTAAAATTTCCTTTTTTAAAAAAAAATAATATCTTATTTGTTCGATCCACTTTTACGTTAAGAAAAAATATAAGCAAATTAGATTAAACATTATGTAAAAGGATTAAAGCTCTCTTCATGAGATTTTAATATAATTTTATTGGAAAAAGGAAAAACTAAAATTCAACAACGTTGATGTAGTGCAAAAATAGTTTATTTTAAATAAACATCTTTTTATCAAATTCGGATAATTATTTGTGAAAAATAATAATTAACGCTTCCCTATTTGACTAATATCAATCCTAAACAATATTAAGTCAACAATTTACATTAATTTTCTGTACAAAAATTAATTTCGATATTTTCCCTAAACAAACCATGTCTAATTAGTTTATTTACTATATATGTTTACACACTTGAACAAACTTTGTATAACCTTGTTCATTCTTAAAACAAAACGTTATTTTCAGTGAAAAACTGAAGAATGTTTCCATTGAAGTTGTGTTATGTTCATGAAACCAAATGAGTCAAAAGATGAGGTTGAAACGTTTGAACGTTGATCTTTTCACCTGCTTCTGCTGAACATTTTATTGTCAATTATCCATAGTGGCACATTCTAACACACATTTCAATATAAAATTAGAACAACCAAATAAGCGATTAACCTGCAAACACACTATTAGTGTAAAGTGGTCAAACAATATAAAAACTATTATTGATGTGACTTTAATATAATTGTAGTAAGAAATTAACGAGTCCATCTTATATAGTGATTTTTTTTATTAAATGATAACGTAACATTTTTGTTTTACATTTTCGATACATAACTTATTTTTTCAAAGTTTTTGCACTTTTAATCAATCCAAATATTCCTATAATTTTAATTTGATTATCATAAAAAATATTCTTTATTTATGGACTACAGTATCGCATAGAAAATAAAAAATGCAATTTCAATAAACTTGTCATATTATATATACATCTGCCACAATAAGGTGTACCCAAAAGTATCAAAATATTTAGGGATTAAAATCAAATATAATTTATAAACATATTTATTTCTTACACATATTAAAAACCCTAAGTAAAATTAAAATAATCAGGAAAACATTAAATTTTAAAATGAATATCTGAAATATGCGATGAACTTTAAGAATAGTAACTTAATAGCCTTAAGATTATCATACTGATATACGTAGTAAATGAAGACCAAACTAAATTTTGGGGCTGCTTTTGGCCTTAACAGAAAAATTATTGTTCTATATAATCTAAGAGTTAAGGTCAATAATACAAATTTAATGAACTTGAATTTTAAAATACAACACATCTTAAAGTAATATATTCGTAAAAGTACGTGACTATAATAAAATATATTTTACTTTCAATGTAGGTCGTAAATATTAATATTTAATTATGAATATTCAAACACTGATTTACTATGTGGAAAAGAAAATACTGAGTCAATTTCATGAAAATTAATTTGAATAAAATTTGAAATGGACTTTAATCTTGGTTAATAAAAATATGTGCAATCTAAGAACGCGTTTCAGTATCAAATTCATATGGGGACTTAGTCCATATATACATTTATTAAAGAAAAAAATAATAATTGTGCAGTAGTTAGTTATTTATTCTTTGCAGCCACTTTTTCTGACATTCAACAGTCACCACCTTCATCGACTTGCGTGGGCATTTCAAATTAAAAAAATTAGACATTTCATATTTGATTAATCCATTCTTAATTTGTTTTTATAAAATAAATTTAACAGAAGTAATAATATATGATGATATTGTCGAATATAAAAATTTGAAGTTTTATTACAGTCTTGCTTTCTAAAATAGACCATAAAATTGAGGGGAAAATATATACTTACATTGTCTTCGTAGTCTAATATTATTATTATGAAGGATTAATTATCTCATTCAAATATTATTTGTTTTGAACCTTATAATTTAATTACAGTTTTGTCCTTTCAAAGGTTGAAGAAGAAAAATTATTTAAATTATCCTTATTCTCTGTTTTTAAATAATGTAAGACTATTAACTTACCGAAACACACAATATAAAATCATATATTTAAATTATATTTTAGATTTATAATAAATATTTTAAATTATTATATAATATTTTGGTCTGACTTGTTTGAATAGAATTAAAGAGGTTAAGAGATTAAATTTTTACTAATTTGTGAAGGTAATATCTAGAATATGCATTAAAAAAAAGAGAAAGAATAATGAAGAGCTTAATTGAGAAGTAAGGTGGTCGAGGTCTCACTTTTCAATAATTTATAATTTAATTATAAGGGATTTTAATTTCTTAATAGTATGAATGCATAAAAATTAAGACTGCAATTGTTCTAAATTAGGTTTGAGACTAAATGTTCTTAACAAAAACACATCAACTCAAAGGAAATAACTAACTTAATTCACTAAGTGTTGACCAAATAAGGTCACTGTGTAAGAGTTAAAAATACAAGTTTACAATGCATCAGGACACATAAAAGTTTTAATAGGAGCAATTACCTTATATTATATTATATTATATTTTGGAAACCTTAAACTCCTGACTAAAGAACTAGTTGGCAATCCCCTCTTATTTACGATTTTTTAATAATGATTTTAAAAATAATATTGATATAGATTATTCATATCTGAATCATAATAAGTAGAAGAATATGCATTCTTTTAAGGATATAATGTTTTTTTGTTAATGTAATTATCCACTTTAATGTAACTACAATTTAGAGAGAAAAAAATAGAAAACATAATAAGTGATTTATAATTGCATAGCTTTCATTGACACTTTAATGATGGACTAAATTGTTTGAAACTAATTGATGAAAAAAAATTAAATTGTGAAATTAATGCACGAATTGTTTGTATATTTGTTTTTTGAATAAAGAATTATAAATTGAAATTTAAAAAATAAACGTAAATTTTATATTGACAATAAATAAGTAAGAAAATATTATACATTTAAAAATACATAATAATAATAATATGATAAACTTATAATTTATGACTTTTGTAAAATCTATTTGAAAATTAAAATTATAGTGATGTTTTATCTTTATAGCTTCACTTATGGTGACCAATATTTTCAGAAATTATTAGAACTGTTTGAACAAGTAAATATAATTGTTCATAAAGAGAATGCTAGCTCTAAAAGAAAAATCTAACATGTTTTAAAGATTAACTATGACTTTTGTTAATGAAAAATAACACATATTGTTCCAAGGAAAGGACATTTTAAGAAAATATGAAAAAATAAATTTATATTTAATTAAATTTTAATTACTTCATAAATTTGGGTTTTTTTTTTTTTTATCTTTTTGTTTGATTCTTGTCGTTATAATACGAAAAAAAATAAATTTAATTTTTGTCGTTATAAATATGTTTTCTTCTCTTCAATAACTTAATTTTTTTTTTTTTCTTTTCAGTCACTTTCAACTTACCGGTTAAATCCTTTATTATTTTTCCAATTACAAAGATAAAAATATAAATTTTAGAAATTCTATTAAAAAATATAAATTTATCAAGTTCTTAAAACTTTAATTAAGTTAATAGCTTAATATCAATTTAACTATTAATATTAACATTATTATTATATCTAAACATAGACTTAATACACATGGTCTGAAAATTATAAAGAATCTTGATTCTTACTTCTCTAATAGTTCAATGTTTTGAACAAGAGATGCAAAGTTTCTTTCTGACTTTTGACTTTTCCAGAGACTTTTTTTCTTGTTCTGGTTGTTGTTTTGCTTTTCATGCATTTGTTCCATTTTGCAGGGCAGAAAGGTAACCAAGTTCATATTTGTGTCTTTGAACGAGGGACATACAATAAGAGCGAAAAAGAATTACGTAATTAACATAAGTAAAATAGTAAAAAATAACACATTATTCGTCATCCGAAGATAAATTAGTAAATCCATGTTTTAAATTTAATTTTATCATAATTGATCGTTTTTAGTGTCATTAAATTAATTTGATATTTTTATTATGAAATGTATCATCAAGTTTTTTGTTGTTGGATTGAATAAACAGAGGGTCGCAAAATTCAACTTCAGTCTTTAGGAATTAATTTAATAACGTTGTACAATTCAGTTAAAAAAATTATGAATGTTTTATATTATTAAAAAAAACAAATTAAAAACAACAACCTTTCGTGAATTAACATGCTGCTGCTGCTGCTGTATTTGAACGAGGCTTGTTTTGATATACATATTTTTTTTATAATTTTGTTCTATATTATGTTAGAATAACATTTAATAAATAAATGGATAAAATTTATTAAACTCGCCATAGATATACCATATATAATATATCGTATATAATTGTGATATTAAAGATAATCACATATGTAATGAAAAATAAAGTCCTTAATAATTAATATTTTTGTAAGTAAATTTATTAATAAAATAATTTCAAATTTTCTCTAAAGGCTATTAATTACATATTAATGGTTGACTGAGGTTTCTGAACATGGTGCTCCTCGTTTGCAACAAAACCATGAGCTAGGGGAGAATCTTCATTCTCTTCACCACACCTCAACTGAACAGGCAAATGAAAATTCTCTTTTATTATTTGATTAAATATAAATGTATTTAAATATGAATTAAAAATAAATACACGTCCAAATGTACCCTTTTAAGAAAATTTTCAAATGACAACACTTTAATTACTGCTGGCGCATTAAATCCATGGGCATCTGTTGTTTCAGTGTTTGTTTTTTTCCCAATACCATAGGTTATAATGGCCTTATTTAGAATCAATTTAAGTCATTTTTTTGCCAAGTTTTGATTAAAATAGGTCAATATAACCTAACTTTTTTTTTCTAGAACAGTAACTTAGTAAAAAAAAATTATGTCACGCACATTTATTTATGTTATAAAAAACGGAAATCTCAAACAGGACTAGGATTAAGTTAGAGGTAGAATTTAACTCATTCTCAGTAAATTCAAAATCTGATGTATTTTTTAGCTAGTTAAATCTTGGGTCAGTTAAAATATTCAGTAAATATTTTAGCTATATAGAGAGTTTATATGAAACACAAGAAAAAAATTGATAAAATATACAATTCAAAAAGTGAAGAGAATGCAAATCTCCTCTCTAACTTTTGCATTCTAATTTAAAGCATAGAAGTAAATAGCAGAACGCGTCAACCTTGTCTTCCAAAATTAACACATATGCGCACTCAAAATAAAACACGCTAAAGAAAAAAAATACTAAATTAAACTATGATTTATACAAATTTTACTTTATTCTTGAATAAAGTTATCATATAAAAATAGTTGGTTGTGTTTGAAAATTTCTTTGACGTAAGGCGTGATAAAATATATGAACGCGCGAAAATAAAATTAGTCAACCTTTTCTAGAAAATTAAAATAGTAAGAAAAAAGGCGAAAGTTATGAACGCAGTTTGAAAGTCTAGAGAGAAAATTCTAAAGCCAAAGAACGATTCTCCCATTCTAAGTTCTCACCTATCTAAGTATAAATACCACTACTTGCCTCTTCAACCCTCCTCATCCAACATCCAAACCAAACACAGTATTCTCTCTTTGCTGTCTCAGAGACCACCAACAAACATATTATACCACACACTTCACCATGGTTTTTCCAAAACCTTCTTCTGAGTCTGACCTTTTTCTTCATTCCAACTTCGCCTCTTGTTATGCGGGAGACTCTCTTCCGAGGTATACACATCTTCCTTCTCAGTTTTCTCCTTCTTGTCATGGCCTTTTCCATCTATTATGTGCATTCAATATCACTATTTTCATGCAGGTTCAGCATGCCCGAGAACTCCATGCCTAAAGAGGTAGCCTACCAGAACATACACGATGAGTTGCAGCTTGATGCTATTCCAAAGCTTAACTTGGCTTCCTTTGTCACCACTTCCATGGAGGAAGAGTGCAACAAGCTCATCATGGAATCCATCAACAAGAACTATGTAGACATGGATGAGTATCCTGCCACCACTGACCTTCATGTACTTTCCCATCTTTTACACCTATATTTCCTGTTCAATCTTCATACTTTATGGAAGATATTTTTTTAGTTTTTGATCCCTCACTAAATTTTTTTGTTTCTCTGAAAACAGAATCGGTGTGTGAACATGATAGCACGATTGTTCCATGCGGAGGTTGGAGAAAATGAGAGTGCGGTTGGAGCAGGAACTGTGGGATCATCAGAGGCCATAATGCTGGCGGGACTTGCATTCAAGAAGAAGTGGCAGAACAGGCGCAAGGCGGAAGGCAAGCCTTATGATAAGCCTAATTTGGTTACTGGTTCCAATGTGCAAGTATGTTGGGAGAAATTTGCCAGGTACTTTGAGGTGGAGTTGAGGGAAGTGGAGGTGAGAGAAGGGTACTACGTCATGGATCCTGCCAAAGCCGTTGAGCTGGTTGATGAGAACACTATTTGTGTGGCTGCAATCTTGGGTTCAACTTACAATGGAGAGTTTGAAGATGTCAAGCTCTTGAATGACTTGCTGCTACAGAAGAATAAGCAAACTGGGTAAGTAATGTTCCACTAAGTACCTCTCCTTTTCAACTAATTAGTGTTACTAATTTGGTAAAGTTGTGATATTACAGATGGGATACGCCTATTCATGTGGATGCTGCAAGTGGTGGTTTCATTGCTCCTTTCCTTTATCCAGAGCTGGAGTGGGATTTCAGACTGGAATTGG
>Ga0099825_1010339_pt1 | contig 10264 bp, 3 predicted proteins | sample SiratroredBW_FD_76838 | JGI IMG/M metagenome (GOLD analysis project Ga0099825, IMG submission 76838) | Root nodule microbial communities of legume samples collected from California, USA - Siratro red BW | ecosystem: Host-associated > Plants > Roots > Nodule | place: USA: California | collected... | reverse complement strand
TGACTAAATTGGGTGAAAATCAAGCCACATACACGATGAATGATCTACCCTAGCACAAATTATCTATTCAACAGATCAACATATCATCAATTTTCACACAACTATCTCATACATGCAACATTCGATTCAACATTTCAGACCTGCAGGAAACTTTACCAGATACAAATTGTACAATTACTACAATCATTAACTTCTCTATTCAACACTTAAATTTGTAAATCAAACAAGCACTAAGGTTAGCTTCCCTTACCTGAATTGCATTAGAAGTTCTCTATAACAGCCCCAAAACCTAAGATCTTTAAGAACTCAAATTCTAACGGAGATTCTGATCGGGTAGACTTGCTCTATGCTCCGTCACGAGTCCAACAGTGAGCTCTGCTTGAGAAACTGATGAAGTATGGAAGCGGAGATTTAGAGAGAAGTCAGAGGAAAAGAGGGTTAAGAGTTTTAGAGAGATAATGACTTGAGTGGAAATGAGACTTGACTACTTACTTTTTCTATACATACGCGTTTTTAGTTTAATAATATAATAAAGTGCTCATTCCACTTCTACCATTTCTACTCAAATGACAGATTTTCTAGGTTGTTACATAAACAAATGACTTTTATAAACTAAAATATATAGATAAATGTAACTTAAATCTCTCAAAACATTATTAAACAAAACATAACTAATAACAGTCAATATATTTCGATTTATAATCAATGTTAATTAATATTTTTAGCACATCGATGAATAAATTCTTAATTCATTCTTACATGTCACAACAAAAAAATAATTTTTTTAACCAATTGACGTGGATATCCAAGCCCAACCCCATGAGATTCATGATTAGAAAATTCAAATTCACAAAACAAAAATTGAAGTCCAGAATCCAATTTAAGACTTAGGTAGGTCCATAATTAGAAAAAAGCTTAGGAAGACCCAATGAGTTTTGTAGTACAAGGTGATCTGTCTACTGAAGACCCAACTATTAAAAGACAACCATGTAAAGGAGACTAGATTGATTATATATTTAATGGACTTTGAAAAAATGGCTAATAAGGATTTTATTTTATTTACTTCCAAATAAGGCAAACTCATAACCTAATATTTAAACATTTGTTAGAATTGAAAAAGAAAGATCATACATTTTGTAAAACTAATAAGAGTGAATCAGTTAAATTCTTAATTGAACCAATTCTAAGACTTATCAAAGATTTTTCATTTTCTTGTAATATTTTTATGACTTATCTCACATTTCGTTTTTAAATTTCAACAAAGAATTTAGATCACCAATTTCAATAATATATTTCTTGTGTTATATTAGATTTCTTAATGTCTCTGAAATGATCCTTCTTTTCTTGTTTTTTTATTATTGTTCTTTTGATCTTGATTATTTTTTCTTCAATTAATCTCTTTTTAAATATAGTTAGAAATTAGTTAGAAGAAGAGGATAAAAATTGTATTAATTCAAAGTTTCATCTTAAATAGAAAGAAAAAGTTAAGTAATATAAGAAAAAAAAAGCACAAACATGTAATTTTAGACTTTTTTTTTTTTTTTTAAAAATAATATGATAATTTTTTAGGTTTATTTTTTTTTTTTTAATTTTAAATTATTTTAACATTTTTTATTTTAAAATTTTTTTTTTTTTTTTAGAAATGATATGATAATCTCTTAGGATTAGTCATCATTCATTCATGTTAAATTACCTTAACATTTATTATCTTAAAAGTTTATATTGATTGAACACACTTCTTATTTTAAAAAAATTATAATTTTCTTATTAATTTAAATATAATTATTACTTTATAAAATAAACTAACTTATAAGTTTACCAGCTAAATTCATTAAGTTAACGATATCTATCTATATATATTAGAAAAAAATGACTCATTTTAATCAGTTTAATAATATATTTTTACATAATAAGTTTTGTGAAATTTTTAAACTGGTCATCAAATAACTAAATTTATTTCCAAAGCTAGCCTAAGAGTTAAATTAATTTGAAAATTTCAAACTGTGAACTTTCAGTTAAATTTACTTTTTAAAAATTTAAAAATAATATATTTTCTTGCAATACGTACATACTTATGTATATGATTGTTAAATTCAATACTTTAAAGTTTTTTTTTTCATCTGACTTAAAATTTAAAAGGACATATTTTATTTTTAATATTTTATATATAGAAATATTTTTTATCTAGTTTTAAATATAAATTTTTTAATATAACTAATATGATTGGCAATTCACCACAGAACTGAATTAAGAAATTCCTACAATTATAATATATAAGTCAAGTCAAGTCCAACCAAATTGTCTTTCTTCATAGTTATATATATATATATATATTCATAACATGCTTGGTTTCACGTTTGAGACATAATTTTTGACACTTGAAACATAAATTTACAAGCTAATAATTTTTTTATTTATTTTGGTGTGTGTGTGTTTTCAATTTGAACAAGTTTTTAAACACCATATATGAACATTGGATACCGAAAGAAAAAAAGTATAGAGATGAAATGAAGGAGTGTGAACTGGTTGGAAAATTGGTATGGAAGTGGCCCCCTATGAACTTGCAGTGTAATTGAGAAATGAAATGGAATTGAAGAGACGAAGTTTGATGTATGAATTTGGCAGAAGATACACATTCCTTGCGTGATTATTATTATAGTGGAGGACCCTCACTCTGCCATTCATGCATGCAACTCATACAAAACAAAAAATTATTCATACTACTTTCATTTTTTATTTAAAGGGATGGGGAAAAAGTACGAAATGTCATAATAATATATGTTTAAGATCCACATACAAAACTTCGGATAAAGAATCTCTAATTCTAAGAAATTTTATACGTAAACAATAACATTTGTTAGATGATTACAAATGTATTTGATATATGATGTATGACAGGGTTGGTCGCGCGCATGCGCATGAACCAAGGATGTGTGTGTGCAAGAATATATATATATATATTAGATGCTTGTATTTATATCAGCTTAAATATTTTTTAAATTATAGCAAAAGAAATATGATATTGGCACTGATTTGGAATGACATATGATCTCTTCTCCTAAATGTCAAATAGTAAGAATTATATACGAAATTCTTAATTATTCATTTGAAAAAAATTAGTTACTTTTTCTCTCACTTTTCTATCGAAAACAACTTCTCTAACTTTATCCTAATCTTGTATTAAAAATGGATGGGAGAAGTTAAAAATTATATTAAAGAGTGATATGATTTTCTGACAGCATAGCTGGAATGGTGTGTGTATTATTGGGTTGGGCGTGGCATAGTAAAAGTGTAGTGAGAAACCCAACAGTGGTACTCATAAACTATTATCTATATATTCATATGATATGCTACTTATAATAGAAATATGGGAACAACCTCTCGAACATTAATTTGGGAATCAATATTGGACTTCGACATGTGATCCATTGTGGGGTCTCGACCAAACCTCACTTGTTTTTATTACGTCTATGATAAATATAAAATTTAGAATATATATATATATATAATTTTTATAATTAATCATTTGTTAATTATATTATAAACTTATTTAAAATTATTAATTATTCTTAAAAAATAAAGATAGAAGAAGAAGAGTAGTAATAGATACATTGACACCCTAATATTATTTCAAAAGTAGATTTTAAATAAAAGTAAAAGAAAGTTTATAAATAAAATTGAATATTATTTTCTAGTTTATTATGAAATTTTAGTTTTTATAAATCTTTTTCCCTCTACATTCTCTCGACAATAAAAAAAATTATTGGTAAAGTATTTTTTGTAAGATTGAGGTCCTAAGAAGTTAGAGAGGTCTAAATTTTTTAAATTGATCAAAGTTTGGTTTTGTTAACTATAACTAATTCTATTTGAGTTTTAGTTTTTTTTTTTTCTTTAATAGATTGGTTAGGAGGAGGTGTTGTTATATGGTTGATTTTTTTAAGCCTACTTAGATTGGTTGAGTTGCTATAAAGAGATGGTTCAATAAAAACTTCCTTAGGTAAATGGAGCTATATGGAACTTAAAATATGTGAATCAAATGGTGAGTTTGTGGAGTTTTAATTAAATATTTTTGTTGTATGTATAATAATATCATTGATTTTGAGCCACAAAAGCATGGAACAATTGTATAAGTGAAAATCTCTTTAAAAGACATTATGTTCTTTTGTTTAGGTTATAATTGGGCTATATATCGCTCGAGCGACGAATTGTTACTTAGGTGAGATTTGAGAAATATACAATCATTACATTTATCGTCTTAAGTCACTTAAGTAAGTGATGCATGACCTAAACGCTTAATTACTGACTCAAGACTCAAGCTTTCAAAGTCACTAGAGGATATTCAGAAACTTGTTGTGATACTTCAAAACCTAAGTCAAAAGTTATTATACTTGAAAATATAATAACAAAACATCATGATTCGATTATGATTTAACGTACTTGACTTTGAACTCGACACTCGACATAATTAATGTTAACTTCAATAATCTTAGTCTCAACTTTTTTCCATAATTGACTAATTGATACAGGATAATCAAAAGTGACATATAAATAAATTTTATTGTAAATAAATAGAAAGAAATAAACATACTTCCTTATGACATGATAGTTATATAATAAATTAAAAGTTTGTTATATATATATATATAATCCGAACATGTTATATATTGTAAGCATAAGAATATTAGTATATAATAGTATCTCATAATTATGTGGTTGAGATGAATCCAATAGTATATATAGGTGGTCACGATTTGCCATTAAATATAGGTTGTTAGCATTTGCCTTTAGAAAAATGTTTACAACATCAAACTCAAACTTGTTTTTTTTTTTTAACTAATACCAAGTCTAGTTTTCATCAAAATTTAGTTAAATCTAACCTATATCCACTACTACTAGTTAAAGAATTTTAAGAGTATAATTCTTGTTTGTTAACAATGTATTTTTACCATGATTAACAAAACTATTTTATGATTTCTTTTTGAAATATCATTCTTAAGACTCACTAATAAATGTATCTTTTGGTTTGATACCTATTCGTTCATGCTGTGTGACATTACCTAAAGCTATAAAATTATGAGAAGTGACAATAATACAGAGTTTTTCATATTATTTTTACCACAAAGTTTATTATTGGTTAAATTTATTACAAACTATAAATAAGAAACTTACTAAACGTAAAATATTCAATCAACCCATGTGGACTTATGTGGAATTGCTTTGGCAAGAGTTACATTTATGACAAAAACTCTTCAGATTACAAAATAATGAACAATGTGTTTTGGTAAGAGTAATGATACATATACATTCTTAATTTTTCAAACACCTAGAATATTCGTTTTAGGAGCTTAAGTAGGTTCTATTTTTATATTTCATTCATTTTTTTTTTCAATTTAAATATCATTACAAGTACTAATTTATACAATCCAACATCTTTTCGTGAACTTTTAAATAGGTTACAGAAAAAAAAAATCCCGGTGTTTTTATATTTCTTCAAAAATGTATTTGATAAATTATAACTACTTGCTAATAGAATAAATGAAATATAAAAAAATATAGAAATATACATTTAGCAAAATATGTTTTTGTTAATACTAAATAAAAATAAAAACATGTTAAATTCTTCCTTGAATACTCAGAGACTCCCATAAATAGCCGCAGTACACTAGATCATAGCCAAATTCATATTTTTGAGGAGCAAATATTTATTTTAGTAGACTAACTAATAATATTGAAATAAATACTTTATATAAATAGTACTTGAATAGTGCATGGTGTTGTATTAAAGAAAAAAAATAAATATAAAATTATAAATCATTCAAAGATTCATTTATATATATGTAAGTTTTTATTTCAATACTTCAATCTTTGAAAAAACAGATTGAATATTTATGATCTTGATGCTCATGACCAAAGGTAGATTCAGACACTTTTTATTCCACATAAACAGTGAGATAAAAGAAAATGGAGAAAGTTTTAATTAACTTGAGACTTTTTTAAGCTTTGACGATTTCACAGTCCACTCAAAGGGAAAGTCCATACAAATTACTAGCTGTTGCTGCAGTGTTTTCATTGAAACATGGAACACTGATTGCACATTTTAGGTAACCAAAGCTAAAGGTCGGAGTATTATTCATAGTCCACGGAGGTTTATCTATTTTTGACATTGAAAAATGCTACACTATGTTTCACTTTCTTGTGCCTTTCATTTTCAGGTTTATGATGTGACATGTGTAGACTATGAAATGCATGGTGGAATCGGAAAATTATATTTTCAAATTTAAAAATATATAACTAATTAATATTTCATTTATAATAATAATAATAATATTTGGACCAGTTGTTTGTTTCTATTGATTTTGGGTATTTTTGCCGTTTAAAAAAATTGATTTTGGGTATAAAGAGATGATTTGGTAGTGGACTATTACTGCATAGGGCTTGGCCTCTTTAAATACGAGTTGCCTTCGGCCCACAAGGGCCCAACTCTCACGGCCTGCTTAATTGCCATGTGCAAACCGAATAAACATTCATAGGCACAAACAAATTGGCTCCTGCTTTGTTTCTTTAATTTATTTAAATAATATGTATTAATAATAAAAAATTCACTTAATACATAAGATTTTATATAATATGACATTATATTTACATTATTATTATTATCTTAAAATGTACATTACATTAGTAAGTTAAGTTCACTTGGTTTTACAGGTTTATCAGGTCATAATAAGGCCCATAACTATTCAATAGCCTGGAATTAACTCCTTGTTCCGATTAGTCATGTATTTTTTTAAAATTAAAAAAATCAAATAAAAGAAAGATTATATCTGGATAGCATACCACATCACCACACTTCGTGGAGCAATCCCCAGATGCACATTCAGCCACAACCAACAATTCCCCTGTAACGGAGCTTTGTTGCATTTCAAATAAAAATGTTAAGTAGATTTCTGATATCTCTGAAATTGATGGGGTGAGGTTTGAATTGATGAGGTGCAGAAAGCCATTGCCAAGAGATAGTTCAGTCTTCAACAATGGGTGAGATCCTATTTGTTCAGGCCCTGCTCTGTTCATATTTATTTTTGAACATTTAGTTGGCTAGTTTCTTAGATATTTTAGAACTTGAATTTTTAGGTGGTTTGATCTTTAAGTTAAAGTAATATTGCTTGGGTTAATACTTGTAACTTAATGATTTCTTTTCTAATTTACTCAAATTGGCCTAATTATTCTATTAAATAAAATTTAATGAATCTTGGTTAGTTTAAATCAAATTGAAAATTTAAGTAGATAGTTATTATATAGGTTTGTAGAAATCTGGTTGCTTCTCAAGTATTTTACTGCATTATTGATGAAAGTGTGTTTAATAGTTTATCCTTTCTTAAATGTAATGGAGGACCCATTGAATTAAATTTTAGAGGATTTTAATTTTATTATGAGTCTTATGTATGAATCAATACTTTCAAAAGATATAATTAAACTTTGTCAGAATTATCAAGACTTTTTAAGGAAACTAATAAAATTTAGTGATATTTAAGGGTTTTTCTTTTACAAATTATGAAAAAGTATGTTCGTATTTAAAATTATACAAGTTTTGGCCAATTATTTCTAGGAGAATTTTGACGAATTTCACGATACTTTTTTCAGTAAGGTGTATAAATATCACATTCAATAAAATGTCTCACTTGAATTCTTGAGATTTTTCCGTACTCTTTTTTTTTTCGGTCTTTTATTATTTTCCATTACATATAATCTCTTCTTCTTTTATCGAAGGTGATATAAATATTCGTGTGCAATATTTAATAATTTTTTAGAAAATGTTGTTATGGTGAATTTTTAATAAATAAACCTTCATTTAATGTTATTAAATAACAAAAATTATAATTTTGAACTTATGTTTAAATCCGACTAAAGGACAGAGGGGTAATTTAGGTGGACATAAGGTAAAAACTTAATTAGATATTAAAAGATTAAAAAGATCATTAACTTTACTTTTCTTTATCAAAATTTTTATTATATTTTATCCGTTGTCTCTTATAATTTTGTATATACTCGAAAAATTTATCGAGTTGATACAAATCTACAATTCTTTTTCAAATCTTTCAATTCTCACTATTTTAATTCATTATAATTTTTAATATCTTAATTATAAAATTTTTAAAAACAATTATAAGCCACAATATTCACTCATAATTTTTTCAAAATTAAAATATTTTATGAAAATAATATTTAAAAGAAATCTCAAACACACCCCTAATAACTTAAACTCATGTGATTTTTTAATTGTTCAAAAATAACTCATAACTCATAATTTGAAAAATAATGGTGATGTTGACAAGTTCATTTTGTATAGCTAATTAAAATTGGAAACAATTTATTTTCTTTGGTATTTTACTTGTATTCTTGTAGATTTTTAGACAACTTCAGTTTGTTTTCATCCTACTTTTATGGGTTTTAATCAATCACTTTAATTTTGAATCTTTATTATTAGTCCTTTTCCCATTCAATTTGAATGGAATGATTTCTAATTGGTTTATCTTAATTTTATTAAAAAAAAACGTTTTAATTTAATTCGGTTTTAATTTAGTTTAGACGGAAAAAATGATTTTTTTTTCTAAAAGAAAATGTTCTACAGAAAAAGGGATAAAGTGTGCAATTTGGAAAACTACTATATCTATTTTTCTTAGCTTTCAACGTGTAGTTCCATATATAATTTTGTTTTAAAATTTTAGTGTTTTATGGTATTTTGATTCAGACCTTTTGGCTTTTTTTATTTAATTAAATTATTAATTATTTGTTTTATAATTTTTTTTAATTTACTCTTATATATCAACCTTTGTTCTGCCCGATGCCATACATATTGTTTACATGAGATGATGTGGTAACATCCTAAATACATCACTATAATGAACATAAATTACCAAACACACTCATATACACATATACACAGTATGAACATAAACATATAAATATGAGCATATAAACATACACAAAATTAACATAAACACTCCAACATATACAAAAATAACACATATGTTTTAAAAGATGAAATTAAAGTTTTTTAAGCTAAAAATATATGTATATTTGTATGATTATTGTAGCCGAAAAGTATTGTTTTTTTTTTTTATTTTAGTAAAATAAATATGACATAACTTTCAGTATCAATTCCGCATAAACCTTTAACCATTAATGCAACGTTTCTTCAAAATTTCTCAAGGTCAGAATATATATTTGAAATTTAAGATGTTTCTGTATGAATATCAGAATATAAAAGCAGGGGATTATGAATCTGAACCTAAGAATTTTTGAGATAAATCGATTTTTCTAAGAACTCAAGGAATTAGTTAAGAGTTGGAAGCTAAAGTTTTTTTTTTTCTTTTTTAGAATAACAGCATCTATATTATGCTTGCTACTTGGAAATGGAACTTTTAGAAATCGACCAATATAAGAAAACAATTTTGTTAGAATAAGAATACGCTTCCTAATTTCTTTTATAAATATGTTTTTTATTCTTAAAATATGACCTATTTTTTTTGTCTATTTTTTTAATTTTGTATTTTGTGATTTTGTTTCTCATTATTTTGTTTTAGTCTTTTGATAGATTATCCCTATAATAATTTAATCATTTTAAATCAATCCTTTTAAAAAATATTTTATAAATACTTAAAAGCAAATAATCTAGAATAAAAAAAATATTCCAAAGTTCAAAATACAATAATAAATACTAAAACTAAAAAATGAATCTTATCGAAATCAAAAGTTAAATAAAGATATTTGAAGTTAAAGTCTATCGTATTTAGTTGCCATAGTTAAGGTTTTCATTTTTTTGATATAGACAAATGTTTTCTTAGCTGACTAAGTCAATCTTTTTAGACGTTATATTTTTCAACTTGATAATTTATTTTACTGGTATTAAATAAGATTATTTTTAGGTGATATTAATCAATAATATATTTCTATCTACGTTGATTAGAATATTAATTAAGATTATTATAAACACTAATTAAGATTTATCTTTTAATCGAGGTTACTATTATTGTTTAGTGATAATTTTTGCATTTGATGATAATAGAAATACTTTATATAAATAAAAAAAATTAAAATTTAATTTTCATATTATTTTTAAAAATTAAAAAAAAATGTATGCAACTGAGATTTAATGCATTTAAATTTTTTAGAAGTTTTCTATGCAGTGAGCTATTGTCTGCATATATATATATATATATATATATATATATATATATATATATATATATATATATATATTTTTATT
>Ga0099825_1010338_pt1 | contig 10265 bp, 4 predicted proteins | sample SiratroredBW_FD_76838 | JGI IMG/M metagenome (GOLD analysis project Ga0099825, IMG submission 76838) | Root nodule microbial communities of legume samples collected from California, USA - Siratro red BW | ecosystem: Host-associated > Plants > Roots > Nodule | place: USA: California | collected... | reverse complement strand
TATATATATATATATATATATATATATATATATATATATATATATATATATATATATATATATACTCCTTGTTTTTAGAAAGAAGAAATTTTATACACACCTATCATATATGGACAATTAGATACTAAAGTATTAACTACTAAAATTTCATAAAGATGATAATATAACAAATGATTTGGAAGACTTAATGATTTGATGAAAGTAATTTAGTTATCAGATACTACTCTAAAATTTAAAGTCTAGCATTGGTCAATTACAAAAGTTAGATCAAGAATTAAGAGTTATTTTTATTTAAATATTACTATTTTTAGTTATATCACTAATTAATATAAGGATTTTATTAATATTATCATATTTTATAACTTAAATTTATCATTTGTATTTTTAATATATTATCTTATTGTTTGGTTTTTAATATTTTATTATTTTTATTTTAATAATATAAAATTTTATTATTTTAGTTTAGTATTTCAGTGTTATATGCTGACGTGATAGATATCATCTAAACATATATCATGTATAGTAACAACAGAATATTTTATATATCATGTCTTGCTTAAAAACAAAACTTAATATTAGGTAGCAAAAGAATAAAATTTTATATTACATATAACAAAATGATCAAATGAATATATCATAAAAAAATATTCACATATTTAATATAAATTTTTTTTACAAATTAATATTTATTATTTTTATAATATTTCTTAAATATCATATTGTTTATACACAAAAATAATTTAATATCAATTGATAAATCTATTTCTTTTATAAAACTCACTTAAATTTGTATAATATAAAGCTGGAAATTTTTTTATATAAAAGTCTGTAAATTAGAAATTTACTATTAAAAAAACTCTGTATATAAAAGGGTTGAAAAAGGATTGGGACTAGAATGCATCTAAATAAACAATTGAACTATATTCATTCAATCAGATGTTATAATCAAAGAGCTCTTCTTATATATAAGTGCTCGATTTAACACGTTTGTTTGAATAGAGATCAGGATATAAAATAATATGACTCATAATTTTTTTAGTTCATTTCAATAACTTTTTATATAAAATTTATCAGAGTAGATCACATACAGAGTTTTAAAATAAAATAAGTCCAAACAAATTTTCTTAAAAGTTTTTACAGACATCCCCATGTACACGTTTGGCTTTAGATCATAAAAACTTCAAACTATGATCATTGGCCAATTTTGTATTTTTGCACCTATTGTTAGTTAAAGTAATGCTTTGGAGATTACAATAAAACACAAACATATTATTATAATTGGATGGGTTGTGGATTACCAGGTGACATAAGCAGATTTAAATTTCAGCTCTGCGTGCTCGTCACGTGCTTCCAGTAATATCTCAATTATTTATTGTGTATACATTTATAAGAGGTTTACATATATAGAAGAGTTTGTTATCATTCATCAACCTATACAGAACAGTAAGATTATGTATATGGTGGTCTTGGGTGAAAAATTGCTTTAATCTTTTCAAAGCTTTTGAATTTTATTATGGGGGATTTCTAATACTACTTTTGACCTGTCTCTTTTGTCTCTGTTGTGTTAGACAAACCGATTGGTTATATACCATTGCTTAATAGGTTTATCCATTTTATTCAATTGCTATCAACTATAATCATATTATTATGTATACATCAACTGAATATTTCAAGAGACGTTCATTGGTCAATTTATGCATTTCTTGCTATAATTTTAAAATGATGTTTATCTTTACCTACTGATCTCTGATCTCTGTTTATTTTAGTTTTAAACTTTCTTCCCTTGCTAAACATCTGTTTAAAAAATTATTATATTTAGTTAAAGTGATTTAAAGCTGCATGTTTCAATTATTATTATTATGCATGTTTTATCACTTTTCTAACCAAAAGGTTTAATTTATAGTTGCCGCAACAAAAAGTACGTTTTGGTACCTTTCGGTCCAACATATTGACAGAGTTTGGCCATCGAAGCTGAACTTGATTCTTGTTTCAGAATTTTGATACTTTGTTTTGTAATGTAAGTTTTTTTTATCAAATAAAATAAAATAGAGGGTATTTGGAGTATTCCAAGCTCTTGTAATTAACGTTTAAAATTATATAAAATACAGGTTTAAAATGTCTGCAAATTACAAAACACTGAACCCTCATCTATAAGATTTCGTAATCCAGCCTCAAAGATCAACTAAAGATAATTAATATCTCAAAACATTCCATGTTTGTAGGGAAATTTTAAATGTTTTTTTTTCTTTTCATTTGAGACTCAATTTCTTATAGAATAGAGGGTTGTTTACTTTTTTTTTCTTTTTTTTTATACGATAAATTGTCCCCAATCTTAGTGTATAAGTTCTTATTGTCCTATTGAAAAAGATAGATATACAACATTTTTTTTTTAAAAAAACTGTTAATTTTTATTATACAACCCCACAAAAAAATAAAATAATATATATCAGGGATCTAAAAATATGTTCATAGATTTTATTTTAGATAAATATAGATAAACAAAGTATGAGAGCAAATAATAGTGATACATGATTAGAGTTAAAAGATTCGTCTCATACGATAATTTAACTTTATCCTCTATTAGGAATAGTTCCTTAACCTAAATGCTTTTTATAGGCTAAGAAGTTCTCCTAATTCCTGACATACAAGTTATCTTCAAACATTAGTATTGAAATACAATTTTTTTAATTCTAATTCTATCTCTCACCCCTTTCCTAATCGAATGTACTTAACCATTTCAACTCACACATTGCTTATATACATATATATCTTTTTATGCTTAAAATTGAATAGCTAAGAGTCAAAACACTATGCAATAGTTTGGAGGATTCAATAAATTTTATGGTATTACATCATTTTTTATGCTATCTATACAAGTATTTGAACAAATACAACCATGATGAGTGTTGTTTTTTTAATTGAGTTTGTAATCCATACCCAAACTTTCACTTAAGCAATTCCAAGTGAAAATATAATTGTAACAATAAATTTAATTAGAAATATATTTATATATTTAATAAAATATCTCTAGAATAACACATTCTAAGCTTAAGGAAATAATAAATAGTTAGTTTTAATGTAAATAAATATAGGTATTTTTTTTACCAATTTTAATACTTTTATACTCATAGACTGCAATTGACATAATATTTTTTTTAATTTATTATGATTTTGGAATATCTTGGATAATACAATGCATATAAATAATTAAATATTATTATATAACCATCTGTATGGGATTATAATATAATTGGATAAATTGATATATTTATATACGCACATTCATTTATAGAGAACGACTCCCGTAAAACTATTTGATTATTATGAAAAATAAAAATTATAATAACAATAGAAATGAATATATGATATATCAATTATCAAATTGAAAAAATACACGTGGTTTATTTTAAGTACTCATGTGATCATTAAGTTATTTATCATCTGAAATTATACATATATTTGCGTTTAAAAGGAGGTATTCAGTTGTAAGAAAATATAAAAATAAAGAAGCAATGGAAAGGAGGTGAAAATAAGTTTAAAATATGGTGAGGAATTAAATAATGATAGTTGTTTAAAAATAAAGAATAGAATAAAAAGAGGAATGGCTGGAGAGGCAAAGTTGGAGTTTGAAATAAAGAAAAAGGTATAATAGATAAAAGCCAAGTCCAACTTATACAATACAAATGCAAGTTGATCATCCACTTGCATGCCCAAGAGATCAATCACAACAATAACAACAACAAAAACTGCAACAACCCTCTCTCTCTCTACTCATTCCCTTCCAATCCCATCTCCAAAAGCAAGAACTAAGAAAACTCATTTCAACAACAAAACTAATGCAACTTGTACTACAAAATTATAAACACTAACCCATCTTCTTCCTTCCCCTCTCCAACACCCTCTCACTCTTGTATATATCCTTTCCTTATTCTACATCTCCAAATCAAACACACACACTCATCACATAGTGCCAGAGTAACCCAGAGAGATATTTTTGCCTTTTCTAATTATTATTATTATTATTTATTGTAAATTAAATAATAATAATAATAATAATAACAATAACAATGCCTTCTTCCCTTCAGTTCGATAGGTTCAATCCTATAACCGACGCCGCCACCGCCTCCTCCGCCGCCATCGCGAGTGGCCTAAACTGCCCCAAACAGTCTCAAGCGCCGCCTTCCGCGGCCGCGCGTCGTCTCGTGGCGTCCTCTCTCTCCGACGCGGTGGCGCGGCACCACGCCCACGTGGCGGGGCCGAACCAGTGCTGCTCCGTGGTGATCCAGGCGATCAGCGCGCCCGTCTCCTCCGTGTGGGCGGTGGTGCGGCGCTTCGACCACCCGCAGGGCTACAAGAACTTCGTGAAGAGCTGCCACGTCATCACCGGCGACGGCATTCGCGTCGGCGCCGTCCGCGAGGTGCGCGTGGTGTCCGGGCTCCCCGCGGAGTCGAGCACCGAGCGTCTGGAGATCCTGGACGACGAGCGCCACGTCATGAGCTTCAGCATGGTCGGCGGCGACCACCGGCTGAGGAATTACCGGTCGGTGACGACGCTCCACGCGACCGGGAACGGGACACTCGTTATCGAGTCGTACGTTGTGGACGTTCCACAGGGTAACACTAAGGAGGAAACGTGCGTGTTCGTCGACACCATCGTACGTTGTAATTTGCAGTCGCTGGCTCAGATCGCTGAAAACAGGACGCGAATCTGTCAACACGAAAACTGTTGATCAGCATTTTTATTTTCTTTTTAATTCAAAACGGGTTGTGTCTTCCCATTTTTTGTTTCATATTCGGGTTTGAACTTTGATTCAAACCCGTGTTTGGAATTGATATGCTTCATGCATGGATGGGTAGATCCGTAGGGTTTTTCGGACGGCAATGGCTGAATCAATCAAAATATATGTATATGCATAATGGTATATGTTAATGTTCATATGAATGTAGTTCTTCTTTGCTTTCTTTAATTTTCTCATTCTATCTACCTCTTTGATCCTATATTTCTTCCTAGTGTTCTCGTCTTTGTGTATATTCTCTCTCATTTCTAACACGGCAAATAATTATTAATTATCTAATTACTTTTTTATACATGCCTTTAGGTACTTTGCTTTCGTGTTTAGTACGTATATTTTCTCCATGTATGAAAAATTGATGAGCTGCGCTGACACACTACACACTACTGACACATTTCAACACTACACACTATTTTTTTTATTCAAAACAAGAAAATAGCAATTTATTTCTGTTTTTAAAATTACATGGTATAAGACTCAAATACTTTTTCGTTTAAGAAATTCCAAGTGATTAAAAAACTTATTTAATAATTTAACGGAAAGTAAACTACTATGTATCTAAAAAAAGAGTGATTAGAAGAATAAAATAACTGCCTCCAATGTAAATGTTGGCACCTAAATCGCCCCGAAGTAGTCACCAAAAGAAGGACATGTACGAACGATATAATATGAAAGATTTAGTAATAAATATAATATTTTGAATACTCTATTTATTTATTACTGGATTTGACTTTTACATGAGTTTTAGTAAAAAATATCAAAAAGAGTATTGAAAATATATTGTCAAAATTGATCATATAATAAAACATGTAAAGGAGTTGTTATTGTTATTATTATTTACTAAGACAAGAAGTCCAAGGAAATAATTGAACACGTACATGCATATACATATACACAGAATACACAAGACATAACAATTCTGTGAGCAAATAGTTGCTTTTATATTCTCCATTTTGGTGTGATTTATCGTCATCATCTTCATCCTCTAATAAGGTTTTTTTTATTGTTCTAAAGCAAACCATTTGTCATTAGTCACAATGCATATACAGTAGTGGCCGTATAAGCCGCTGCAAAGTTAGAATATGAACTGCGAAAGAAGACGATGGATGTGTAAAAAGTCACTGAAAAGTTTGCGGGAATATAGTTCACCAACAAGTGACGAGGTAAAGTGTGATGTTAGTAATAATAATTCTTATCAATTTGATTGTGCGTGCGCAGAAGAGAACTCCATTATTGTTTATATGTCTCTGAAATAATTTCTAGGGATCGATGTTTAACACAATGTTTAGATTTAGAGAACAATACCAAGTTGCTATAGATGTAATTCACGTGTTTCCGAAAGCTGTGCCTGATATGATTCATTGTTAGTGGGTATAAAAGCCATCAAATCCACCATGGTGACCTTTGCCTCAAAGCTTGAATTTTTCTACTTGAAAATGGGTACCAACTACCCACCATTTGAATTTAGCTAATTTTATATATTTTTTAATATAAAACTTACATGCAAATTGAATTTATTTTAAGTGGACAACGTATTTATTTTCATTTAAAGCAAACTGGATCGTTGTTTTGACTTATTAAAAATTATAAGAATGATATGTTCTTATTGAATTTAATTAACTTTTCGAGCAATGGGACTTGTACTTTAAGAAACAATGTATACTTTCATTTTTAAAGTCAACAAAACACACTTACGAAAAATGTTAATTAAAATCAAATAGCAAGATTATAATAAAATGCAGGCATGGACACACACACACACACATTATATATATATATATATATATATATATATATATATATATATATATATATATATATATTATAAAAGGGATATAGTGTTTTAGTTCATACCAACTTTTCAAATTTTTGGCTTTCATCTCTGGCTATTTTTATAACAAATAATTTTTCATATATATTTTTTAAATACTCAAATTTCAATCTATAAAACTACCATTTTTCTTCTGATACAGAGACCAAATTTTGGATATTTGCAAAAGATATAAGGCCTGTAAATAGTGTTTTAAAAATCAAGACAAATTCATCTTTACTCATTTATCTTGTAATTTTTTAAAATTTAAAGAATTAAAAAAGCATTCTCATCATTTTTCTATAAGTATGTAATGTTAGCGTATATTTGTGTTATGGTTAACACGAATTATTCAAACTTATCACTGTTACACTGACTTCGTTACTGTTTTGTTTGGGGAGACTGCATGTTAAATTACAGAGTGACATACTCTACCATTTTTCTAAAATAAAATACGAATATAGCATAGTTGAAAGATTTTTTTCCAACACAGTTTATTTTATATTATTGAAATATTTTTGACATTTTAATCGTACAAACTCTTTTTTTTTTTTCTTTCTTTTATCTCTTTGGGTGTAAACACCCACAGAACATTTTCCTAAATTATATTAATTAAGCACCGGCCGAAAGTTTTACCGAAACAGATCGATTAAGGATATAATATTTGTCATCTTTCAAAAGTAAATTAGCCAAACCAGCCGAAGAAAGAAAGAGAATCTTATATATATGATTTTATCTTTTCTGAGCGTGGAAATCGGTGCGAAACTGTGGGCATGGGCATTTACAAGTTGCTTTGAAATTCACAAGTTGCTCTGAAGCTTCTTTTATGCTTTCTTTGGATAACGAGGACAAATGGAGGATTCATTTATGGAAAAATATATGAATAAAAAGTGAGATGATTTAATTACAGAATTTATTGATATGTTATTGAATTAATGGAGATGGGTGATTATATTTTGGTGGAAAATCAAAATTATTCTAAAATATATTTTAAATATAATATATTTTACTAAAAAATTAGTTAAGAAAATAAATAATTATTTAAGATATTAATTATTTAAAAGTATTATCTATTAATTTCTAATAAGAATTATAAAAAAACAAAATATTAGTCATAAAAATAAATTAATGATTTATTAAACAACTTTCACACATCTATCATTCTCTACTTATCTCATACTTTATTTTCTCTTTCAAAACTTTTCATACAAATGATCACAAATCTTAATAAATAACCTAAGTCAAATATACAGAATGATTCCAAATAATCTTAAATAAATCTAGCAAATAGTAAATAATAATGTCTACAATACAAAACATTAATTTTGTCCGCCCAAAATTGTACTCCTTATGTACCTATTAGGAAAAGGATAAACGAAACCCTGATACTGAAAAAAAAAAAAAAATCATACTTTTAAATAAATAAATAAATAAAAAAGAATTGTGAAGATAGCCATGCACGTATTATGGAGCTTATAATATTAACAAATTGTAGAATGAAGCTCTGAAGTGCAACTTGGCATGGATGAACTCAAGTTGTTGTTGTTTACCATACCATAGCTATTATCCTCTCTCATTATGTTATTCATATATATGATTATAGAAATGTAAGTTGTAGGTTGGAAGGGATGGAAGGAATTGCAAGTTGGGTTGCAAGTGGGAATTCAAAAACATTATTCTTTAATGTTTGATGAACCTCACCTTGTTTCCTTCTATGTACATTACTGCTAGAACACATGAATGAGTCATTTTTACACATTTTACTGCACAAAGACTTGGTCAAGTGTCCAATAATTAATTTCCCCTCTATTAACCCTTTTATGTACTGTTTCATTTACTGATCAAAAGATTCCTCTTTCGGCTTTCACCCTTCACTGTGTCTCTTTTAGACTGCGATGTTCTATTCAAAAGATATATTGTTAGATTAAACGCGTGTTCTTAGGTCAAAAGTTACAGTTTTATTCCTGTGATGTAATTTTTCTTTTTGATTTGTTGGTTTTACTTCAGCCATACTTCAGCTTTATCAAGAGAAGGTGCTTATTAATTATTTCCATATACCAACATCTTCCACTAATTTTCATGACTTTTTAGGTATCTTAGGGCTTCAAGCTAAAATGTTGTCTTAAGACTAATATTGAGAGAATAACCTCTCATATTACTGTAATATTATTTATGAAATTTGTGTTTAAATATCTTTCCATTTACTTTATATTTAATCACTCACTTATTTAATATTTTATTGAGAGAAGTACATTAGACATTTTGACGTTATATTCTTTTTCATCTTTTAAAATCGATTTCATCAATAAATTGCAAAATCAGTCAATATAATAAGTCAATACTTTATAAATGGATTTCAATTTTGGATGTCGAACGTCATTTTTAAGATATATGACATGTTAATCTTTTATACTCAAAATATTTCCTACAGTAAAAGGAAAAAGATTATTCTTACTCTAATGTTTACTATAAATAGATAGAAAATCTAATGTTTACTAGAAATAGATAGAAAAATATTTTATGTGGTGATAGTCAATGAATGTTTGTATTTAAAAATAAAAATACGTTTTTGTAAGTGATAAAAATTTATCTTGTGGTGAATGAATTAAGTTTTTTTGCCTCTTTCTATTCGAGTGTAAAAGAGAATGGAAATAGAATATAATAAGAATTTTTTTTGTTACATAAGTGAATAATATTTATTACCTCTTTTGAGTGTAGAAAAAGTTAGAAATTGTAGGTTATAAAATTTGAGTGAATAATTAATGTACATTGCTTCTCTTATGTATTGACACAAGTACAAACTATGAAGTTTATGTGTTTTAATTATGAACTGAATTTGAGATAGTGAAAATGGAAGAAAATGAAAGAAAATAAAATAAAAAGTAAAGTTATTTGGATTAAGGAAAAAAGAAAAGAAATTGGAGAAAAATCAAGAAAAAATTTGTGAAAGTTTCCCAGATTTGATTGATGTAATAAATTTTTAAAAAAATGTAAATGACCAAATTACCCTTATTATTATAAATTAATTTTAATTAAAAAGTTCAATTTTATTTTGATTATTAATTTAATTATTATATAAATTTATTTTACTATTATTTTCATCATATTATTTAACATTTTTATTTTTATTATTATTTTAATATTAATATTATTATATAAATTTATTTTATCATTGCTTATTATTTAATATTTTTATTATGTTTGCTTTTATTATTATTTTATTGTTGATATTAATATTTTTATGGATTTATAAGATTAAATTAGAATTAAAATTTATTTTCTAATACTACTTCAACCACACTAACTCAAACATTCATCACAATGCTCCAACTTTCCAATCAAATTTCAAAACTTGATTATTGTTTTTGAGTGTTTTCATATCCCAATTTTGATTGGAAAATAGCTACATTGTTATATTTTTTTTAAGATATACATCATATTTCAAAACAATAATTAAGATTTTTAAATATTTTTTTATTTAATAAATATTTAAAGATTTTATGGTATATATTAATTATTTCTAAACATATTTTAAAATAATTCATCTATTTTGATCTTAGAGTAATTACTGAATTTTTAATTGTTTTGTAAAACCATTTATATATATATATATATATATATATATATATATATATATATATATATATATATATATATATATA
>Ga0099825_1010337_pt1 | contig 10265 bp, 7 predicted proteins | sample SiratroredBW_FD_76838 | JGI IMG/M metagenome (GOLD analysis project Ga0099825, IMG submission 76838) | Root nodule microbial communities of legume samples collected from California, USA - Siratro red BW | ecosystem: Host-associated > Plants > Roots > Nodule | place: USA: California | collected... | reverse complement strand
CACATATGCATGCTTTTCTACCATCTTCTTCCTTATTCTATTTTTTATTTCATTTTACATTTTTACTTGTTGTTTTTCTTACATTGTCGTAACCTTTTATCCATTGATACTTACATGTGTTGTGCTATTTTCTTCTTTTATTTGGTGGTTTGTGTTTCTCATCTTCTAAAAAGTTTATTTAAATCTTATACACAATTGAATCCCCCTTCTTATATATTTGGTTTGTTTTCACACAAAGAAACTACAATAAAAGTTTTAATTACTTTCTAAAAAGAATAATAAGCAAATTTAAATTAATTAATTTTCAATTATAATTTTTACATATTAATTGTTTAATTTTCTTCAATTTTAATTATTTTAAATTATATATAATTTAATGCTCATATTCACGATTTTATTTTTTTAAATTTTATTCAATTCCTCGTCATTAGTTTATTAATTTCCAGACTTCAAAAAGTTATCCAAATATATTTTCAATTTTAAGAAAACAATATATAAGAAAACCAAATTTGCAAAATTGACAGTCATATTTCAATTCTTCGAAGATGAAATTCTCGCAGGGAACAGTGCTACGTGTGTTAATACTTGTCACTGTGGTATCTGAAAAAAGGCAAAGAGTGATACTGAAAAAATTGCCTCACATCCCACCATCAACCCAAATTCTATAAATTTATCCATTTTCAAAGATAAGTACGTAATTCCCGTGTATCGCCATCATTTGGATGATTGTTCTAGAAGTAATTTTACTTCCAAATATGGAAGGAGCAAAGGCTTAAAAGAACTTAGCTAGACTGTACTAGCAATTAAGGGAGTAAAGTACCATTTTTTCATCCCTGAAAATTAATACTATCTGATTACTCTCTAAAAAGTAATTGTGGCACATTGGTCCCCGAAATCAATCAGTGACCACGGTGAATGAACATGCACACAAATATTTTAACAAACGATAAATATATTTCTGATTACAAAAAAGTATATATAAATAATACATTTAATGTATCTATAGTCTATTCATGCCCTTTAAAACCCAACCGTTGTCTTAAAAGAATCAATAAAGAACGCCAAACTCAGATCCAGGTTTAGCTTAGTTGAGGAGATTTTAAGAGCACCCAGAAAAATAACATTTTAAAAGTAAAATTAAACAATTTGGGGATGCTACCAGATCAAAACAACCGGACAACCTTTGGTTTTCTGGGATATTATTCTCGTCAACCAAACCTTTGAATAATTGTGTGGTTTGTAAATATCACCGGCAATCCATTGAATCAAAGGAGTCTGCAAATCCGACAGGTTTAGAGGGGATGCTTGATTGGGTTTGTGAGATGGATCTATCATTAAATATTGAGGAAGTGCCTTCATCGGCTTGCCACCTTCGGAGAGCTTGAGAAAGGCTCATCTGAAAGCCACCGCCACCGCTGTCCTCTTCTTCATGACTAGTAGGTATCCATTGCTCCACAAGAGGAACCAAGACATTCACTGCATGACCCATATCTGGCCTTTGGTATGGTTCACGAGCAGTGCAATGGCCAGCCAGTTCAGCCACTTTATATATGCTCTCCATGGTTTCCTCGTCGGGGTTCAGAGTTTGATCAATGGCCTTAGGAACGTTTTCCTTGTTAATTAGTACCCTACGGAACCATGTAACCAAGTGAGAGCTCTCATCTGGCACAGTGTCATCCAATGCCTTTCTACCGGTAACAAGTTCCATCAGAACTACACCAAATGCATAAACATCCACTCTGGTTGTCACTCTTCCAGTAGCTGCCAAGAAACAACACAACATTATATATAATCCAATGAATAGACTACCATTAATCAAGTGAATAATCTAACTGTTTAAATTACATAAGTGAAGAAGAGAAACATTTTAGTAAGTTTTATGCTGCATAGGTTTTGATTGTAGATGGATCAAAACTAATCAATTTTAACAAAAGATGTGCCAATGCACCAAGGATATGGGATGGGTGGATAAAGTCCACAACAGTGATTCTTAACAATAGAGAACTACCACCCAAGGCCATTGCATTATACAGTAATCCAAGATTTAGACCACAACTACCATCCAGAAAACTGTACACCCAGCTGAATATAAAATTGCAAAGTAGCCAAAAAGAGTTGTCTACTAGCCACGTGTGCAGGGATTGAGCCTCGATTATTTTTCTTGTCAACTTATTTTTGTGTGTGGTTAGGTTACTCATTAGGGTTTAGGGTACTTACATTTTCTGAACTGACAAGCATGATATTGAAGTATTAACCGAGAGCTAAAACCACCAAAAAAAGCATAGAAAAATATGAACTTCAAAATTAAGGCATAATTGTACAAAAAAGAGGCTTTCTATACCAGCATATTCAGGTGCAAGATATCCAAATGTTCCAGCCAACCGAGTCTCAACAGAATACTTCCCATCTGGTGCATTTTTAACCAACCCAAAATCTGCAACCTTTGCTCTCATGTCATCACCAAGTAGTATGTTTGAGGGTTTTAAGTCTCTGTGAATGAAGCTTTGTTGAGCTAAGCTATGCAAGTATTCCACCCCTCGTGCAACATCCAAAGCTATTGTTACCCTTTGTTTCCATGTCAAGGGAGTATAGCCATGTCCCTGCCACTCAAACAGGTGCTGTGTTAATGTACCTTGAGGCATATACTCATACACCAAAAGCCTTTCATTTCCATTGATGCAATACCCTAGAAGAGCAACCAAATGCCTATGCCTAACTTTACTAAGAACTGCAATCTCTGCTTCGAACTCGTTAAGTCCTTTGTTGCCCATTGCAACGGATTCCATCCTCTTAACAGCAATCTTTGTTCCATCAGGCAACTCCCCCTTATAAACTACTCCAAACCCTCCCCTACCTAAAATATTCTCCTCACTGAAATTATTGGTAACCTGTCGAAGAACTTGGATTGAAATCGTCCCATTTCTACCTTCAAAAGCAGAAAGTTCACTGTGATCACCACTGCCCTGGCTTTGCAACTCGCTGGGAACACCACCATACCCATTAGAAACATTGACAGACTCAATTTTAAAGCTTCCTTTGCCATTTTCACGACCATTAACCCTCCTGAACTTCCGCCGCTGCCTTTTAGCATAACACTTCCAAGACACAAACAATACCACTGCAGTAAAAAACAAAACAATAACAACTATACCAGCAATCCAACCTGGCGACAAAGAAGCACTACCCTTAGCAGATTCACCACCACTTCCACCAGTTGGAGACCCTGAAGGACTAGACCCACTTGCTCCACCTCCAGGACTAGGAGCTTTCCCAAGCCTAGCATTCCCGGTAGTCACTAACTTCACCTTGGAAGGAAACTTGGGAATCTCTCCAGAGAGGTTGTTATCGGACACATCAAGAGTCTGAAGCTGAGGCAAAGAGGTCAAACTATCAGGAATGGAACCGGTCAAATTATTACCATTGAGAAACAAGCTGCGCAAATCAGTCAAATTCGAAAATGCAGGCGAGATGGTACCCTGAAAACCCTGCTTCCCGAAATTCACAGTAACAATCTTCCCAGCGGAACACACAACAAAGTTCCAGCCATTACAAGGGTCATTCCCCTTCCACGCATTCGCCAACTGAATGGGGTACCCAAACGCTTCAGCAATCTGAAGCAAAACCATGACCCTGGAATCGCAATCACCGGGAGTATCGAGGCAAAAGCTATTGATGCCGGCTAGAGTCACATTCACACCCTTCCCAAAAGCAGGCACAGGCCCCTGAAGCAAGTTGTTATCCAGCGAAACATTCTTTAAACTCGAAAGACTCCTCAGGGAAACAGGAACGACGCCGGTTAGCTGGTTATCCCGGAGCTGCAAGTCAAACAGGCCCTTGCACTGGGACAAATCGGGAATGGAACCGGTGAACTGGTTCTTGTTGAGCCAGGCCTGGCTCAACTGCGTCATGTTGGTGAGAACGGAGAGAGTACCTGACAAGCCGGTGGCCTGGTTGTTGAGCCAGAGCAATGCGATTGTGGAACCGGCGAGAGAGGAGGGTAAACTACCAGTGAAGTTGTTGTAGGAGAGGCGAAGGTTCTGGAGAGAGGGAAATTTGTCGAAGATGTCGGGTAAGGGACCGGAGAGGGAAGCAGTGGCGAGGTCGAGTTCGATTAGGTTGGTGGAGGAGGTGAGGTCGGTGGGGAAGGTCCAGGGGGGGAGGGAAGGGTTGGAGGACAGGCTGAGGGTTTGGAGGGAGGTGAGGGCGGTGAAGGCGGCGGAGGGGACGGCGGAAAAGTTGTTGCGGTTGAGATAGGCCGTTTGGAGGGAGGAGAGTTTGGCGAGCGAGGGGAGGGGGCCGGAGAGTGCGTTGTCTTGGAGAGAGAGGGTGCGGAGTTGGGAGAGGGAATTGAGATTGGAGGGGAGCGTTCCGGTGAGGGACGATGAAGCGAGGCTTATGCTGGTGACGCGGTTGGACGAATCGCATTGGATACCCTTCCATTGGCAGAATGGGGTTGTCTTGGACCAGCCTGGAGGTGGTGGGTTCAGCGATTGCAGGAAATTGGACATGACAGCATCATCGGCGGCGGCCACCAAGGTGGTGGTCATGAGGAAGAGAGAGAGAGAAGAGAGGTGAAATAGGGTTTTCAGGAACAACATTGTTTGGGTTGGGAGAAGAGTGAGAGAGGGGTTTATCAGTTAATGTGGTTGGTTGGATGGGGCGTTATAGTGTGGAGAAGCATTGAGAGAAGGTGGTAATAGCATAGCATAGAACGGAACACGAAGAGACAGACGAGGAGGTAGACTTTGTTTGGTTGTTTGTACTAGGGAGAGGGTGTCGTACTTTCAAATCTACTTCAATGAATAAATAAAACAAAATTAGATGGGATTAAATTACTCCAGGTTGTTTTTGTACATCTTCATGGGTTCATTTGAATTGGCGGGCTAGCTCAAAAAAATATCTATATGTTAAGAGCGAGTGTGACCTCTTAGGAGACACACGTCAAAAACATTAGTAAATATGTTTTTTCTCTTTTTAATATTTAACTATTTTGTGTGTATCTCTTTGTTAAGAAGTTTTAAATTTTGGGTTGGATGTACATCTTAAATATGTTCAATGGCTTTCAATTCAAGTCACAATTCAAAGTAGGATATTTTCTTACAAAATTTCAATGACCATAAATGTATATAAAATACTTTTTTTCATTCTTTTAATTTTTATATAGAAAGTGAATCCCCTACATCATTATTTCATGTTAAAATAAATCAAAACGTACTTAATATATATTATAAAGTTGAGAACAAACCAGGTGTCAAATTATATATATATTGTATAACAAATACTATAAAATGTTTCTCAACACCAATAAATATTATCTAACTTATTACTTATTTCAAAATACTTACTACCTTAATACTTGCATAAGCAAAAGTTAATAATCTTATAATCATAACATAATTCAATAGCGGGGACAAAATTGAACAATTTAAAGAAAAAAAATATATTAAATAAATTTATTTAAAATTATTATTTATGATCAAAGTTTTCTAAATAAACAGTTATATTAAATCACACAAGTCTAATAATAATAAGATGAAAGTCTTAATATTATAATATTGTAGATGATACTCTTGATAATAAACAAGACATTTTAATTTGCTAGCTATAAAATTGTGTTTTAAAATTTTTTTGTTTTTCGCAAGTATTATCTAATGTTTTACAATCAAGTGATATATTTATATTTTAATAAAAATGAAAGACTTTTATTTTTTTTAACTTTTTTTAATATTTTGATTTAAGCATCTTCGTGAGGCAATGAATGACTTCGAAATTATTCAAACTTTACCAAGTCTCAAGATATAACTCAAAACTTGGCTCCTCTCTCAAGGAAGAATCCTTGGTGAAGAGTCTAATAAAAGATTACTCCAGTTTTGTGATCTCAAAGAACAAAAAAAAATGCATCATTTTGCAGCTTAATTCGTATTCAATTTAAAGTGGGTTTCACAGAAAGAAAGTGACTCTTTTGAGCCCTCTTACACTCTATGATTCAAGGGATGTGGGACTAAATTACAAAGAAGAAAATGCAGTTACACATTAGAGAGCTTCTCAGTGCACACAAGTATGAGTCCCACCTTAAGCAAAACATGTCAAACTTAGACTAATTTGGACACTAGCCTTAGATGAGGAGTATTGGCTGAAAGTTGACTTACTAGTTAGGGTTTTGACCACTCAATCAAGGACAAATTCAGGAGTAGCCAAATATTGACTTAACAATCTAGGGTTTGACCACCCAATTAGAGGCTCATTTATGTGTATTTACAACTTTTACAAGACTAGAGAGGGAAATGTGGAATTCAAATTATCTATACTCCAAAAAATAAGAGTCTTATCTTATTGGCTTCTTCTTCCTCAACCCTTTTAGCCATGCCTAGCCCAATACGAGTTCCTTGAAATGGCTCTCCATCAGACCCCCCCCCCTTTCAAAAAGGATTTGTCCTCGTATCTAAATCATCCTTATACCAGCAGTCTTTGCAAAAGGAGTAAGATCACAAATGTTAAAAGAGAGACTGACTCCATATTTAGATAAAGGATATGACTTATATGCATTATTTATTTTTTGGAAGACTTGGAATGAACCATCTTCTCTTAGGCTAAGTTTTAATTGCCTCTGAGAGGGAAAACTTCCTTTCTCAAGTGTAGCCACCTAATCCCCTTTTTCAAAACTTAATTTCGTTCTCCCTTTGTTGTTGTATTCAACATATTTCAAAGTTTTGTTTTTTAATTTTGTATTTGACCTTCTCATGGAACTTCTTAATGAACTCTGCTTTAAAAAAACTTCTTCCTTATGTGATAAGGAAATTGTATTTGAGAGTGGAAGTATATCAAGAGATGTAAAAGGGTTAAAATCGTAAACAACCTCAAAGGGAGAAAGGTTAGTAGTCTTGTGGACTAAGCGGTTATATCAAAACTTTATATGAGGAAGTGTTTAACCCAAGACTTCTTGTTGCCTTTGAGAATATCCCTTGACAAAGTGGATAGGAATTTATTTACTACCTTAGTTTGCCATCAGTTTGAGGGTGACATGTGGTAAAAAATAAGAGTTTAGTTCCTAGCCTTTGCCAAAGAGTTTTCCAAATGTAGCTTAGGAACTTTACATCCCTATCAAATACTAAAAGTCTTAGATAGACCATGTAATCTAATAACTTATTTGAAGAAAAGTCTTGAGATTAGCTAACATTGTCTACTTTGTGACAAGACACAAAGTGAGTCAGTGTACTAAATCAGTCCAATACCACAAAGATAGAGTCATAGCCCTTTTGGGTCCTTGTGAGACTAAGTATGATAACCCAAGGCTGTTAACTGTGGAGAGGGGTGTGTAGAGTCCCTAAAACATAAAGACAACATATACATTTAAAGTAACTCTCATGTGTGGCCAATAGATTTTTTTTTTCAAAAGAGTAAGAGTTTTATCAACTCCAAAAATGACCTATCAACACCCCCCCCCCCCTCCCGTGACTTTCTTAGATAAGAAACTTTCTAATGGATCCTTGAAATATACAAAGTTTTTCCTTTTACAAAGATAATCATCATAAATGTAAAACTAGTCAAAAGACTTCTTGAGACATGATACATATGTGAATGCAAAACTTTTATCATGCTCATACAACTCCTCTATGTTACCAAACCCTAAGATCTAAGAGCCTAGTGAGTGTTTTTTTTTATCATTATAAAGCATATAAAAACAAATTTTAGAACCCTCGGATGATTATTATAAAACATATAGAACATTCAAAGTGTTTTTGTTATCATTAAAACCTTCACACAAGGTTTACAAGTCATCAAACATCTAGAGAGGTGTAGACTGTCTAGGTCTTCAACAAAGAAAGCATTTTCTATTTCCTTTGTTGCAAAGGCAATGATAATGTTTCCAAAACATCAATTCATTTGTGGATGATTTTTTAACTTTGCAAATCTGGAATGGGCAGGGTAGTATGTCGACAAAGTATTTTGTCCAGCTAGTTGTGAAAATTTCTTGTTATAAGGAACCCCTAAAACCACCAAGCCTATATTTGGTTATACGCAAATGCTCAATTTATGGAAGATAGAATCGAAGGAGAAGTTTCAGGAAAGAAAATAAAAATCTCTAAGACAAGTTTCCACTTGCACACAAAAGGTTATATTTAAGCTTAAAAGACCAGTCTCTCCCATCAAATCAAAAGCCTCAAAGAAATTGATAGAGGAAAACTTAGAGGACTGCATATTGGTCCTTTGACAAGGTTTATGGCTATGAGAATGAAAAAGAACAAGGGTCCAAGAAGACTCTCTTCTTATGGAGTGTGAATTATTAAAACATTTTTTCCCTTTTCTTAACCATGTAAAAAATATAGAAATAGAATATTATGTATAAGAATAGGAATTTTCTTTTGTAAATAGTATAAGCATAAGAGGGTCTCCTCAATTAAGGTTGATTGGTTATTAAAACCCTAATTCCTTAGTTAAATTCATCCACCTCCAATTAGATTTTAATTGGAAAGTCAAAAACCCTAGATAGGAGGTCTAATTTAGCCAAGATACATGCTCGGGAGGCAAACGCTTATAAACACTTAGAAATTCCTTGTTTTACTTGATATGGGGCTTACAATAAGCATCAAACTTGACTTCTTCAGTGCGACTTTGTGCTGCATTCGAAGTCCTACATTCCATAGAATAATGAGTGCAAGGGACTTATGTATCTATAAATAAGACCTCTTACCCGCTAGTACACTTTGAAATCAAACTTGAATTGGGTTGCTATTATGCATTTTCCTAGGATTTTCTCCAAGGAACTCCCCTTGGATGAGGAAACTCTAGTTCTAAGTTTCTTTAGAGAAACTTAGGAAAAGTTTGAATGTTTTTTCAAGTCTTCTGCATCATGTACTAAATATGATTTGTAAAGAAATTACAACAGGATATATTAGCTAGATATAATGGACTAATGAAAATTTAGTACCGTCTAAAAGTCTGACAACTCATCAAATTGTTATGTCATTATATAGTAGTTAATATACTTCTTAAGATGACATCAAAGCCTATTCTAGCAAAGTTGTTGGGCCTATCGAGTCACTTACTAGCAGGCTACCCTTAAATATTTAATGCCACACAAGAGTTGGGAAGTCTCATTGTGAGGGGATGTGTTGGAGATCTCGCATCAACTAGAGATAAAACGTTTTAATAATTTTTAAGGGGTGCAAACCTCACCTTACAAGTCGATTTAATAATATTGAGTTAGACTTAAAATCCTTCTTAAAACAGTTATACATTGCCACTTGATTCACGTATCAAATTGGTGGGGCCCTTATTGCATGTATATTGTGATTCAAGTGGGGGTCACATTTTCTCCTTTTAACTGCACCATAATGATTAATTTACGTAGCATTTGGTGAATTGGTAAGCGTTTCTCATTCTTATGGCCTCTTTATATAATTATAGTTATTTTGTTCCTTTTTGGTTAAATTTGCACCCCTTTTTCAAAATAGTCTGCCCATTCACCTGGTCCAACACTTTTATTTTTCAACACCCCTTTTTCATATATATACCACATTTTTTAAAACAATAAAAAAAAATGAAAGGATGTTCTCATTTTACTGACCCACCAATTTTGTTATCCGCACTCTCCTTTTTTATATACCCACAAGCTTTATTTTTTAAAAAAAGTAAAACCTGGATCCATTCATTTGGCCCATAATTTCTACTACATGTCACACGTCTTTTATGCATACACCACCATAATTATTATTTTTTTTATAATAATTGAATAAGTTTTTGACATTACAATTTCCATAAATAACTTTTAGATACTTATATGACTGTATACGTCATCTCGTATCTAATATTTTAAAAATAATTAAATACGAGTCTTTGAAAAATTAACATTTGAGTATTCGCATGATCGTATGCATAATATTTTATTCAATACTTTTTCCAAAAGATTAAAATTATTTTTCTTCAAAATGAAATTCACTTAAACAATCAACAATATCAGTTAATGATTTATATTATCTCTGGTGTATGACTCATCAAGAGTATTATGAACAGTTGTTCGCATTATATTATACTTTAAATGTGAATTAAAAAAACTTAAAATCTTAAAAATATCAAAATTTCAAAAATTAAAAAATATCATCACAATAACAAATAATTTTTCTATCCGCAACTACGTGACCCTTCATTTTCTATCATGAATGAAAATATGTAGAAGCAATATCAATCATTGTTAGGTCCCAAAATAAAAAATTTAAAAGTAATTTATTTGTTTTTTTTACTTGCATTTGTATTTATTTTTTTTT
>Ga0099825_1010335_pt1 | contig 10268 bp, 4 predicted proteins | sample SiratroredBW_FD_76838 | JGI IMG/M metagenome (GOLD analysis project Ga0099825, IMG submission 76838) | Root nodule microbial communities of legume samples collected from California, USA - Siratro red BW | ecosystem: Host-associated > Plants > Roots > Nodule | place: USA: California | collected... | reverse complement strand
AATTATTAGAATCAATTATTTGATGAATTAGGTAAAAATCAGTTTATTTTTCATATATAATATATATTGTTACAATAAATATACATTAATGCTAATAATTGTTTCTAGTTTATAATTTATACCTTCTTTACATTTTTTCTTTACATTTTTTTAATTATTTTCATAATTTTCATTTCATTTACAAGGACTATTTTGTAATTTCCAATTTCATCCCTTCAAATCTCTTCATATCATTGAAGATGCAATCCTGCAAATCTCTCCTGATCCATCCTCCAAAATCAGGTCAACCAAACAACCTTCATCCACTCAAATCCATCTTCTTGAATAGTAAATCGCCTCAAATCAGTCCAACCAAACACAACTTTAAAGCTCATTATTGCTTATGAGAAATGTACTATATAGTCAACCAAATGCACTAACCAAACTTAATATTATGAGATGGCCGACCGAGATGTCCATCTCAGTCAGTCACAGGTAGGACCTTTTGAGGCACTGGTGGACGAACAACACATGCGCTCATCACTTATGTGACGCGTGACAGTCACACGCGCGAGACACGTGAACGACATGTACAACAAATTTAGGTTAAAACAAATATAACAAATTGGGCCTTATTTTGGACTGAGCCCATTGAATCTAAATGTTCCAAGCCCATTACAACACCCATAAATATAAATTTCAATCAGCACACAAATAAGGTACTTCTAAACTTTATTATAAACCACCTTCCTCTAGATTGGCTCTTATTTATTTTTAAAATATTTTGATTTGTCAAATATTGATTTCGCATTATTAATTACTTATACATAGGCTGTAAATTAAGGAAAATAGGGTTAATGTCAAAAAATAACATTCCAACTTAGAGACTGAAGTCATAAGATTGAACAATAAATACTAAAATTGCACAAATATAAAAAGTAAAGTGTACCAAATGATTTCATTTTCTCTACCATCTCTCTTCTCCACGAATTAGTCAAAGTTGTAGTGGACTAACATTCTGACTTTTGATATTAGTCTCACTCTTGAACTGTTTTCCTTTGACTTTTTTGCAATTTGAACATAGTCTTACTCGTGCATGAAAGAAAATTTGAGTTAAAATAAATCTCTTCATAATGTAAAGAATATAATTATCCCTAAATTAGATAATCTCTTAAATCTTTAAAATGGTATTCTTTTAATATGAGTTATATATTCAACATAACTTTTATTCTTGGAGAATCAAAACGCATTTGAGAATTCACGTAAAATAATAGGATTTTAGGAAAAAAAATATATTTTCTTAATTACCATGATTTGACTTTTTCTTTTCTAACAAATAAGACACTTGCATATTTATGTGGGTCGTCTATACCATCTCTTAAGGTGGTGATTATTTTTCCTTTCATATTTTTTTTTTATTTTTTAAAAACGTATATCATTGAAACATTTGTTTGACCACTAGAAATGACCCAATAACAAGAATACTGAATCATAAAATGAAATCTCAAATTTAATCTTTATAATCGTTATTGTATCTAAGAAAACTCTATGACTAAACACGAGAAGTGAAGTATTTTTCTAACGTAGATTCACATCTTAATTAATTACATTGTAAGGGATTAACTTACTTTTTGCCAAATTTAACTGTCGTAACGCACTTATTGACTTCTTTATCCAATCACTTTTAGCATATTTTAGTGAAAAGAAAAAAAGAGGTCAGAGATCACAACGTTTGGCAGAAGAACTGTGATTTTACATTATTTGAGAGGACGAATCCCAATAGTGCAACAAAAGAATAAATTGACTTGTGATGAAGAAGTCACACCTTGACCAGATCCAAGAAATAATGTCATAATCTAGCAAAGAAAATAAATTCTAGATGATAATTGACTAAGTCAATGTCAAAGCACTTTATGAACTTTGACTGGAAACACAATCTCTTAACTGATTCATCGAACTCAGTCTTGTGACAGATTTCATCTCTAGCACACCACTACTTAGTTGCTGTCACATCTACATATAAAATACTAGGATCAAAGGTCCAAATAACACATAAATATTTGAATTATCTGTTTGAATGTTTCTTCACAGATTTTCCACTTTTGTAGAGTAAATAGTATATATGGGAATAAATTGGAGAATAAAATTTTTATTAGAACATGTTTTCTCAGATTGAGGGTGAATTTTGTAGTAATGATAAAATTGTCTTAATAACTTGGTCATTATGAACTCCAAATGCAGAAATTATATTTTTTATATGCAAAGAGGAGACTAAATGCAATGAGTTTCTTTCTCCATATTCCTTGCATGGCCCTGGAATACCTTAGTTTTTAGTTTGTCCAGCTTATTCAGCAATTTCATTGTAATTAACCTTTGAGAAAATTAATTGATCTCAAAAGTCTTTCAAAATACTCTGCTCTAGCTAAATATCTTTGCAAGCAGGGGTTCCAATTTGCAGATAATATCAAACCACAACATCCATTTATTCCATTTTTCTTTTGGACACTAAGTTCTCAATACATCAATTATGAAATATTCAAACATATATGCTTTGGTTGGTTTTGAGGGAAAAATATAGACTAAATGGAAATAGGAAGGATCAATAAATAAAAAACAAGATTGAAAGTTTAGTTGTTTAGTAGAACAGAAATAAATGAAAAAAAAAGAATAAATATCTTCAAAATTATGTAATTAGATTGATTTGATAGAAAGTATAGAGAAATAAGAGGTCAATAGAAATAAGTGCTGAAATAGTATAATAATTCCTACACATTATTTCTTCTCTCCCTCTATACTCTATTACACACACCCTTTGATCATTCCTAAATTTTTCAACCTCAACAAACCCTGAAACACTCAACCTCACCTCTTTCTATGAACTCAAATCCCATCTACATCTTCATAGAAATTCATCTTTTGTACATGGATTACTTCTCATTTTGTATGTATATGCCACTACAAGCTCTCTCTGATTCTCATCAATTTGTTATCTTCACCTCCATTTTTTATGCCTGCTCTTGTTGGTTTCCGGGTTATTGAAGATCTAAAAACGGATTTGGAATGGATACAGTGATTAATTTCACACATTCATACAGTTAGGAAATCAGAAAAAATTCGTATTTATCTTAGTGGATTGATAGGCATTCCATCACAATAAATATTAAGGAAGCGAAAGTGTCGGTGAAGAGAGAGTAGCCAAAGGGACCATCACAAATACAGTGTGCAGTTAATATTTGAGTAGATTTGATGGGAAAGAGAGTGAACTTATGAGTGAGGAGCTAAAGTTAAGCATATTCAATTTTAGGGAACAAACTCAACACGCTTCATTTTTTCATTTACAATACTTCAATTCAAATTCTTGAGTAGAATCAAACTTCTTGTGGATGAGTCATATCTTTTATGTAAAAATGCTATATAATTACAATAATATAATTCATTTACATTTTATATAAACTACAAAAACAAAAAAGATCACACCAACCAAATAGTTGCAAGTGCAGGAGCTATAAAAGGAAAATGTATTGAATTACACATACAATCAGAATGAGCTATAATGAGGATGCAGCAAAACGCTGAGAAAACTGATTATACAATAAGCCACATCACAGCACAAAAAGAGAAAAGAGAAAAAAGCATAGACCACAAAGGTCTACTTCAAATATCCTAAACTCTATACATTTTTTCGTTGTTCATAGATACAAGAATCCTCCCCTTTACATACCTTACTATTATAATGATATCCTCAATTGAAATCACCATATCCTCTTACCACTCATTGGTTATCCTCCTAGTCATCTTTTAGTCATTCACAAGCATCACTCATCTAAGCAAAATCAGGCTATGATCTCAAATTGCAATGTTGAGTTAAGCATCAACAAACAAACAAACACTGTTTTTTACTTTTTACCCTCTGCCATGTGTGTCAAGCCCTTCAGTTCTGCTGCGCACAATTCTGTGAAACACCTCCCTCACTTGGCGTTCCATAGGGTCCAATCCATCTTTCAAGGCTTCACAAACCCTTGAAACATCTTGCACTCTCTGCCTAACCTCTTCTGCCTTCTTCTCACTCAAAGGAAACTGCACAGAATCAGCCAACTCATTGATCACTCTAGCACACTTCTCAATCTGGTGAATCTCCTTCAGCAGCCCACAGGTGTTCTTCCTCTCCCTCTTCTTTGACTCCTCCACGATCCGCTCGTGCAGCGCCACCACCGGAGCCGCCCACAGGAACTGCCTCGGCACAGAGAAATGGAGCCCCAGCCCCCGGTCCTGGCAGGGAATTGCAGCCACAAGTGCCCACATAACAAACACCAGAATACAACTCATTGTGTAAATAGGCAATGCAAGGCCATTGGTGGCAACAACATCATTAGCCTTAGGAGGGGACAAGTTGTTCCCAATGGCTTGGAGCTGCCTAGCAGCAGACCAATTCCTTGACACACTCCAAGAAAGTGACCTGAAATGCCCAAAGGAATTATGCTGATTATTGCCATGGTGATGATCCCTTGAACCATTGCTGTTTCTACCAAAGGACCTGTTCCTATGAGCTATTGAACCACTGGAGTTGGATTCCTTATCATCAAGCATTCCAATGGCCAAGTCAACAAGCGCCTTCTTGGCACGGCGAAATTGGCCCTCACCAATACTCCTCTTCTGATCCAATGCACAGATAACAATCTCCAACAGCTTCTGCCACTGCCTAATCTGCTCAACCCCATCACGGATTGCGTTGCACACATCAAGTGCCTTCACACCCCTTTCAAAGAACTCACCCACCATGCGATCCAGGGGAGGGTGCTTCAACACCTGAGCCCTGTGGTTGTGGAGAATCGCCCTGAACTCCTCTTGGCAACACAGGAACGAATCCAGCAGCTTCCTAACCCATGAAAGCGAGAGCAATTCCCCGCTTTCAACTGAAGATAGCTCCAGGAACCGCTCAGTCACATGCTTCTGAAACAAATCAAGCTCCTGCTCCATGCTTGAACCCTCCATGGAGTGAACCTGAACCCCACGAAGATTCAGAACAGAACCTTGAAATTCCGCCGTAGTTCGCATCCTCGAACTCAAGGTTTTAAACAGCAATTATAGTTTCGTCACGATTCTCGGTATTGTGAACAAATGCGACCGATTCAACCACAATTGCAGTTATAGCAACTCCAAAAACCTTAAAGTTGCAGCCAAAATCACGATCGGACAGTTTTTCATAACCTTGCTGACCCACACAGGAAGATCACAGACCCAGTTGTCAAATTACAAATTGAATCGGAAAGTATGGCACTTTCTCTCCAAGTTGAAAGCTTTAGTGAGAGACAATGGAATTGAAACCCCCAGGAACGAGAAAGAAATTTCAGTGCAAAAAGGGGAAAGTGCAGAACTTCGAATTGGGGAAACCCAGAAACGAAATTCGAATAGGATTGGGACCCAGGTGGGAAGGGGTGATTGGATTGAGAATGTGGGAAAAAGTGAGAAACTTAGGAGAGGAATGAGACAAAGAGTGAAGGAAGAAGCAAGGAAATTGGATGAGGGTTCTGAACCCAGATGAAAGGGTTATATATTGGGGATAATCGGAATTTGGACCGCGTTTAATGGTTGTTGAAAAATTAAACAATAAAATCGAAAAAGCTTGAAAAAAAAGGGAAAATAAAAGAAAATGATTTGGTTAAAAGCTATTTCCAGAAGGAAGTAAAAATTTCATTAACTTTAAATTTTGGTTGTTAGCGGAAGTTAAGGTTGTGTGGAGGGCAATGTTTGCCAAGCCGTACACACGTTTGGGACACGGTGGCAATATCTCATTCTTCAATTCTAAATCCAATTTAATTGATCTTAATTAAAAAATTAAGACTAAGTTATATTTATTAAACTCTAAAAAGAAAGGTAGTAATGATAATTAGTATACGGATTTCATGATGATAAATTGTACCTTTTTTTTTTTTTATAATTTTACTTTCTTATTATGTGCACACAGATTACCTTAGCTCTTTAATATGCACTATAATTAAGTTTTTAACTTTTTGTTAGATAATATTGAAGAAAATTTAATTACATAAAAGGAGATAATAAAACAAAACATAATCAATATTATTTGATAAGATATACATTATAATCGATTATGCATATCGTACCACATGTTTTTCAGGCACATGAATTTCTTTTTATTCTTCTCCCCATCCATTATATATACTTTGAAATGTAATTTAATTCAAAATTAATTTAATTTTTTTATTTCTTAATTTTTTAGTCATCTTGATCATTGATTTATTTTAAGAAAATACCAAATAAACTATACAAAAAATAAAATATTTAGATAATAAATAAAAAAGTAATATAACGTGAATACTATAATTTTCTTCCAATTTAATCTTCACTTCTCATTTTTTTTATTTGAAACTTTTTGTATGATAATTTAATTTTTTAATTGATATGTGGAATTTTTCTTGACATAGTTTGCGATTGCTTATTTAAATATATTAATATAAATAATTTTTATAAAATAGTAACTTTATAATTGATCATCTTTTAATTTTGATTCATACTTATTTTTTATTAAATTAAATAAAATATTTAGTGAATTATAATATTCTTCAATTATTCTAACTTTTCTGTCATATCAATTAAACTTATTACTGATTCTTGATTTATCTTCATTCACTTTCCATATTTTTAATTATTTTTGTTTTTCACTTCCTCCTCAATTCAAATAAAAAAACAAAGGGAAAGGTTACTATATGTTAATGATTATTTGAATTGATTTATGTTGAAAAAACAAAGTTTCAATAAGATTCTTTATTTCATAAATGCGCGGTTCAAAAATCGCATTCATTTATTTAATGAAAAAAAATGGATCTGACCCACATCATCATTAGATAACGCCGTAACGGTTTTTGGTCAAGATAATCCCCTGTTATTTTCTTCCTCCTTTTTCGATTTTAACATTTTCTTTCTATTGATATTCCCAAATTTGTTTTAGTATTTTTTTTTATTAGGTCATAAATATATAATAGTATTTATATTTTAAGATTCTGCATTAAAATACTGTAATTTTATCTCGTATTTATTAGAATGAGTAAAAATTTTAAAATTATATATTTAGGTAAATCATTTTTCTCTATAATGATTGGGTATATAATAAATTGTGATTTGGATTCAAAATTTTCAACACAGAATCTTTCTTTAATTAAAATTATCTCCAACAACACGATTTAGTGTTCATTGGACGTCATACATCCTGAATATAATTTTAATTAACAATAAAGATATCAATGAAGAAGATGATTTATTTGTAAACTTTTACAACTCAGTTTGATATAAACACAACTTTTCTTAATTTAAGATTGTTACTGTTAATTAAATTTGTGCTAAATCATTAAAAGTCATTCTTAAATATGATATTAAAATCATTAAAAGTATATTCAAAATTAAATTTATTGAATCTATGTATCATTTATATCGAGTCCTGTCATTTCTTATACTTATATTCTTTACATAAAAAAATAGATTAGAAATTATATATAAACTATAAATAAGATGAATCTAATTATATAAATAAGTTAAACATTATTTTACTATCCTGATTTTCTGGTGTGATGGGGCTGCGTGTTCAGAAGTTGGGGAACCGTGATGCATGCATCACCACGTGGAGAGTGGGTCACGTGGTTAAACGTCACTGTCAGGTGACTCAATCACTAATAGAATGGGACTGGGTCTACGTTGGCATGGCGCGTGGCAAGGACGACGACTTGGTCTCGCGTGGGAAGGGTAGGTTTCTAGAAAAAGGACGATGATGACGTGTGATGCTAATATTCCTTGGTCACCAAGCTATTAACACGTCTCCTTCATCACTTCCCTATTTCTATTTTCTATTTCTAATTTCAAATTTTCCACTTATTAATAATCATTTTTAGTTTAATACCAACACTTAGTACAAAAAAAAAAGTAAATGGTATTTTTGAATTTTTTATGAGATCTTCATATTTTAGTGTTGCATAAAATACTTTATGTCTCTATCTTATTTTTGTTTTGATGTCAACAAAATTGTGTTACACCAAGACCTTTTCTTTCGTTTTTTTAATTTACTTTAATTTTTGAGTAAACAATAATGGAAATATAGTTCCTTTTTCAGCTAAACCTTTTTTTTATTATATTAATAGTTTGTTATGATTTATATATTTTCAGTATTTTATAATTCCAATTTACTGCATTTACACTATAATTGGTTTTAATCAGACGTGGTCCACAAATTTATTTCTCTATAAACTAATTTAACACAAGACTTTTTTTTTTCCCTTTTTTAATTTACTTTAATTTTTGAGTAAACAATAATGGAAATATAGTTCCTTTCTCAGCTAAACCTTTTTCTTATTATATTAATAGTTTTTTCTTAGTTATGTATTTTCAGTATTTTATAATTCCAATTTATTGCATTTACACTATAATTGGTTTTAATCAGACGTGGTCCACAAATTTATTTCTCTATAAACCTAATTTCTCTTCTTCCAGTGTTACAAAAATAAGTTTCGACAATAACTATTAATCATTTATCTTTTTCTTAATGAACTTTCATCTATCTTTAAAAGGATCTTTTATGTGGGGTATTAAAAAAACATAAATATCTTCTGATAATTTATTTAGATCAATTACTTAACCAAATGCTGGTTTGCAATCCATTTTTCCTAATTGAACTGAATTTTATAATAATATTCCAAGGTTGAACACATAATCTGATTAAACCACGTTTTTTCATATTTAAGAAAGTTAGATAATTATCAATAATATGATATTTCATTTTTATGATTTTAATTAAATTATATATAATTCTCTGAAAGAGAATCTAACATTTAACTTATTATGATTGACATCTTATCTTCATAATCATTAATTTCTGAGAAAGTGAAAAGAGAACTAAAAAAGAAATAGAAATTGAAATAAAATGAAGAATAATAACCTCACAAATTAATACAATAATTTGATGGAGAAACAGGTTCTAGAAGTAGAGGAAGAAAATCTGAACCAAAAAATTATTCAGAAAAGACTTGTTTGTTTGATTCTCCTCTGCTTAATAAGAAAAGCAGCATTTAGATTATTAAACAAATACACCTTCACGTGTCTGCTAGATTCCTCTTTCCTAGGTTTTGAAAATGTTACACTTAGTTCTTATAATTTGTGCCTTTTTTTCTTAGAATTTATAAATTCACTCTTGGGCAGTGTGATTTAATTCCTCTATGAATTCTATAATACACTTGTACGTGTTTTCTACAAGTAACAAAATAATAATTTAAAAAATTGGCACAAACATATAATAAACTTATGTGTAGTTTAGCATTTTATACACTTTTTAGAGTTATTTTTAATTTAAAACATGATTTTGTTTAACTCAGACGACAAAATCAACATTAAAAACCGTACTTGCACTATTAATTTAATAACAAAATTATACTTAATTTATTAAATTGTATGATAATTGTTTAAGTGTGTAAATTACTTTTAACAGGTACTACAGCTCTCTGTTTTCAAATTTCAATGATATATGACAAAAAGTATTTACTGGCATATGGCTGGCATACCAACAAATTGTAGATAAGAAACTCATCCCATTTTTCTACAACACAAAATTTCAAAACCCAAAAGTTAAATTAAAATCCTTAATTAGATAGAGAAAGCAAAATGGACCTGATTATTTGGTAATTAGTGATAATTATGCCTTTTAAACTATGTAAGGAGAGGTTTATGTTTTAGAGTGTAAATGAAAAATATTATATTCAAAGAGGCGAACCACATTTAAGATATTTTATATTTTCAAAGAAATTAGTCTTCAATAATTGGTCAGAGGATATTTTTAATATAAGAACAAGGAAAACAAAGAATTTGATGCCCAAAAATTCTGTATCGATATCTAATAATTAGGTAAGTAATTTAGATGGTGATGATGAACCGTCAAACATTATCCTTTAAATTAAGCACAAAGCATATGTGTGATGTAGCTTTGATTAACCATCAAAAATTGGGGTATGAAATTTTTTATTCAATTATATGATGTAGATGTTAATCATATGACACTTTCATCTCTATCGTTATCCACACACAGTTAACAGAAGGAACTCTATCTTTTTAGAAAAATAATATGTATAACGAAAACAAAAGAAACATAAAAAAAAAAGAGAATAAAAATATAAGTATAATATATGATGTTATTAAAAATAGAATAGAGTAGAGAGTGAAAATAAGAAGGAAGAGAAAGTCTGTGTATTGTGAGCATTTTTCAAACTTTAATACTCATTTTAAAGAAAATACTT
>Ga0099825_1010334_pt1 | contig 10268 bp, 5 predicted proteins | sample SiratroredBW_FD_76838 | JGI IMG/M metagenome (GOLD analysis project Ga0099825, IMG submission 76838) | Root nodule microbial communities of legume samples collected from California, USA - Siratro red BW | ecosystem: Host-associated > Plants > Roots > Nodule | place: USA: California | collected... | reverse complement strand
TTTTTTTTTTTTTTTTGTTTTGTTTTTTTTTTTTTTTTTTTTTTTTTTTTTTTTTTTTTTTTTTTTTTTTTTTTTTTTTGCTAACTATATTGTTACCGGATATTTATCATCTATGTTCACGACTAACCTCTCTAAAATAAATGGAAACGATTTTGTCTGTGAGGTTGAGGTAGATGTAAACTTTTTTGTAAGGTAATAATGGTGATACGGCGTGCTATCTATGCAGCTAGCCCAGGGTGCATTGGATAAAAAAATCCAAGTCCCGTATTGACTAAAGATAGTGTCAAAGGAGTATACAGTGTGTATAATTCTCAGTTTTTCTGAAGTTGAGTTACACTTAAATTACTTTAGAAGATTAATCATTTTTTGTTTAGATTTCCAACCATGTTTTCAAACTGCACTAATTTAGGATTTCACAAAGGACTTGTTGATTATGAATGGTTGTTTAATTGCCAATATTAGATGAAATTCACTACTTAGGTGTCTGGATGTTTGTGACTAGATGTTTGTGAATAATGTATTAGATGTTTGCAAATAATGTGACAGTGGTCTGACACGGCCAACAAACCTTGGTTATATTTCTAATTAATAGAAATAAGTGTTAGAAAAGAGTGGGTTCATCTTGATCAATTCAAGCTAGCCAAAGAACTAAAAGTTATGATTGTGACAAAAAAAATGTGTACGGTTTAAGTAAAGATAATTATTTTTGTAACCAGAGCGAAATTAGAAAGGGAAAATCATTATTTTTAATGTGATTTCAGTATTACTAACTGCACTGTTTTTCTTCTTTTGAATGCACAAGACCTATGAAAGGCTAAAATCATTTAGAGAAAAGATAAAGGGCAAGCAACAATTCCTAGCTATGTATTCTAGTATTTTTGATGGGATAACAACAGACCCAGCCGCTATGGTTATTCCTATGGATGACCACATGGTCCATAGGGGCCACGGTGTGTTTGATACTGCTGCAATAGTGGATGGGTTAGTGATTTCCACCTCACAATGATATTTACTCTTTTGTTTTCTATTTTCTAAAGCAGTCAAATGGTGTATTGTGTGCATTATAGATACCTATATGAGCTAGATCAACACCTTGATCGCTTTTTAAGTTCAGCATCCAGGTCTAAAATAGATCCCCCATTTGATCGTGGAAGCATAAGGAGAATACTAATACAAACTGTAAGTGCTTCCAAGTGTAGAAAAGGATCACTGAGATATTGGCTCTCTGCAGGACCTGGTGACTTTCAGTTATCTCCATCTAACTGCTACCAGTCAAGTCTTTATGCAATAGTAATACAGGATCTGTCACCATCTTCGCTTAATTTCAGGGGAGTTAAAGTTGTTACTTCATCTGTTCCCATTAAACACCCCAAGTTTGCCATTACTAAGAGTGTGAATTATCTTCCAAATGTTCTCTCAAAGGTGGAAGCTGAAGAAGCTGGTGCTTTTGTAGGCATTTGGCTTGATGATGAAGGTTTTGTTGCAGAAGGGCCTAATATGAATGTGGCCTTTGTCACTAAAGAGAAGGAACTAATAATGCCTCACTTCGACAAAATTTTGAGTGGCTGCACAGCTAAGAGAGTTTTAACCCTTGCCGAGGGTTTGTTAAGGGACGGTAGGCTTAAGGGGATAAGGGTGAAAAATGTGACTGTTGAAGAAGGTAAAAAGGCAGATGAAATGATGCTTCTTGGCAGTGGAGTTCTTGTTTGCCCTGTAGTGCAGTGGGATGAACACATTATTGGTGATGGTAAGTGCTTTTACTTCTCGCAGCAAAAGGTTATACGATTTAGTGTATGTTTGGAGGGAACTACTATGTAAGTACTTTTAAAAAAGTAAGAAAGAAAAACAAAATTAGTTTATTCATAAGTTAAAATTAACTTATGCATGAGTTAGAAATCAGATTTTGGAATAGTTGATTGGAAATAGTTTTTATAAATTAAGGTACGCCTAAGTTAATTTCGGAATATGAAGAATTTGATTTAATTTTTCTTCTTATTTCTCTCTTAAAAGTGTTTATGGAGAAGTTTCTCCCAACATACCATGCATGTATGCACTCAAGTAAATTATGTGTATCCTTTTCTTTGGTCTTCTTAGTGTAGTTCCGAATATTCTATTCTTTTTGTGTTTTGTTCTATTGTTCTTTAATGATATGATTCCAAAGAGACCTGAAACTAGATTTGGGAAGTTAATGGTTAGAGGTTGGAACCAATTGAAAATGGCAGTTGAAAATAGAACAAAGAAACCTGGAAAAGGAAAGCGCCACAAAATGTTTTGATAAGGTTATGGATGATTATCACAAGAATTCATGAATTCTTGATAAGATTACAGGACGAAGGAAAGAATCCTTAGAGAGAGATATTCTCAATATTTTGTCAAAAAATAATTCGTTTTCATTTTCTGAATTTAGTTTTAGGGTTTGTCTCGCTTGTAAGTAAATAAAAGAAAAATAAAATATCTATATCACAAGCAAAACTAATTTGTCCCAGAAGTTAAGTGAGCACATTCTAAACTTATGGTTTTGAGTTCAAATTCTATTACCAAGCATTATTTTACTAATTTTATTTTAGCTTTCTAAGCATGTTATCAGTCTAGTCTTTTCAAAGTGTTGTCTTACTTCTGAATTGTGAATTGTTGATGGTAATGGTAAATGTAAGATTCTACTTTAGAATTGGCTCCCGACCTGCTAGGTCAAGGAAATGCCTGTCAAGCTTTCTTTGCCTCATGTTCGGTCATGTTGATAGTTTGATCATGCCCATGAATCTTCCTTAATACATTTTTTCTCTGATTCTCCAGTCTCCTCCCAAGATTTTATCTCCAAATGTTATACATTTGGTTCTTAGTCGGTTAAACTTGAAAACGGTCATGGTATATTGTTTGGTCGTGGTCTTTTGACCTGCAATATGTTAATCATTACATAAACAGATTCGATCTTGCTTGTTTTTGTGAACTGTTGCTAACTTGCATTGTGCGTTCGTGTCAGTGTATGGGACCCTTTAATTAGCATTGGCTCTCTTGATTGACAGTTTGCTTGGTCCATCAGACAGTTTTTGTAATCATTATCTGAGTAAATGTAATGTACCTTCTCACGAGCGATTGATTGTTATGCACTCCTTGTAGGCAAAGAAGGCCCTGTAACACAGGCTCTCTTCAATCTAATTGTTGATGACATGAAATCAGGACCCTCTACTGTTCGTGTACCTGTTCCATATTGACACAACTTTTTTCCTTCTGTACGTTGTAATGAAGATTCCCTATCAGTAGTTGTGATGCCCCAACCCCAAGAGGGATGCCTATTAGTAACTCCATTGCTTCATGGATTGTATAGCTTGTAGTGTTGTAAGAATCAATATTACATGGAGCTTAGTTTTCAAATGTGTTTCTGTGGTATGGTGTGTGTCATGAACCGTTGACTTGCTTCTGATATCCGTGTATACTTTGAATTTGTTGAAATTTTTTAAGTACCATAAGTTTGTCTAAAATTTTACAGTTACACTGTTAATCAAGAGCTGTTTGCCAAATAAATAGAACAGGTTGGAAGATACGTGACAGACAAAACATTTAAATCTCCATTCCGTCACTAATTTGTGAATCAGATAAAAGATTGCCATGATAAAATTCCACTGGTGGCAAAATGGCAACACTATTTCCGCAACTATTGCACCTTCATATTTTTTGGCGCACCTCTTTATTACAATATAATAACAAAAATACCTTGTATAGTTAAAATATTTTTCTAGAAATGTAATTTATGGAGTTTATGAAATCTTTCGGAAAGCTTGTTTGGAAAGCATTTGGAAATTAACTTTTTAATCACAGAATAATTTGGTCGGTATTGTTTTTAATCAGAAAATGATTTTAGAGACTTGTTTACTCGCTATGGTGAAGTGATATATAGCCAAATAATGTGGGACCACTCCACTAACCGGTATGGGGCTTTGGGTTTACCACATCTGAGTAGCAGGGTTTTTACTAAAACAGTGCAAATTCATTGAAAAATAGACACATTTTAAAAAATTATGAAGTGGGTGAATGGTGGTTGAAAACAGGTATAAAATAAAATATCTGGTGCTGCTAAACACGAGTTTGGGTTGAATAAATATTTAAAGTTGAAATTATGCTCGAAACATGGAAGCCTGTTTTACTTTTTATTTTCTTAATGTGTACTTATAAGCATGATTTTAGTATTTTTATATATTTTTTAAAAATTATGCCTGGAAGCGAATTAAATTATTTTCTTTAAGAAAATAGTGATTAGAAACACACGTTCTATTTTATTTTAATTTTTGTTTTGTAATATTTTTAAATTGATTTTTATCTTTTTTTAAACACTGAAATATTTAATGTTTTTTTACACGTTTTCGCTTAAATATTTTTTTATTAAAAATAGTTTTCTTAATATGTTATATTGGTTTTCAATTTATCCAAAAATACTATTTAAAATTAGATTTTCTCATGATTTTCAATCATAAATAATTTATTTATTTATTTTAATTTATACATTTTTTAATAGTCCAGTTCATTAATTAAATTAATGATATTAACTTAACATAATTTGTGAATATAACACAAAAAGTAGACTAATAATTTGAATAAAAAATATTAAATACATCAAATATATAAATAAATAAAAATTATGGTCTTTATGGCCAATCTCTCTATTGTTATTTTTATTGTGACAACAAAAATATTCTTTTTGCCTTATTTGGAGTTTTTTCATTCATTTTATTATAAATCCAAATAACAGTTGGTCATCTTTGTTGGTTATGTCTCATGTGATGGTATGAAAAATATGTCAGATAAAAAAAAAAGATTGAATGAGTATCAAAACTTTTCAAAATTATCGTAAAGTTACATTCGATGAAGTAATGACCAAAACAAGTTTTTAATATGACAGACACTCGACACTTTATAAAAATCTCTACAAATAAGTATTTTAAAAACTCACATTTTCTTGTTAGAAGAAATCTTATAACTTTAAATTTAAACAAGCTAAAGAAAAAAAAAAGATTTATGATGTAGATTTTAATATGAACTCGTTTGTAAAACGCATAATAAGTCTAATTCTTGATCAATTATTACTAAATAGACTAACATTGGAAAGTTACAATATAACATTATTTAAAACTCAATCATTTTTGACTAAATAACTTAAGTATTATTTAATTATTTAATCACTCATAACTAAATGTATCATTTAGAATATATTCACTCTTAACTAAACATTACAAGAAAAATTATATTTACCAACAATTAAAATTTGTTGATAATACCAAAATTCTCTTGACAAATCATGTCATCGATGGAATTACCATAGTCAAAACTTAGTTAATAAAATACTTATCAATAAATTTAATAATAAAAATATTGAATCAGTAACATGACAGAAAACCTATAACTATTATTATTATTTTATTATTACAATTATTATTATTATTATTATAATAATAATAATTATAATGATAATAGCAATAATAACTTATTATTATTCTCAAAATAATTATTATTTTTATCTTAATTATTTTTATTACTATTATTATCATTATTAATATTATTATTAAATTAATTTGTTAATATTAAATTATTACTTTGAGATAATCTAATGCCTTGGAAGAACTAACAAGTATTCATTGCACTGTTAAAAGTAAAAGATTTTGTGCTGATAAATTCATAAAAAGAGAGGAGAGTACCATCTGCCAAAATATATAACATCGTAATGTTAGGTACGATTTTAATATTGACGATGATGAAATTTCTTTTCTTACAAATAAATTTAAAAAAATATTGGAAAAAACATGAAAACTATAATGTGAGAAAACATATGTTTGATTTCCAGAATTAATAGTTTATTTTTTGGTTTTCTCGTGATTAATGTTTTCTTTTTCAATCTTTAATATTTTTTGACACATAAAATATGATTGATAGACTATCAATTGGATTTCTTTATTTGATGTAATAATGCTTTTGTTATTAATCTTTAATTAAAAAATATATTATGTAAATATGTCATATATTAAATGTTGTTATTTATATTTATTATTGTATGTTATAATCAAATTCTTTTAGTGTCTAAAAGCATTTATATTATAGAAGTTATTTCACAATATTTTAATCTAATTTTTCTGAATTTATTGTATCACACCATTTTAAAGATTTTTTTTCCAGAATTTTATAAAACTCACTCTTATTAATATTTTTTTTATTTTTTTCATTAATTTCATATATTATTAATATTTTTATAGCCGAGACTCTTATTTACCACTATCAATCTTTCTTTCTTTTATTTGAGTGGTTCAATAAAATTTGTTTCAAGTCAATAGTTCAATCCAGTGAGGTTTTATAAGATTCTGATTATAATCTGGTGTATATAACCTATTAGACCTCTAAAGTGAGCAAATGAAACGTGCATGTGTAAAAATAGGTACATGATGTAATTATGTAGTGGTTGTGGAAAATATTAAATATGGTGTCGGGAAACAAATAATTACATGAACCTGCTAAATTTTGAAGGTTAATAAAGATATGAACCGTATGTAAGACGAGTTCTTTCGTGACACCAGGTCACTTATACCTATCTATATGTGCAGCTTCAGACCACGTGTTGCATGCATGTACTTTGTTTTGAGATTTCGTGCAGAACATGAAACAAAATTGGATTCTTTGCATAATCTAATTTGGATACATTTTCAGACAGAGCTTCAAGACACTTCAAAGACAGTTTGATGATAACACTTGAATGCAGCAATAAAGGAATCTTCTTGTTAATTGATGAGAATTATTGAACTCTTAATGTGTACGTCCATGTATATATAATTTTTACTCTTCCAGTAATATTTGCATTTTATTTTTATCCATACAAATTAAAATAAATAAATAAAATATTTACTTCTAACTCTATAAATTGTTCAAAATTATACAATCTTTTTTCAACATATTATAAAATTAGTTTCCTTTCAAAATAAAGAAATCATATATAATTGCACTTTTTCTACGGCATGTCACAATATATCACAATCTCTCACTACCAATACCTATTGTTCAAATTAATAGTTATCAGAAAGCCATGTGATTAACAAAGTCACAGTACTAAAAATAGGCAAGGTCATTTAAATACGTTGTTACGAGCAGTACTTCATAATATCGGCATGAAATTTATCTAACTTTCACTATCATACGTTAATATATATATATATATATATATATATATTGAGAGACACTCATAATTAGAAAATAATAATAGTAATTGATAGACATTATAATTTTGCTGATTACTAGTAAACTTACACTGTATATTTTGTTTGATAATAACTTATTAATTTATCATAATTCAAAAAATATCTCAATTATTTTGTGAATTTTAAAATAATAAAATATGCTTAACTAACTTATAATTTATTAAAAAATGATAAACAATGTTTATTATATTCTAGACAGTAAAAGAATAAAATTTTACTATATTTAGTGGTGACCTAAATAAATCACTTTTTTCAAACATTAAAAACATAATAAAATTTAACATTAAAAAAATTAAACATGTCTTTTAATAATGACTTTTTTATTTTCTAATTTTTTTATTATATTTTAATAGGAATAATAATTACATAAAAAATAAAATATTAATATATTATTTATGTTTAACGTAAATGATTCAATTAGGATATATTACAAAAAAAATTATTTAGAAAAATTAATAAATTTTAAGAGTTGATTAAAATGAAATAAAGAGTATAAGGATCTATTTTCAGAAGACGGTGAATTATTTTGAGATTCTTCTTCCAAGATAATCAATATATAAAATTGTTTAGTTATAATTTTAATAATTGATATAAGTTAAAAAATAATAATTTTATTTGATAGTTTATTGTGCTTTTCTTTTATAAAAAAAATTTATGTTTTATGGTTTTGACATTTCAATTAAATTGATATATTTTAAGATCCATCAATCATATGTCATCACATAAAAGTATTGTTAAATAAAAAAATAACAAAAAGCATGGAATTACACTAAAATCATGTAAAATAAAATAATTTTTTTACAAACGAAACAAGGGGGTTCAAACCTATTATAAAAAAAGTCTAGCTTAATATAGTCAAATAAACTAGAATATTAGGCGAACTCAACTTTATTTTCCACTCTTAAATTAGTCAATTTATCACTACAACTATTATCTTTCTTAAAAATACAAGTAAAATCTACAATAGTACAAATATGCATACATTTACTCTATCTACCTTACCTTTAAGTTTAAAGAATTATATGAGCTAAAACTAAAGTTTCACAAAACAAAGTCACACTCCAACCAAAGATTTTTAAAACCCTTCAATTGAATATATTTAATAGTAAAAATGACATTCATGACTTGAATATAAAAATGCATTCTCAATACTCAAGAAAGCTTTTACACTATTATTCTTAAAAATATTTCTACAAATTGTAAAACTAGAAGCACCTCTTATAGCTCCAATTTTAATTCAATCAACTTCATGAAACACTAAAAACTTATATAGGAGACATGACCTTTATAGTTATAGTATTAATACCAAATTATTTAAAAATAGAAAAATTTGATATATAGTTAGTGATATGTATTATAGAAATGTATCATAATTGACGATAATGTAATTTTTTATTATAACAATATCCATTTTTGTTTATAAAAAGGTACAAAACTTGTAAAAGATTTAAAACTTTATAACTTGTAAAAGATTTGGTTTTATTACATTAAAGTAAAATAATATTATCTTATGTTAGGCATAGAGTCTAATTTTAAAATTTATATTGAATTTGTTGAATCATTAAACGGTCCATAGTCCTTTTAGATGGTTTAATTATCTAATAAAGTTTTGACGATAATAATATTTCAAAGTATGTGTTTATATTCGATAATCTTACATATCTGTTACAATAATATTCACATATCTCTAAACATAATGAGTATGTACAGATAAACTACAAACTCATATAAGTGTTTATTGATTATTGTTTTATTATATTAATTTTGTTTAAAATTAAAAGAAGACGAAAATATTTTAAAATTGTTTTTAAATATGAAAAAAAAATTAAAGTGTCTTTCACATAAATATCAAAATCAGATTTTATATCATATTGTGTTTTAAGGTTCAAATTTGTTCATATTGGACAATTGTTCAAATTCTTATGCAAATATTTAAATGTGATTAATTATTTAAAGATATCTTGTGTTGTTTAAATTATTTCTATATGCAGATAAAGTCAGTTTTAATGCAGAATAAAAAAAAATAGAAGCTATTCTTCCAACGACTAGTTTCGACAATTCGATGGTCAAGATTGCCCTTTTCAAGCATCCAATGGCTAGCTTTTACAAAGCTACATATAGAGGAACAATTTCATGTTGAACTACACAAAAGAAGAAGCAAAAAGAGAAATACATTGAGCAAGACACTAAAAAATTATACACTTACAAGGGACATGCTTGTCTAAAACCTCCGTCAGAAAGACACAGGGGAGATCTCACAAGAAGGAGAATTGAGTCAAACAAACAAGGGAATGACGCCACCTTCAACCCAAACCTTAAGGCATTAGGTCTGTGGGTCTTCTTTCCTATATCTTGCTCAATTTTCTCATTTTTACTCAATGTGAGACTTAGACTCACATTTGGATACCTAACAAAAACTATTGTGTAATTCTTCACTATTGTGAAGTAAACCTTTTTGAGCTTTCAATTGTTCTCTTTTTTTAGAGTGTATCTTTCAATCTTGAGTGGTATTGATCTCTGGGGAAGATTGAGACTGGTATAACCTGGAGAGGCTTTTGTACTAGGATAACTTGAAGAGGTTTGTGTACTCGTTGTAACTTGGAGAGGTTTGTTACTTGCTGTAACCTGAAGAGGTTTGTGTACTCGCTTTAACCTGGAGAGGTTTGTGTGTTCGCTATAACCTAGAGAGGTTTGTGTACTTGTTGTAACCTGAAGATGTTTGTGTGTTTGTGTACTCGTTATAACTATTTACTGAATAGTGGAACCTCTTGAACGATTTGTTCAAGGGAAAACTGGACTTAGCCTAAGAGATTAAGGTGAATCAGTATAAAATTGTTCATCTGTACTTATATATTTTTCTCCTGAATGATCTTGCTTGGTATTTTTGTTTATAAGAAATTGAGTTCAGACTTCATTCAACTCCCTTCTAGAATCATTTGTTCCTATAAAATTTAATTAATTAATTAATTAATTATCTTTGTTGAGAAAATATACTAAGAATATAAATATATTTTCAATTAATAACATTATCTCCAA
>Ga0099825_1010332_pt1 | contig 10269 bp, 4 predicted proteins | sample SiratroredBW_FD_76838 | JGI IMG/M metagenome (GOLD analysis project Ga0099825, IMG submission 76838) | Root nodule microbial communities of legume samples collected from California, USA - Siratro red BW | ecosystem: Host-associated > Plants > Roots > Nodule | place: USA: California | collected... | reverse complement strand
TTTTGACTGTTTCCCCCCACCTTTCAAACTGAAATTAAAAAAAAAAAAAAAAGGTAAAAAAAACAAAAAAAAAAAAAAAAAAAAAAAAAAACAGTATCAGTGAAGAACAAGAAATCAATTCACCTTGCTGTTTGATGCAGCCCTACGAAGAAGGGCCTTGGTGTAATTTGGTTGGATATGTAAAGCTTGGTTGGAGTCTTCAATCGATCTTTCCCACTGCCCAAGCTTAAACCAACAAGCTGCTCTGTTGCAATACAGTACAGAATTGGAAGGGTCCAATCTCAAACCTTCCCCATACGCCGAGCAAGCTTCAGTGTACCTTTCAGATTTAAAGAGATCATTGCCGCGCACTCGAGCCCTAGCCACCATCCTCACATTGTTGAGCAAAACAGCAACTTCAACACTCCGGGGATCAATCTGACTGGCTTTCTCAGCAGCCGTAACAGCACTCTCGAACCTGCAATACACCCATCATCCATTTTCACTTTCCAACACAAACCTTTCACATTCTTAGGATAAGGCTATTAGTGTCTGAACTCACCTTCCCAATGCCATCTCAATGTGTGCTCTGACGAAATAGAAATAGGCCTCAGAAAGCATCCCAAAAAACCTTGCCTGAGAAGTGGAACTAGTGTGCAGCTCTGATTTAGGTATATGGAACAAAACTGTTTCTGCATCATCAATCTGGTGGAGCTTCAAAAACGCTTCTGCTCTACACATAAAGAGCTGTAAATTCAATTTCCAACCAGTTCAGCTATTCATCCACTCCTCAAAAACATGTTCAACTCAGATATGATATGATAAAACAATGATGACAAACAACCAAGGTTTTAAATAACGGTAATTTCAGCCGCATTCTCACCACTGCAATGGCGGCTGCATCAGCCACATTTGTCAGCAAGGATCGCGACAAAACTGAAACCACCACAATCACAATCTAAAACCATGAAAACAATAACAACATTCTCCATACCTGAGGAGAAGAGTCCGCTCCAGCAGAAACTGCAGCATCCACCTCCCTGAGAACACTCTTCCAATCCCCTATCCTCCTCACATCCCCACATTTGCCGATGTGCTTTTCCACCACTTGCAACCTCTGCATCTCGGATGGATCTGCCTGCATTCCATGGTAGCAAAGGTGCTTCCGAGCATTCTCAACTTGTCCTAACCTGTCACATTACCACTTTCCATTCACATCAACACAATTCCACACTCTACCCTAATAAGGCAACCAAAATATTGTTGAACAAACTCCTCCATAACATAAAAAGCGATTAAGAATGTAAAACGAATTGAGATTCTTCTACGAGTTAAAATCAACAAATGCACCAACTTCTCCAGAAGCTGAGATTCATAAGTTGATTTTAGCTTGTGGAAGAAGACCTCAAATCAATCCTAACGAGCACCACCTTCAACAAAAATCAAACAACAAACAAAAGAACACGATCAATGATCCGCACCTGAGGAAAAGAGAAGCCAAACGCTGATGAGCTCTTCCGTAATTAGGATCCAACCTCACAGCCTCCTCGCATTCCCTCACAGCCTCACCCAAACGTCCCAGCCCGGTCAGCGCCGCCGCGCGGTTGCTCCGGTAAGCGACACTCGCCGGCGACATCGCAATTGCGCGATCGTAAAGACTCAACGCATCAGCAAAGTTCCCTCTTTTATAACACTCATTCCCCAATCTCTTCAATTCCTCTGGATCCACACTCTGCACGTGCCCACCTCTCTTCACTGCCTCATTGCCCCCACCGCCGCGTGAGCTCACCGGCTCCGCCTTCCCGCCGCCGCGCATTATGCTCCCGTGGCCGTAGTTCCCCATGCCGGACCCCAAAACATCGCTTCTACTACTTCGATTCGCCACCATCCCCATCCCCGTCTTCAAGATCTTCCCGGAGGGACAGATGTTCCCGGTGGGGAGAACATTCATCGCCGGCGAAGTAGCAGTCTGGCCGGAGTATATCAGCGGCCCCGGCGCGGATCCAGAGTCGGATCTCGTATGACCCGGTTTGAAACCACGGGCGGTGGGGCTGTTCTCGCTCGAACCAGAAAGCTCGCCGGAGTTGTTGTTGTTGTTGTTGATGCTACTACTGCTGTTGTTAGTGTTACTATTGGTGTGCGAAGATTCAGGCTTTCGGGGAACCTGGTTGGGCCCAGTTCGACCCGAGAAGGACCCAGATGAGCTTGAGCTGGTACTGGCTGCGGGAGCGCGCGTGGTCCGCAATGGCGACACCGGCGAGCCCAGATCGAGCTCTCGGAAGTCGGGCTTGTTAATGTTGCCGGTGTCGTTGTTGCAGCTGAGCGCGTGGCGGAAGCGATCGGCGATGGCGTCCACGCCGGAGGAATGCGACATGGTTTCGGAGCAAAAGGATAGGCTCAAAATTGAAGCTTGGGATGAAAAAGAAGAAGAAGAAGAAAGAAGAAGCCTCTCTTCTCTCTGGGGTTGAGTGTTAGCAATGGGTTATGGTGGTGGTGGGCTTGGAAGAGCGATAATTGGGAAGCTCTGAAGGAGAAGACATGAGAGAAAGAGAGAGAGAGAAGAGAAGAAAGAAAGATAGGGATGGGGATCTCGTGATTTAAAAGGAGCAAGCAAAGAATGAATGTGAGTGAGTTGTTTCTGAGTGTGAGTGTTGTTGGTGGTGGAATTCAGAGAGAGAGAGAAAGAAAGAGAGTAAGGTAAAAATCAAATTTTTTACTTTTTTTCTTTTTTATTCAGAAGAAGAAGAATGGAGAAGAAAAAGATTGAGCTTTTATTTTTGTTTTCCTTCTCGTTCACCTGCTGCTTCACGAGACAGGTTTTCTCTCCCTTTTATTCACCTCTTTTTCTCTTTTCATCTCAGTTATGCTACCCATTTAAATGGCATTGTTTTTGTACTAATAATAATTATGACCACAATTAAGTTTAATCCAAGTAGTATTTAACTTTGATTTTAGCAAACATGGTATGTAATTAATTTAATCTGGTGTGAAATGTGACCCACTCTCTTTTGGGAGGGAGTGAGAATCACTCTCAGTCTCAGATCTCATCCTTGCTGCCAAAGCCAAGCTTCTCATTCCTGTCACTTCTCCATTTTCACTTGCCACTTGTCCTCCTTCTTAATTACTCTACCAAAGTAGATAACTTTCCCTCCTTCTTTTTCTTCTTTTTTTCATTTAATAATTTGCCAAATTCGAACACTGAATTTTCATTTCTTCTGCCCCATTAATGCTGCTATTTCATCTCAGCAACACCTTCATTAATTCCCTAACTCTTCAAATTTATATACTCAACATTCACTGCTTCTAATTCCTCCTAAATCCTATAACCATTACCATTTTTCATTGCTGCATTTTAAGACTGATGAATTTTTAACCTACCCCAGAATGTTATGTGGTAATTGCTGCTGCTTCAATGCTTCAACATAAGTCACATGCGTGGTCACCGTGAAATCCTCTGCAAAACAACAGCGATTAAAACTAATCAATTCACTAATTTATGCTTTCAACGGCAATTAAAGTGTAATTAAGCACTTTTACAAACCCGCATGGTTTACCATACTAACACCTGGATTGCTAAAATATCTGTGGGTATCATCAATTATCACAAAAAACATTCATTTAATTGCAAATGTCATGGTTATGTTTTATAAGGACATTATTCTCATCATAAAAACTTTGACGATACATTATTTCTAAGTATTTTATAAATCTTGGATGGACATTTTGTAACTGTATAATATAATTCTCTTTTTTGTTTCTTATTAAATAAAGCATAGAATTTTTTTCTATAGTGTTGATAATATGGAATACAACTTTAAATCAATCTTATCCTTTTACTTACACAAGGATTTTGCATAAAAAGAAATGTTTTTATGTTAATAGAGTGTGATCAAAAGCTTCATCACACATGATATAAAGGGAAAGTGAGGATTTAGAGAGTTTAAGAAGAAGTAGAAACAATTAATTTGAGTGTTGTTTTGCTAGTAATAATGTGAGGTATGTAGGTGATGTTTTCTTTTGAAAAGTTTATGGACTTTTACATTTTGGGGTGTTGAAAGAGGTCTTTCCCTCAAATTAGATATTGCTAATTGAATTAGCATAACCTTGTGTGTTACAAATTTAGACATTAAATGATTTCTAGAACCGTTTTTAAGACTAATTTTTACTTTCCAATCATTTCATCTTTTAGTTGCTAAATACGAAATCAGTGATTAAGACCATTAAATTGGTCATTATCTTTGTTAGTGATTGCATTTTTTTAACTACCATTTTTGTTTCTCATTCATTTAAAAGTCAATTATATGTTTAGTAACTGATGTGTGTCGTCACTATTTAACCTTTGATAGAGATTTAATTATTCTATCTAAAGACCCTATTGTGAAATATTGAAAGTTTCATGACTATGAAATTAAGTTGATGAAACAAACTTATGTAATACATAATTATATAGAAAATGGAAGTTAAACAAAAGAAAATTAAAAGTGGCGTTAAAATGCGTCACTTTTATACAAATTGATGATGTCTGATTTTAATTTGAAGGCCGCATAAAAAATCTAAATTCATATGAACAACAAACATATATAGAACAAAGTTTAATTAATTAGGCAGAAAAAAAGGTTCATATCTCCATAGATAAAATTCGTAATGCATACTCAATCAAATTTTTTAATAGATATGATATTTTAATGTATAATGGGTATGATATTTTAATTATTTATTTGTTGATGGGCTAGGTATCGTGTTATTTAACTTGTGCTTACTATTTGGTTACTATTAGTAAATTTTATTTGAATACTCATAATAAAGTTAGATAATCACAGAGTAAAGTTATCAAGATTCTACTTTCCTTATTTAAAAAAATGAAATTACTTGAAAAAAATAATTTTTTAACTAATATTTTGTGGTGTAACTTATTCAAATTATTTTTTTAAATAAAAGCAATAGTATTTTATGATGTAACTTTATTTTATTATATTTTAAAGTTAATTTTTATGTGAGCTTATATTTTAAAGAATTATTTTTAAATAATTTTATTTTAAATTTGGTTCAGTGAAACTTTATTGATATTTCATTTTTTTTTCTTTTACTTCTTATTATTTTTTTCTATTTTTACAAAATTTAGCAAATATTTTGATATTTAATTTTGATATGAGTTTATGATGAAAATAGTTAATAATGACATATATAAAAGTAAGAGATTTAGGATTTGTTTGATTTTGTGACAGTCATAGATGAGAAAAAGAAGATTCATATTGTTATTAATGTTTGTATTTAAGGATTGTCACTTATTTACAAATTCAGAATAAAAAAAGAGAAGAGGAAAAGGGAAGAGAGGAGGAAAGACCAAATTCACAATAAAAGATACCTAATATAAGACAATAACTATCTTAATTTTATTGGGATAATAATTATCTTAATTTTATTAGGCATGACAATAACTATTTTGATCTTATTGGACATATTTATCAACAGTGTAAAGTAGTGAGACCTACGTGCATGAGAACAAAAATGACAGGACTTTTTTTGTGATGATCAGAGATTTCTTAGGACCTCTCTGACAAATCTTGAAATGTTGAATATGGATCTCTCTGACAAATCTTGAAATGCTGGAGATGGATCTCTCTGACAAATCTTGAAATGCTAAATGTAGTAGTTGACAATTCAAAATTATCCCTATAAATATATAAAATAGAGAATAAAAAAAAAAATAATGTAAATAGAGAATTAGTTACTTGTCTTCCTGATTTCTCATCTAAATATTTATTATAATAATGTATAATTATTTAGATTATAATTATTAAATATATAATTCAATAAACTTATCTTGTTTATATTGTAACACACGATTATTAAATTATCACCATTTAATTAATAAATAATACTAATAATTAAATCATTAAATATTTTAGTAATTAATTAATTAAATTGAAAAAGACTAATAATTTCACAAATGATTTACTTAATGAAAATATTAACTAATATCCTTTTTACTTACACAAGAAAAAAAGTTCATATCTCCATAGATAAAATTCGTAATCCATACTCAATCAATTTTTTAATAGATATGATATTTGAATGTATAATGGGTATGATATTTTAATTATTTATTTGTTGATGGGCAGGTATCATATTATTTAACTTGTGCATATTTACTATTTGGTTATTATTAGTAAATTTTATTTGAATACCCATATTAGATTATCACAGAGTAAAGTTATCAAGATTCTACTTTCCTTATTTAAAAGAAACGAAATTATTTGAAAAAAATAATTTTTTAACTAATATTTTGTGGTGTAACTTATTCAAATTATTATTTTTAAATAAAATCAATAGTATTTTATGATGTAATTTTATTTTATTATATTTTAAAGTTAATTTTTATGTGAGTTTATATTTTAAAGAATTATTTTTAAATGAATTTATTTTAAATTTGACTCAGTGAAACTTTATTGATATTTTATTTTTTTTCCTTTTATGTCTTATTATTTCTTTCCATTTTTAGTGAACTTGGAAAATATTTTGATATGAGTTTATGAAAAAAATAGTTAATAATGACATATATAAAAGTAAGAAATTTACAACTTGTGTTTGTTTTTGTGACTGTTAAGACGAGGAAGGGAAGATGCATATATTACTGTGTGTATAACTGTTGTCACTAATTTCTGATTTATAGATTAAAATGTGTGTATCACTGATGTTACTAATTTCTGATTTATAGATTGAAAAAAAGAAGAGATAAGGAAAGACAAAATTTATAAGGAAAGATACCTAATATGAAGGCAATAACTATCTTAATCTTATTGGGACAATAATTATCTTAATCTTATTAAACATTACAATAACTATTTTGATCTCATTGGACATATTTATAGGCAGTGTAAAGTAGTAAGACCTAGATGAATGAGAACAAAAATAGCAGAAACTTTTTTTGTGATGATCAAAGATTTCTTAGGACCTCTCTGACAAATCTTGAAATGCTGAATGTGGACCTCTCTGGCAAATCTTGAAATGCTGAATGGGGTAATTGACGAATTCAAATCATCCTTATAAATATGTAAAATAGAAAATGAAAAAAAAAAGATAATGTAAATAGAGAATTAGCTATTTGTCTTCCTGATTTTCCATCTAAATATTTATTATAATAATTTGTAATTATTTAGATTATAATTATTAAATATATAATTCAATAAACTTATTTTGTTTATATTGTAACACAGGATTATTAAATTATCACCATTTAATTAATAAATAATACTAATAATTAAATCATTAAATATTTTAGTAATTAATTAATTAAATTAAAAAAAAAGACTAATAATTTCACAAATGACTTACTTAATAAAAATATTAACTAATATCCTTTTACTTACACAAGAAAAAAAGGTTCATATCTCCATAGATAAAATTCGTAATGCATACTCAATCAAACTTTTTAATAGATATGATATTTTAATGTATAATGAGTATGATATTTTAATTATTTATTTGTTGATGGGCAGGTATCATGTTATTTAACTTGTGCATATTTACTATTTGGTTATTATTAGTAAATTTTATTTGAATACCCATAATAAAGTTAGATGATGACAGAGTAAAGTTATCAAGATTCTACTTTCCTTATTTAAAAAAAAGAAATTATTTGAAAAAATAATTTTTTAACTAATATTTTGTGGTATAACTTATTCAAATTATTTTTTTAAATAAAAGCAATAGTATTTTATGACGTAATTTTATTTTATTATATTTTAAAGTTAATTTTTATGTGAGCTTATATTTTAAAGAATTATTTTTAAATAATTTTATTTTAAATTTGGCTCAATGAAACTTTATTGATATTTTATTTTTTTCCTTTTATCTCTTATTATTTCTTTCCATTTTTATAAAAGTTGGAAAATATTTTGATATTTAATTTTGATATGAGTTTATAATAAAAATAGTTAAATAAAAGTAAGAGATTTACTACTTGTGTTTGTTTTTGTGACTGTTAAAATGAGAAGATGCAGATAATTACTGTGTGTATTACTGTTGTCACTGATTTCTAATTTACAAATTGAGAAAAGGAAGAGATGAGGAAAGACAAAATTCACAAGGAAAGATAATGAAGGCAATAACTATCTTAAACTTTATTGAGACAATAATTATCTTAATCTCAATAGGTATTGAAATAACTATTTTAATCTCATTGGACATATTTATCAGCAGTGTAAAGTAGTAAGTCCTAAATGCATGAAAACAAAAATGGCAGGAACTTTTTTTGTGATTATCAGAGATTTCTTAGGACTTTTCTGATAAATCTTGAAAAGCTGAATGTGGACCTCTCTGATAAATCTTGAAATATTGACCTTTCTAACAAATCTCGAAATGCTGAATGTGATAGTTGACAAATTCAAAATCATTCTTATAAATATGTAAAATAAAAAATAAAAAAGAAAAAAGATAAGATAATGTAGACAAAAAATTAGCTACTTGTCCTCTTAATTCTCCATCTAAGTATTTACTATAATAACTTGTAGTTATTTAGATTATAATTATTAAATATATAATTCAATAACTTTATTTTGTTTATGATTGTAACACAGGATTATTAAATTATCACCATTTAATTAATAAATAATACTAATTACTAATAATTAAATCATTAAATATTTTAGTAATTAATTAATTAAATTAAAAAAGACTAATAATTTCACAAATGATTTACTCAATAAAAATATTAACTAATATTTTGTGCTGTAACTTATTCGAATTTATTTTTTTAAAATGAATTTATTTGCAATAGTATTTTATTATGTAATTTTATTGGAATTAATTTTAAAGTTAATTTTTATATGAGCTTATATTTTAAAGAATTATTTTTAAATAATTCTATTTTAAATCAAAAAATAAAAATATAAAGTATCTGTAGGGATTAATGGATATCTACAAATACAAAAATAAAAAAATAAAAAATTGGGTGTATTGTTTGTGATGCCTGACAATTAGCGAGAATAGGTAATCAAATTGATATTTCTTTACAGAACAAATAACAGGTACATGTAACACGTTAGTATTACTCTGCCAGGTTGTCATCTCTATTTTGGTCAAATATTTCATTCATGCAATTTCACATAGAAATAACTGATTTTTTTTTAATATTTTTAAATTGGTTTTTATTATTTGTTGGACTTTCAAAATCAGTATGATTTATTAAACCATTATGAAAGTTAACAAAAAGTTTTTTTTTAGGAAAACAAAGGCATATTTTATAATTATTGAAGTTTAGTTTAACTTTTTAATTGTTACTAGAAGAATTATATATTTTTTATAGTGTTAAATTACACTCATAATAATTTGATTTAGAGTTTAAAATTTAGGATTTAGAAAATAATAATTATAAGTAGTTCTTTGGATCATGTTTAGAGAATCATCAATCAACTTATTAAATAATTGAAGTAATTACATTAAAGATATTTCTTTCTTTCAATTTGAAGGAAGTATTTCCATGATTTTTTTTTAATTAGATATGTTTGAAGCTATTCTCATTTTTTTTCTCTAATGGCAACAACTTTTCAAATTACTTAAAAAAAGTTCTTATTTTTCTCTTGATACAAAACCTTGTATGATTTTATAGTTGGTGCACTTTAATATGTTACTATAACATGTGTTGAAATCAACTATATATTGATCAAAGTTTCACAATTTATGAATCTTCTTAAATCTCATTGGATTGCTGAAAAAAAAATTCTTAAATATTTTAGAGGGATTTTTATATATATTCTTTATCTCACTTTAATATTTTTTATTATTTTTTCTACAAGTCTTATCTAATGTAAATGGACTATTAACCCTTATCAAAGATCAATCTCTAGTGTCATCTTTTGAATTTTATTACTAAGTGATTTTGAAAACATATAAGTGCAGTATTTCTTCAACTATAATTAAAATCTTTTATATTAAAATATTTAGAGAACTTGTCACTTATTTAATGTGACAATTAGAGTATAATATTTTATAGCTCAGAAATCTAAATATATAAAAATTAATATTTTCTTTGTATCAAGCTATCATTTAATGTGATAATTAGAGTATAATATTTTGTAGCTTAGAATTTCGTCTTTCATTCGAAATCTAAATATGTAAAAATTGATATTTTCTTTGTAAAAGAAAAAATTCTATTAAGATTCTTTATATTTAACATGTTTCAGTTCAAATTTAATGAATTTATGTTCTCAACAAACTTCTTTCTCATATATATATATATATATATATATATATTTCAAGTTTATAAAAAATAAATTTAATATAAGTTTT
>Ga0099825_1010330_pt1 | contig 10270 bp, 5 predicted proteins | sample SiratroredBW_FD_76838 | JGI IMG/M metagenome (GOLD analysis project Ga0099825, IMG submission 76838) | Root nodule microbial communities of legume samples collected from California, USA - Siratro red BW | ecosystem: Host-associated > Plants > Roots > Nodule | place: USA: California | collected... | reverse complement strand
TTGATTCACAATAACTTTGTTTTTTAATTATCTACAAAAGTGCAAAATATTAAAAAAAACATATAAATTCTTCCATTCTAATGTTTTAAAATTTATTCCTTTGAAGACAAAATAAATTAAAATTCAAAAATAAATAACTTAATATTCTCGCAAAAAAATTGATGAGATAGTCAACTTTGTTGATTAATTAAGTCATTTTTACAAATATTGATTAAATATTATCTGTATCATTCAAATTATTGGATGAAAGCAAACTACATAAATCAATATATGCAGGAAAATCTTTAGGATTATCTAAACTATTCATTTGTTGCTTTAATTAAGATATTCTTTTGTCTTAGTATTTAGAATTTTCTTTTTTAAGGAATTTAAGTATAATAACATGTCATATTAACTAATACAATAAACACGACACTATATTATTCAATTTATCTTAAAAATATTATTTTAGGCCTGAAGTTTTTAAACAAGTTATAATTACTATAATGCAATCTGACTATCCAGACCAAAAAAATTGTCTTCAAAATCAATGAAAATCTAATTACAACTAATTCAATTCAAATGCTTAAAAAGCACAATTTCAATATGACTAACACTTCATGATCATACTTAAATTCAGTTATAGTTCAAAACAACTTTATTTGACAATTGTTTGTTTCCTACACAATAATAAAAGGATATAAATGAATGAAGTTTTGAAATACTCATAGATAGAGTTAAAAAATTAATAATAGAAATGTTTAAAAGAAAAAAATTACACTAGGTTGAATTTTATTAGATAGATATATTTTATTCTTAGTTATCTTTTAGTTGTTGAAATCTATTTACGAAAAAATATGATAAACAGCTTTAAAATCAAATCGAGAAGACAGTTAGAAAGAAAGAGATGTGTACAAAAGGAAGAGAAAAGAGAAAAAGAGAAAAGAACAAGAAAAAAAATTAACTTCAAATCCCCAAATCCTACAATATTTATCTAAAAATACAAAAATATTAATAATATTTTTAACAATAATTAATTTCAAAATAATAACTAAAAATATGTTAAATTTATTATTTAATAAGTATTACTAGACTTTTTTTTACTTGATTAGCACCTTTTATTTTCTTTATTTCTCTTAATAGCATTATTTATTTTTTTATTTTCTTTAATAGCACTCTTTATTCTTTAATTCTTGAAATAACATTCTTTTATTTTTTTTATTTTTTAATTAATGTATAGTCAGTACATTAATTATGATTATTTTTTTATGATTTTTTGATTGTATTTTATTATAATAATTTATTGATTGTATTTTTTTATTAAAAATTGATATTAGAAGAAAAATTTATAATAAATTATAAAATTTTTATTTGAATTAAAATTTATATTTTTCATTTGTTAAAACTATATCTAAATAATTAATAGTAAAAATAAAATAAAATTGTTAAAGTATTTTTGTAAATAAATATTAATTAAATGGTTTAAACATTTTAAATAAAATTTAATTTATTTATGAATTGCTTTTAAATGTTATATTTATTACTTAAAAATTGTTAATTATTGAAATGAAGTAATACACGTTCAACATAAAGAGAAAAATAAATTACAATCATATATTCACTAAATTATTTAGTTATTATACACTTTTATATGAAATGAAAATAAATTTTATGTTTATCAAAACTCAAATTTTATCTTTATTAAAAAATCAATTACATCTTTATCAAAAATCAAAATTTATCTTTATAAAAAATTAAATGATATCTTTAATAAAATATTAAATTTTATCTTTATCAAAAACCAAATTCTATCTTTATCAAAAATCAAAATTTATCTTTATCAAAATTTTATTTAATTTTTGCCATTGATTATTTGGATATTTTTTTAACAAACTAAAAATACAAATTTTAATTAAAATAAAAATTTTATAGTTTATTATAATTTTTCTTCCAATATCAATTTTAATATAAAAATACAATCACAAAATTATTATAATTTATTATACCAAATTTAAATTTATTATAAAATATAAAATAAAATAAGTTATCATTTTTTCCTATTATAAGTAATTAGTTAAAAAACCTATAAAATATTTCATTTTATTTTCTTTATATTTTTTTAATTTGAATTTAATTATTTTTACATTATTTTTTATCTTAATTTTAATAAACTAATAATCACAATTTTTAATAACTATTAAAAAAAATGCTATTACAGAAAACAAAAAAGTGTTATTTCATAAATTAAAAAATAAAAAATTTTATTGAAGAAAATAAAAAATAGAGTGCTATTGAAGAAAATAAAAAATAAAAAAGTACTAATCCAGTAAAAAAAAAGTCCCATTATTAACATTATTTAAGAAATATTTAATTGCATTTATAGTTTTTATAGGGAGATTTAATTAATTTTTGAGTATTCATAAATTTAGTTATTTTTAATTGAGTCATGTTTTCATATAAAAAATAAAAAATGATTTATTAATTTTAAAGTCTTTTGTAAATTTAAGTATTTTTAATTGAAATTTTATTAGAAAAAATTTATTGATATCTAAATTTTTTTATATTTTCAATTAAATTTATGTCGTCATTTGAAGTGGTCCTTTGATCTTATAGTCTCAAGTATAATACCACACACTTTGATAATAAAAAAAAAGTAAAGTTTTAAAACATTAATTATTTTTATAAAAAAATGATATTGTTTCATTTTATAAATTAAATATATTAAAATAAAAATCCGATTATGTATGTGAAGATATGAAACAATCATATATAATAAAAATAATTAGGGTTATAGAATCTTATTTTTTGTTGTTGTCGATCTTCGTAATATTTTATTTAACTGTAAAATCAAACAGTAAACTTAATGAAATAAAATTTTTTAATAGAAATTTAATTAAAAATACTCAAATCTTTGAACAACTTAAAACTTAATTAAGTTACTTTTTCATTTTTTATGTAAAAAATAGTGATGTAAATAATCATTACATCATCTTGATTAATGTCAAAATCAAAGAACAGTAACTTAATATTAAAATACAAAAATTTTAAATATTCAATAAAATATTTTTTTTAATAAAAACTCACTCAGTCAAATTTTTAAAAATAATTAAACTTAATTATAGGATTTAGTTTGTTAGATGTACACTTTTGTTTATCAGGTTTGAATTGAATTAATTTTGTCTTCCAAAGTGTCACTATTGTGTTATTTTATCACTGTTATGATAAAAACCTAACTCTTAAATCTTCTACTAATCATGTCATGGCACTCTATATTTAATAAACTCGAATAGCCAAAAGGTTTAAAATTACAAATTTCTGACATACTACTCACAGTAGAATGTGTACTCCAAAATGTTGTGCACTAAAGAAATTTAAAGGAATTTTGATTAAGAAAAAAAAAAGTTACTTTTATTCTTAAAATATGCCCTTATTTTTGTTTGCATTGGCTGTGCAAGTTGAGATTCCTCTTTTCTATCATCATAAATCATAATCATGTGCCTTTCAAGAATTGTGGAACAAAATTTGCATGAAAAGTCAAGCTGCCCTATCATTGAACCTTTAATTTTCAGACCTATTTTCCATTATCAATATTTCAAATTAATCCCCACTCAATTAATGACTATTGATTAACCTTTTACCACAACACAATGGTTCTGTCATTCCATGAATATGACTCACACTCCATTCTACTAAATTCAATTTGAATTCTATGCCATTGTAGCTTTCATTCATTTACTTTGACCTTGATTGCTACTTCTATTTTAAAAAGTTATTAAGTGGTTTTTTTAATTATATATTTGGACGAAATATTTATCAATTTTACTAATGATTATTATTTTTCAAAAAAAATTGTATTTTTTGAGTGAGATGGTAAAAAATATATATTGACTTTATTATTACTAATTTTTAGACAATTTGGGTGACAATTTTTAGTTAAAATTTTCATTTCAATTATGATTTTTATATTCATGATACCTCAACGCGTTATTTATTTGGAGAAATTGAATCTTATACTATCTGAATCAAACGAAAAAAAATGATTAGTCATCTATAAGAAATCTCATCCAAATTATGTTTTTCACCTATAATATGTTAATTTAACTATCTTAGTTAAGATATTTAAGTCTAATTCCAAATGAATAAAAATATGCTAGTATAAGGTTTTTTATGATTATGATTTTCATTAATTTTATATAATATATAATTAAATATATTACTGATGAAAAAATAAATCTTGAATATATATTGTAGATAGATATAGGTTGGATTGAAATTAAATTGATAATTACAAACCACTCAACATTTTTTAATTCTTTATTCTTTAAATGAAGACATCATAATTTTGTCTAAATAATTAAAGATGGCGATATGAGTTATAATAGAAAAATCGACCTAATTTATTATAAGTTTGTTTAAGTGGATTGAGTGAAAAAGAGTTTAAAATTTTTCAAACATAAGTTAAACTTAACTCAATCCACTTAATTCATGAGTAAAATGGATTCAAGTTAGATTTGTAATATGCTAATCTAATGTTGAAATTGAATTTCTAAAAATATAATTTACTTTTCTTTCATTTTTACTCTGTTTTGTAAAATGAGTATGTGAAGAGAAAATTCTAATGGAATTACTTATATCATTATTGATGAGTCTTGTTTTGAAAGTTTTTGGGTGGAAAGTCTTCCATTAATACCATTAATGTGTAATCTTTAAGAATATTTACAATGTAATATTTGTTAATTTTTTTATTAAAAATATATTTTAATAAAATAGATCCTTCAAATAGTTTGATGATTTGGGATAACTCCTTATCAATTTAAAACACTCAAGCTCAAGTCCTATCTCAAAATATCCTAAATCAAAAAAATTTGAATCAAACAATTTTATAATTTTCTTTAAATCACTTTTATAATTTTATTGTATAACTTTTATTAGTATACGTATTCGATGTTTATCTTTTGAAGCTTACTTAGTGATCTAATGTTTTATCATAATGAATAATATCATTGTCTACTTTATGATAATTAAATATTTGTTATTTTTAATATTGTGTATAATATTAACAATTTATTTACATGTATTAATATTTTTCTTTATTTTTTTATCAACAAAAGAAATAGAATAAGATATAAAGGCACAAAGAATTTCTACACTTTTATAACAAAGAAAAACTATAAAGGTGGATATGTTATATTTATATATATAGACAAGTCTTAGGATCTACCTTAATAAGTCTATCAAACCATTTATATACACCGTATGTACAATATTATGAAATTTAAAACATAAACATCAAAGCTAAACTTTTTTAATTGTTTCCTTCCAATAATATTTTATTTTACTTTAACATTTTTTTTCTCTCAAGACTAATAATGTAATATTAACACTGTCAACATACAACTCTTTCTCAATCTCATTCATATATTAAACCTATTGTACTACTCTTTTATTATAGATTTATATGCATGAATCAAATTAGATACATTAGGTTTTCCTTTTATACACATTTTTGCTAGAGTGAAATAATAACTAATATAATAATATTTAAATAATTAATTTTCGTTTGATTCAGTTTCGGCCAATTTTAAATTGTCAAATCTCAAACCGAACTGAATTGCTCGATTCTAAAAAAGTCCAAGTCAATCCAATTTTTTTTATTTTAATAGGATATCAATTTTTGTAGCAATTTTTGGTTAACTTTTTTATCAATTAAGATTTGAATCCTAGTGATCTTAACTCCTCCGACAATACACTTTTTTAGTAAACTAACTTACCAATTAATAGCAAATTAAAATGCATTACAAAATTTCAAACTCGTCATAATGTAAATTAAATCGGACTAAGTCATCCTTAACTTAATTCATATAAGTTAATGAATTTCACACCCGTTTTTTTTAACAACAAAAAATAAAATAATGAGAGCCTTCAGAGGAATATTCCAACCTTATATATATAACCCATATGTAAAATTGCTTATTAAAATTTGGTTGGAGCAACAACCTTTATTTTATTCTTCTGTCAAGTTTATAATTAATCCTTCTACTTAAAAATTTACTCTTCGTTTCCTTAGTCTATAAAATATCAATCACATTAGTCTTTAAAGTGTCCCAAAGTTAATTACGTTGGTATGTGACCAAATTTTAGGTTATGTTTGACCTTTTTATTTATTTAAAGGTTACTTCAAAAGTTAAAATAAGAAATTTGAAAATGAAATAGAAGTTGTTTGATAATTAACAGATTTAACGTCTTTTTTAAGTTAAGTGTTATTCAAAAGTTTTTTTTTTTAACTTATTGCCTCACCCAATAGAAAAAAAATACTATACAAATAAATAAATAAAATATGCAAAAATAATTTAATCAACATTAATTTATTTTGATGATAGAAAAAATACTTTAAATGTTTATATATCTAAATTTAAAAATAATTAATAAATAAATTAATGATGATTTACAAATAAGTTATTATGTAATATTAATTAAAGAAAATTAAGTTCTAATAATGAAAGTTAAATATTTTTTAAAAAAAAAAAGTTTTGCATTATTTTTCTCTACCTACAAAGACCAAATTAAAATAGTTACATCTAATAATACTAAATAAAAAAATATATTATATTAGAAATAAGATAAAAAATGCTTAAAATAATTAACTGTCAATATATAACCACAAAGACTAAATCGATAACATTGATAGCTATTGTTTACTTTCTTTTTTCTTTCAAAAGTAACTTAACTTTTTTACGTAAAAAAAACAAAATTAAAATGCATAATACATATAAAGACTAGATTATATATTAAATTTCTCCTAATAAATTTCAAACTCATTGGTCAAAATCAAATTATGGTATGTTGACTGTCCTACTATTAGAAGAAAGAAAAGACTTTGGTCCTTACTCTTTAATTATTCAATTTCTATTGTACAACTTGCTTACTAGCTTCTATGTGTGCTCCACCAACCACTTTTTCCCTTGTAATAATTTTTTCTTAACATATTCTTTTACCAAATTTTTGCTTCATGTTTCAAAAGATTATTATTTTTGAATAAAGATAAGCAAAATGATACAAATTTCGCTTTTTTTAATTATCCTAAATGGCTCATGCATATTCATTGCGTACTCCTGAATTAATGTTGAACGGGTGATAATATATGTACTTGATATATTTCGAAAAGATTGTGTGATTTTATTTATCTATTAAATTAACATTCAATTTTTAATTAAAATACTGATATAATAAAATACATCAACATGAATATATTGACCATGTTAAAACACTAGAGTGTTATATCAATATTTCTATTAAATATTAGTTAATAGATAAACTAAACTTGCATTATTAAAATAGTAATGAAATCAAATTTTAAAAATAAAGTTATAAATTTTGAAAAAAAAATCAAAAGTATAATTAAACTAACTATTATGAGAGATACGTTTGTTCCCATTAAAAGAAAGTTTAATAAAGTTGTCACCATATATGTTGTTACATATTTATTGTTTTTTAAAAAATGTTACATCATTTTTTTTTTGTATTTTTAACACAGTGAAAATATCATCAACTATTTGTTTCATATGTTTGATTAACAGTAAAAAAGTATTATTAATAATTTCCTTTGATATTATAATTAACTTACGGTATTATCTACTTGAAATCAAATTATAATACGTATACTTTTTTTGTAGATGATCATTATCTCACCTGCGATGAAAGGTTTATAAATATCATTCAGTAGTAAAAAAAAGTATGGTTTCAGTCTTTTTTATACCTCAGATCCAATTTTCAGCAATTTATAGTGAGTTTGGATGCCCTCTATATAACTTTGTTACGGTTTAAATTAATTTTAAAATGAGATACACACACGAAAATCCAATAAAACACCAGACATAAACTTAATGATGATTTCAATTTCAATTTTCAACTGAATTTAATTTAACAGTCATATTACTTTTCTGTTTTCATTTATGAAAAATACAATACTTCTATGTTCAACACCCTTTTTGAACTCTTTAAGAACATTATTATATGATCTTAAACTTTTGATTATGTTCATAAACAATATAGGACCAACTTTTTCATAGAGATATTAAAAAAAATAAAAAAATAATAATTCTTTTATCAGTTAAATTTAGCCAATAAATAAATTAATTTGCAAAATAGTTTATATAATTTTTAATTTATGTATAAGTTAATTTTAATTTATAAATTTTTAAAAAAATTGTCTATGTATTCATACCAAGAGAAAATATTAAAATAAGAAAGAAATAAATAATGATGTCAGCTATTATTTTCGGTGCTATAAATACTATTACAGCGTTGCGAATCCGTGGCCTACATTTAAGAAAAAACTTAGTAGGAATCTACTTTTCTACACAAACAAACAACAAAACTAAAAGTGATTCAATTCAAGTAAAACGCAGTTGTGGGAACGGGCTTTATTGCGTTTCAACCCTGCAGCTCCTATTTTTTGCATGGCCCCTCTACCTAACAAAACATAACCTCCTAGATCACAATCACCACTATAACTTTACATCAAATTTTAATTCAAAATTAGTTTACAATAAATTAATTTAAACAATCTTTGTGTAAATTAACCACACTCTTAATAATAATAAAACAATATGTTTGATTATAAGTTCATTAATTTTAATGATAACTAATTTAAAATTTATATTTTTCATCAATAGTTACTGGTGAACAGTTTACAATATTTAAACTGTCCGACTGAGTAGTCAATTAGTTCTTCCATGTTTACACTTTTATTCATTCATTCAATAACTTTTACTGCACTCTGTCTGCATTTTTTAAATTCTTTCATTCACTTTTGTGGGGGCAGAGTACCTACATCTAATATGGAAAGGAAAAACTTTTGATTTGACTTTTTAAAGAATTTGTAATTTTAGTTTGTCATTAATTTCTATTTTTTATTTAAGCTTTTAGATTTTTAAAAAATTATAATTTTAGTTCAATCTTTAAGATACTATAAAAAAATAATTTAATTAATATATATATATATATATATATAAGAAATAAAAATTTGTAAATTTAAGATTGAACTAAAATTTTGGATTTCTAAATTTGATAGATGAACATCGAAAAAATGAAGAAAAAAAAAACATAAACTATAGATTATGAGTTAAAAGGGACTAATATCACATATAAATAAATAGTTAAGAAGGATAATTGTTTCTAATAATTTTTTTATATATTTTATAATTCTTATATATATATATATATATTATGTTATCCATGTGAAACATTCCAATTACAATTTTTCCTTTACAAAATTCAAGTAAAAACCTTTTTTTTATGTTTATATCTAATTATTAAAAATATATTTAGTAATGTTAATAAACTAGTCGCTAACTTTTTGAATAGCTTATAAGCTAATTTGACCAATATGTTGGTAAGGTACTCAAAGTAATTTATTTTAAAAATTTATAAGTTACAAGTTATTTTAGCTTATTTGTAACTTATTTTTTTTCTATATTATCTTTTATATTTTAATATATTTTATTATTATTATTTATAATTTTTAATGTGTATTATTTTATTATTTGGACAACTAATAATTGTATTATTTTTATTATTTGTTGGAATACTTTTTAATTTTTATGTATTTCAAATTAAAAAATAACATTATAAATTGAAGCAAACATAATCATATATGATAATCATAAAATAAAAATTGTAAAAAAAATAATGTGATAACATTTTAAATTGATAAATAAATAAATTTAATTTTAGAACTAAATAACAATTAAATCTAGTTAATACTTATTAGATGAACTTATTTAAATAAAATGACATATTCGAATAAAAAATAAGGAATGTACCACTTTTAAAAATATTATGAAATAATATTTAAAAGAGACTTAAATTTCCACAAAGAATTTCCTTTAAAGTTCCATCAATAGTCTTTTTTTATTTTATTTTCTTTTTTATCATTTGACTTTCTTTATCTATTGCACGTGAAAAAACAAACATATTTCTAAATTTTGAAATTTTAAAATATTTTTTAGAAAAAAAAAATATGAAAATATATATTTTTTCTTTAATTTCGTATGTAAAATTAATAAGTTATTCGAATTTATGTCTCAATTTAGTGAAAATTAAAATAAGTAAAATGAAATTGATTGATAAAGTTTACAAATTTCTTATTAATATATTTTTTCTTCTAATGTGGAGATTGAGCTATGTTTTTTTTGTTTTTTATGAGTTACCAATGGTACAAGTTAGAGCATATATTTGACAATGATGGATAAATTCTAAGAGTTTAATAATAATAATAATAATAATAATA
>Ga0099825_1010328_pt1 | contig 10271 bp, 3 predicted proteins | sample SiratroredBW_FD_76838 | JGI IMG/M metagenome (GOLD analysis project Ga0099825, IMG submission 76838) | Root nodule microbial communities of legume samples collected from California, USA - Siratro red BW | ecosystem: Host-associated > Plants > Roots > Nodule | place: USA: California | collected... | reverse complement strand
TTGCACCACTTGAGGGATTCATTATATATATACAATTCTTATTCTTGTAAGAAGAGGAAGAATATGTTTGATGCAGGGGCGTAAGCTAATATAATTAAGAGCGGAAACAACCTGTGATGCTAAAGTAACTTTGCCAAAGTTTTATCCACATTCACATGAATTTTTCATACAAAAGTGGGTCCCGCCAACATAAGCTTTTGCTAAAATGCCATTCACGTATTCACATGCCACTTTTGCATGCAAAGTGGGTCCCATTTCCATTTACTTTTTCCAATGCCTTATTCACATGCATATTGTGGGTCCCACTCCTATCTCTTCTTTGCCAAATCCATTCACATTCACCTTCCAAGCTTGTACGGGCCCCACTCATCAAAATCCCACCACTTTCATGTTTCAATTTTGTATTTTTTTAATCATTTAGAAATGTTCTTTCTTTAACTTTTGATAAAAAAATAATAATAAAATTTGAATTCCTAAATACTGTTCACGTTATGCGAGAATTTTTAATTCTATTTGGAATATAAGGGTCGTATGCGTAGTCGAGTAATATCCAAAAATAAAGTTTAATTTTTAAAAATATTATTTTTTTTAAAATTAAAAATATATAAAAAATCTTCAAAATTAAAAATATCTCAATTTCTCAAATAAACAATTTTCAAAAATAGAACTCGTTACATATAGAAATACGTAAGAGCGAGGTTAAATCTTATCGGACTCTTTTCAATAATAAAAAACATTTTGTTTGATTATATTTCTATATTTTTGTGAAAAATAAATATTCTAAAAATTACACTCATTTCATTTTATCTAATTAAAGGTACTGGCTTAGGACGGGCACCGTGGGGCTAATACCTTCCTCACGCGTAATTGACTCCCGGACTCGTAATCTGATTTTCGTAGACTAGCCTTATCCCTGTTTTATTTGGTTTTCTATAATTTTCCATGAAAACTATGGTGGCGACTCCCCTCTTTTAAAATTAAACTAAACCATTTTTATCTGCCGTCTCCCTCGTGACCTCGGTTGCGACAAAAGGTAACAAAATTGGATAATCTAAACTTATAGAAATAGAGTCAGGGAGACTTCAAATTTTAAATTAAATTAAATGCCCCATTTTAACCTCTTAATTCATATTTGGACTTAACCTGCAAAACATTATCCAATATTCTAAAGAAAATATCACTAAAAGATATTTAAATTAAATTCAGACTTTTTATTCAACCCAGTATAATGTCACCCGAATGAGGCCCATATCGAACTGAGTCTTTTTTTGTTTTTTCTTTTTTTTTTTTGACATTTTTATCACAGATGTGAAAACTAACATCACCTCTTTTAACAGAAAAGATCCTCTTCGTTTCTTCTATCCCTAGACTTTTAAGACAATAAATGTCAATCTCCATAAAGTGTATATGGTTTTCATTTTGGTTAACTTTGTGAACGGACGAAATTGAATAAAGACATAGAAACAGAGAGGATTTTTCCCCTTATTTAGACCGTTATAAAAGAAATAAAACATATGTTTATCTTATTTTATGAGAGCTTAAATCATATAACCTAAGTTCACTTTCTTTTAGAAAACCATATAGTGTATTATCCATCCAATGCATACTTATCAAATTGAAATGAGGGTAAATCAAAGTTAGTGGACATCAGATCTGGGCCAGTTTTACCCACTAGCATGCTGGGCTTTAGTTATTGAACCAAGCTTTTTGCTTCCTGCACCCCATAGATAATTCCAATCCGGAAATCACTTTTACAAAGGGTAAACTGGTCATTTGGTTAAACTATGACGGTGCAGATAGAAATTATTGGGTGCAGGAAGAAAAAACCCCTTTAAGTTTTGTTTCTTTTCACAAAAACATACCCCAACTCAAGCTCTTGTCAACAACTAATGAAGAACTTCCTTACCCAACCTAACTTAGACAAACACTTTTTAATGTCGTTAAGATGATATATACGACAAAAACTACGAAAAGCATATTTTTTAGTTGCACTATCTTCAGTATTTTGTTTCATTTGCTTTCATCTTTCTTCTTGATATTGTCAGACAATTAGATTAGATTAATTTTTTTATCTATACTTAAAGTCATAAATTGTTAAGATATAGTAAGAGGGTTTTGAAGTAAAATAGTCTCTCTAAATTTAATACGTTTTAAATTACTAGTAAAACAGAAAAAAAAAAAAAAAACTCTACTTTTTGAAATATACACGCTTTCCCTTTAAAGCAAAACACCTAGCACTATAGTTACTTTTTTTCTTTCTGTTCTAAATTTTAAATCATATGGCTTCTTAATAAAATAGATGCTAGTGGGTTGCAATTACTATGTCAAGTCCAAATCTATGTTCACTTTGCACCTGTGGAATGTTGGCAGAATATTCCTTCTGAGATTATTTCAGTATATGTGACAAAACAATAAAAGCATGTTAGAAAAAAAAAGTTATAAAAAGGACAAAAGATGACACCAACTTCATAATGAAAGTTATTATTTGGTTAATTTCCCCAGCCCTTATGTTTTGCATATAGTATAAGACCATTGGGGATTATATAATCAAAGAACAGTGGAAAAAAGAATTGTATAGAAGATGGAAATCCTTCGAATCCAATGAAGTGCAGTGTTGACTTAAATATTTGGAATCTCTTTAATTTGATGCAAAGAAATTGGTTTCGGTGTTGCGGCTACTTGTCTGGTTATTGATGTCTGCCACTATATGTGCAATCCACTCGTGCAATGGAAAGAGGAGAGGAACAAACCATGGTGGGAAGACATTGAGAGCGAAATTGGAAGAAGAAGGGAACAATCTCACTTCACCATTCACACAACTTCCAATCATCTTTCACAAAACCCTAAACTTTTCACAAAAGAGAAACATTATATATATATATATATATATATATATATATATTTTGAATCTTTAAATCCCAGAATTGATTTCATTTGATTTCAAACTTATAATTAGTAGACTTTGAAACATGGCATTAGGTTTAGAAATTGTTACAAGTGAAACTAATTTGAATTTAGTTTCTTACTATTTAGAAAAATGAAAGAGTCATTTTTTACATTCAAATATCTCAATAATTCTATTTCTATTAAATCTTACTATTTTTTTTTCTTGCATATGTGTGTGTGGTGATATTTCCAAACATAAGAACTATCAAAATAGGATTTGTCTCTAATAAAGCCTTTATGAGGAAGACAAACTTTAGTTGATTTGATATGATTTACACAAAATAGCCAAACAAAACTTGTGGCTTTAGAAATTGAATCATTTCCTATTTCTGACAATTGAAACACAATTCTGATTATAAATCAAATCAAATATTTTATGAAGACATACAAAATCTAATTTTTTGACATTCCAGACAGAAAAATATTTTCTTTTTCTTTTCCTTGTCACTGTTTTCTACTAATGATGATGTGTGCTTTATTGCCAAGTTGGATGGGCACCAGCTTTTAATTCATTATCTTTGGAAAATGAAGGTAGCTTTGTCACTATTTTAATTATTTCCCTTTTGCCTTTTTTTTTTTCTCTTATCTTGCTCCTAGTTTAGGGTTTGTGTATGAGACAAAGAGAGTGCATGATTACCCATCAAAGGTTGACTGCAAGCAAATGTGGAAAACTTCACCAACCTTCCATTAGATGATGCTTTCATGCCAAACACTTTGATTGCAAACATGACATTGGTGTGCAACACACATTGGGAGTTAGCAAAATGTAATGAATTAATAGCTATTGCCAGTAAGGTAGGTAGCATCTTTGGACACACCATCACATAGTTCCCCAGTCATAGAAGCATAAAGCAACAACAACAAAAGATGATCAGAAGAGTTTAAAGCCTGCTAGCAAACGGGGTGAAATGAAAAGAACATATGAAATTATGGCCAAGCGCATGGGAAAAGTAAAGCTAAGGTTCAAGTGTGAAAGAGGAAAAATGGAAAGTGCATTCCATAAAATGGATATTATTATTGCTTTCAATTCTATATACTAACATGCAAATAATTTTGTCTAACTTTAAGAAGCTTCAATGAACCAAATATTAAGTTCAGTTGTGCAATATTCGGCTGATACATCATTATGATGTAATCACTCATCATATATGTGTATGTACAATTGAATATATATTATTTTGCCAGTTACATAGAAGCTGGACTTTGAAATATTTCAACATAGCCTCAATTTTCTGTTGGAATAACAAGTTCATCTCTTTCAATACAGAAGTCAACATGGAATTATATATATTAAATATGTCCAATTCTTCACTTCTAATCAACTTTGAGATATTTATGGATATATGTGATTTTTTTTAATTAAATTTTGCATAAATTAAATTGTATCAATATTATTCCATTAAAGTTTCATTTTAACTTATGAATAAGTTAATTTAACTTAGAGAAACATTAATTTCGCTTTTTAGTTTATGTTTATCTTAAAAGTTGTGAAAAAAATTGTCTAATTTTATTGATTAAATTAGTGACTATGAGTTTCTTCTCATGGAAGATCCAGGAAGAAGAAGAAGAAGAGTGTTTTTTTGTCTTAGGAATGGGTCAATTGAGCACAAGGGTCCACCTTCAGTGTCAATTTTCGATCCATCAAAATGATTTTTCCTACGAACTCTCAAGTTCTCTCTTCTATGAGCTTCTACTAGCACAACTTGGTCCCTCAGGCTTCTATCTATAGATAAAGTCAAATCCACAACTATTAAGATGAACTTCTACATGCCTTTTATAAAACTCTCAGAATCGAACATTATGATATGAATATATTGATACGACAATATATATATATATATATATATGCTTTAACTTTTATATACATCCTATCATCTTTGTCTAATTCCGTCCTTGATTTAGATTGTTCATTAAGAGTGATGATTCATAGTATATTAATAAATCAAAATAGTAATATATAATACAAACGAGATATTTAAAAAAAATTATAAATGTTAATTAGTATGTTTCACATTCACATTTTTTTCAACAATTTAAATAAAAATTTCATTTATATTAACTGTACTCTTTTATGAAAATGCCCTACATCTTCTAAAAATATAAAAAATCATAATAAGTTATATTACTTAGGACGTTATCTTTTACAAACACAATGACCAACAAACTATTAATGAATAATTCAAAATCAAATATTGATGAAAAATAGAAAAAATAAAAAATTGTTGTCGTAATGGTCTTTAGCCTAAAAGCAGTTTGAGAAAGCTCCTATGTATGCAACTCAATCTTTGGTTTGCACTCTCAATTTAGAGACAGAGTATCTGAACTTATACACTCGAAAATATACTAAGAATAATATCAGGAAAAAAATAGTTATAGGTGCTTCTCAAAACCAAAATGATCAATTCATTGTTCAGCATATTCAATTCGTAAATTAAAGTTAATAAATAACATTTGATTTTCGAATGGACTATAATAAAATCGATATAAATGAAACTAAAAAATTCATTTAATTGCGAATGTAATCATTTATTCATGTACAATTTTAAAATGACAATAACAAAATATGAAAGAATAAAATTATTAAAAAATAAGTAGCGGTAAATATTTTATCCAAATAGAAGGAATACATTTATCATCACAATGAATATTATTTTAAAAAATAGAATATATACCTAAATAAGAAAAAGAATGGTATTATCTTCACAATAATCAACATGTATAAAAGAAGTAAAATATTTGTAAAAGAAAAAAAAAAGGCATAAAAGACACTTGAATGTTATTATATCCACAACTAAAACCCTAAATAAAATAATTACTTTAATAATAAAATTTATAACTTCACGAAGAATTTTGTTACAATGACAACAAAAAGGTTTGATGATTTCACCTATATAACTTCATGTAAACTTCCTAAATCCCGCAGATTGGCTCTAATTCTAAGCCTTCAAATTTAGCAATTTTGTATACCATTTTGTTTTTAGTGTATGTTAGAGATTTAAGTTTTGAAGGAAAAAAAATAACAAGGAAAGTTTTATTTTTAATTAATATTTCCTAATGATAATTTTTAAGGAAAAAAAATGATAAATTAACAAAAAATTAATACTAATTATTTCTTTTATAACTACCATATAACTCTCTTAATTTAAAAGTAAAAAAAAATTCCATATATGTGTCCCCTTCCATTTTCCATCAAAACCAACTCCAACATACCTTTAATAATTTAATTCAATCAATAGTTGGAACAGTCCTTTAATTGAATCTGTAGTTGGCAATGGATCCTATGTGAAGGTTGGAGATGGAGGGTTATCACAGCTAAGCTTAGAGGACCCAACTAGCTCCTTATGAGTCAATAGTAGTACTTACCAAGAACTTCTTCCTTTCCCATATTTCTGAACACAACCTTTAAACGTATACAATATCTAGGGTAATTTTTTTTTTTTATGCTTCTATGTTCAGTTTTAGTTGCTTGAAAAAATAGTTTGAGAAGGATTAAAAACTTAATTTTACCTAAATATTTATTTATTTTTACTGTTGGCTGAGATGTTGACGCATTATCTCCAAAATTGGCCTTATGATTGATATCAAAGTGGCACCCACCTTGTATTATGCTCCCTCAAGTAAAAAGGGTTCTTGTAATCTTCTCCTTCATGCGTCAAAGACTATACTTTGACAAAGGCCCCTCTGCTTTGATCATAGAAAATTCTGATTTGGCTTCTGTGCCCTCCCAATAATTACACTCTTCTTTAAGGTAATGGACCCTTAACAACCTATATAACCAGTACAATACTCAGAAAGGGAAAATTGAAGTGCTACACAACACACCACTCATGCGCACATAGCCCCAAAAAAATTCAAAGTGATCTCATTATTTACCATGACTAATAAAAATGATGTTTTAGCAGGTTGAAGCATTGAATAGACTGATGGAAAATGAAATTTGGGCATGTAGTATCCATAAAATCTTCAGAATCCTTTGGTTCTCATCGTTGGTAATTATTTCACATGTACAGCAATATGCAATAAGTACCCTCTCTCTCTCTTCAGCAAACAGATAGGGGAGCATACCCCATTGAAGCTGCAATAAAAGTAGGATAAGGATGAGAAGCACAATTTCTTAAAGATGCTGAAATATATTAAGTTCAGATCTTGTTCATCTTTTAACATGCTTGTGTAACTCTTACGACAGCATTGTGTGTGATTAACCATCATGGAGTCCAAAACTCTAGCATTTGCATTTTCCATGATATTCTCATTGTCCACATCAAGAAAACACATTCACTTTGCTTCAATTCGCTCATATACTAACCCTTTCACTGCTCATCTAGGTTTTAAATGTTGTTATTTTGTCACTATTTCTTGATGCTGCAACAGGCAAATATAACTAATGCAATCACAGTTATAGGTGCAAAGAAAACTTATACTTCAATGTTATGGCCAATTTTCTAGACCATTTTTTAAAGACAATGTGCTAGTAAACTTCAATAATATAGGTTAAGAGTCAAATTTTGGTTAAGCGCACAAAAGTTCATAACCTACCAAGTTACCAACCAGACAACAATAGTTGACAATCTCCAGCAACACATTCGGAAGAAAAGATACTTGGGGGCTCCATGCATATCAAGAATGTCTTGCATAGACATATCCACATGGCTAGCAACCTAGCCTATATGATTATCCTCCATAAATATAAGCACACAGAAAGTATATATATATATAACCAGTACAACATACATTATCAGTGAAACTATTCTAGCTGAGTAGCTTCATGTGCAGGTATAGCAATTATACTGTTTAGCCTCTTTTCATCTCATCTCAGCTAATATATCCATGAATTCTGACAAGTACTCTTCCAATTATAACCTATGATTTTTCCAACTCTCAGCACACTCAGGAGGTCATGATTTTCAAATTTTATAATTGTTTCCACAAACAAATCAGATGATTAGCCTCCACCAAGCCCAAACGCAAACTATAACTCAATTTAAAAACAAATCAAGATTTTAAGTCTAACAAAAGTTGGTGGCATTTTATAATAATAGTTAACTATGAGATATAGTAATATATATGATTCTGCGGTGCAGCAACAATCTGTTGATTGCATAGAATGGACCCACTTGCTTCTTTGAGCAGATATATTCGATCTCTGACTCCTAACTATCCATAGATGTTTGTGCACTTGTGACCGTTTTCTGTTAACTATACGCGAGACGTAATACGATTTTTTATGCCAGATCAATTAGCATGAGTTCAATAAACCCCTCGATCCCTTAGAACATGCAAATATGCAACTAGAGAAAAAAAGAATGATCAACGTTCAACTCTTAAACATTATTATTATTAAGGACATTAGTTCCAATTTTATAGGTACTTCTAATATATTTTTTATAATAATGAAAAACTTCAAATCTAGTTTTGGAAAAACCAGAATCACATAATGTATCTGCATATTGCGGTAACATATACTGAGATCTGCTTAGACTAGACTCGCAAGTTATTTGGTAAGGAATAATATATCCAAAGTAATTACTCTCCATAGATTAAAAGAGGGTATTTATAATTTATTTAATCTCGTTTATATATAGTTAAAGTTATTATATTTACAATATTTGTTCGGTGTTTGATGACCCTGTCACAGTTATATTAAAAAAAAACTTCTGATGGATTAAAAAAGATGATTCTTTATAATCAATCTTCAATCAGTCTCCATTATTGAACAATATAAGAGTTTTGAATGAACACAAGATATTCAAAGTGAGAGATTTGTGAGAAATATAGTATATGGTAGTGAGAATTATATTCTAAGGAATATGCATAATTAATGATGGAATCATTGAACGTGGTCAAACTGAGGTGGGAAGTGGGAACAGAAGTCCTGATCTGATATAACATATATGGTGCAAAAGGGGACAGGTGAAAGGGCATGCACGCATTAATTATTTTGCACGTTAGTGGAGAAAACAAGGGAATTGAAGGGAAAGGTAGTGGGTAGAGATGACCCACATGGGAACGCTGAATGAACCTTTTTGAGAACCCTCTCACTAGAAAGAACCTCTTTCTTTCACAGGGGCAGATCATCAAACACGTTGCTTAAACGAGTTTGGTGAACCATGTCAAGCTTCTTATTGTTTGTGAAGATGTAGCAGCACCTTTCTCGGCGTGCAGTGAGGGCTCAGCGTCTGCGTCTTTGTTTTCCTTGTGTTCCCATTTCAGTGCCCTATCAATCCACAACTCTATTTACTGCCCAAAGTTTGCTTGTATAATTATATTCATTTATTTAAGATTCATAATAGATTTAATTATACTTTAGGTACTGTAGCAGTTGTATTGTACCACTTCCTCAACTATTTCAAATTCAATTGATCATGGTATGTTCTCTATAGTTTAAAGCTAAATTTAGTTCTATTGTTGAGTAGGGCACAAGCCTCACTAAACATCTATTATTTAAGTGTATTTTTAGTGAGAGTAATAAGCTAATTTTTATTTGACTAAGAGTATTTGACAAGTAATTTAAAATAAGCTTTTCACTTATAAAATTTTATTTAGTTCAGCTAATATATATATATATATATATATATATATATATATATATATATATATATATACAAAGTTTGTAGTTTATTAAACTTTTTTTTTTCATTAGTAGCTTATATTGTGTAGTTGGTAGTTTATTTAATTTTCTTTTATTAATTTTAGTTTTTGTAATCAATTATCATTTATTTCGATTTTGTAGAAATAATTAATGATTATTTTAGTATTTGTTGTCTTACTTTTAATCTTTTATGTATTTTAAATTAAAAAATTGAAGTAAATAATATTTGTTACATAATATTATGTGAAAATTGTAAGAAAATAAATTCAATTTTGAATTCAATGTAGGAGACCTTGTAAATTTTCTTCTAGGATTCGTGAAATCAACGTTGAATGTAAGTTTGACTTTTTTATAATCTAAAACTAAAGGAAACCATACAAATTAACATTTTCTATACATATAATTATTTGATTCATATACCAACATTTTAACGTAAATACTAGTTACAATTACAACTTAAAATAACAACATTAAATATAGAGCTACGATGTACATTAAATATAGAGGGGATTGTGGAAGACGATAGCTAGGACAAGTTTTTATTAACTAATACATATTACTGTTATTTTTTGTAAGCTCTCTCACAGCAAAGGTGATTGGTTAGTATTGGCTCTATTTTTTTTTTTTTTTTTTTTTTGTTTTTTTTTTTAAAATTTTTTTTTTTTTAAAAAAGGTGGGGGTTGTGGTGGGGGGAAAAAAAAAAAAAACATAGTGGGGGGGGGGGGATTTTTTTGGG
>Ga0099825_1010326_pt1 | contig 10273 bp, 7 predicted proteins | sample SiratroredBW_FD_76838 | JGI IMG/M metagenome (GOLD analysis project Ga0099825, IMG submission 76838) | Root nodule microbial communities of legume samples collected from California, USA - Siratro red BW | ecosystem: Host-associated > Plants > Roots > Nodule | place: USA: California | collected... | reverse complement strand
GAATATTTACATAATTTATATTTAGATTTATGATAAACAATTCATATTGAGATATAAAATCATTTCCCAATCTTTTAAAAATTATTTAAGAAAATTAAAGTCTATTTTAAAATATAAAGACGAAAATTGGTAGATTAAAAGAAGAGGTTAAGAAAAAAAAAAAATCCTGAAAGCACTCTCACTGAAGAAAAAAATTCTGAAGTTGTTTTCATTGAAAAAGAAAAATTCTAAAGTTGATCGAAGAGAATTTTTATTATTTCAATTTATGATTTTGAAGGCTAATATATTTAGATATAGTTAATGTTTTCAAAAAAAAAACAAAATGATCTAAATTTATTAAAGCCATTATATGGATATTGACTTTATTTATGTGATACGACATTTGTTTCACTTGTCACGACAAATTATTATAAAATTGATATATTGAATTTGACACATGCTATATGCACGGATTGAAATACTAACTAAGTTTTGGGGGCGCTTAAATATTTCCAAATAAAAATGTAATTAATGATTTGCACAATTTTAATTTTGAAAACAATATACATAAATATTGTTAATAATATAACTTTTCTTAATGTTTAAAAACTGAAAAACATTAAAACTTGGTTTGTCTGGAGTGTGGTGACCTTTCAGCTTTTCAATTACACGTTTTAAACGCAACAATTCTTTTATGATCTAAAAGTTATTTGTAATAAATTTAAAATATTTTTTCAAAAAAAAAATTGTCCATTTATTTGAGTAGAACATTAAAGTAAACCAAAGTAAGCCGCCCCTCACAACTGAATCCATCACTCGGACTTTCAAACAAGTAGTGTGCGTTATTGCAACCTTCCTACAACTAACCCAGTTCTTTATTTATTTATTTTTGTTTACAAAATAAACTAAATGAAAATAAAAAAAAGTATATTTATTTTGTGAGAAAAAAAGGTTTAAAAAAATGTTAGCTGAATCGTTCACTCTCCTCCACGCAACGCCGCCAACTCACCTACGCCCAAATAAGGGGCGATTAGTAGGTGAAGAAAACAAAAACACCAAAACCCTCAAAAATTTTGACCTCATTGCCAACTAGCACACCCAACCATCTCGAAATTACGAAACCACCCTTCTCCCAACTACCACCATTCCGTCTCTACCAGACACACAAACACACCGCAACAACCCCCCTCAGCCGTCTCCTTATAAAACCCTCACCAAACTCCCCTCACCCTCTTCACCACCCACCAAACCTGTGTGAGACTCTTCACACGCAAAAAACCAAACACCATTAGTGCAACATCATTACCATTCTCTTTCTCTCTCTCTCTCTCTCTCTCTCAACACACTAACAATGGCAATCTCCTCAGCCTCCAACTCTCTCATTCCCACCAAATCTCTCATCTCTCAATCCAACCCTCTTCTTCCCTCAACCAACATCAGGCCTGCCCTCAAGCCCAAGTCCGGCCCAACTCCTTCCATCTTTGCCGTCCACGCGGCCGAGCCTGCCAAAAACCCCGTGGTCTCTGACAAGCCCAAGCCCCAGTCCGCGCCTCCCCCGGCCCCGGCCCGGGCCGGGAAATGGGCCGTGGACAGCTGGAAGGCGAAGAAGGCACTGCAGCTGCCCGAGTACCCGAACAAGGAGGATCTGGAGTCTGTTCTCCACACGCTCGAGGCGTTTCCGCCTATCGTCTTCGCCGGCGAGGCCCGCACGCTGGAGGAGCGCCTGGGCGAAGCTGCTCTCGGAAATGCCTTCCTACTTCAAGGCGGTGACTGCGCCGAAAGTTTCAAGGAGTTCAATGCCAACAACATCCGTGACACCTTCCGAATCCTCCTCCAGATGAGCGTCGTCATGATGTTCGGCGGCCAAATGCCCGTCATCAAGGTAAAACCCGAACCAAGGCAATCTTGTTTCAGGGGTCAATTTCTTAACAATAGTTGTTGTCACATTCTGTTGTGAATTGAATTGACGGTGGGAGTGTGAATTTCAATGGCGTTGTTGTTGTTTGTTTAGGTGGGGAGAATGGCTGGGCAGTTTGCGAAGCCGAGATCTGATCCGTTTGAGGAGAAAAACGGTGTTAAGCTTCCGAGTTACAGAGGGGATAATATTAACGGAGACACCTTTGATGAGAAGTCTAGGATTCCGGATCCGCAGAGGATGATCAGGGCTTATTGTCAAGCTGCAGCTACGCTTAATCTTCTCAGAGCTTTCGCCACTGGAGGTTATGCCGCTATGCAGAGGGTTACTCAATGGAATTTGGACTTCACCGAGCAGAGTGAACAGGGAGATAGGTATCTATTTATTTATTTATTTACGATTTGCAATTTTTACTTTTGCTTGGAACTGGAACAATCCTTTGAAATAGTCGTTTTCGCCTGTTATAGGGTTCCCTGATTTACATGAAATCTAGGTTGGTTTGTAATCAGTAAAGGAAAAAAAAAATCTAAATTTTGCTTCTTTCTTTTTTTGGTTGTTTAGGTTATAAAGGGTACATGGTATATGGGATGATTATTTACTTTAATGATAGATATTTTTGTTTGATTGATCATGCAAAATTTTCACTCTGGTTCTTTTGTAAAATTGGGGTTTGATTATTGAGAAACAAAAAGCAAATGCTTGTTTTTAATTTTTTTTGTATCGTAGGAGATAAGGTAAACCGTTGTTTGATATTGTGATAAGTGGGGATGCATGTGCGGGGGAGGGTATTTGGTTGTTTTGTTTCTTTCTCAAAAAGCCAACTCGTCCGTGTCGCAGTTATGCTAAAGTTTTATGTAAAATCGGCACGAGTTACACCAGTTTCTCTTAAACAGTGGTATCTGATGATGACAGTTTAACTAGTTTATTTCACCTATTTGACGTAAGGGATTGACTTTTGAGATTTTTTATTGGCAACCCAATTTAGCCGTGTTGGTGAGATGTGATATCTGAAATTATTTACTAATCTTGTTTGAAGTTGTCTCCACGAAGACAGAACTCGATTAATGTTAATTACTTTTCTTTCATACTTCCCTCCACACATACCTATTAAAAAGACAGCCTGCTTTTGCTAGGTGATTTGACATTTTACAAGAATTATAAGAGGGTATAAAGCAAAAGTAAAGTAAAAAGTAAATATTTTTTCCTAAATTATTAGATTGTATCCATATTTTTGTAGTTGGTGTGAATGTGCATGTATGGAGCTACAATTAATGATGCATTAAAGAACCGAGGGTGTGTGATTTCCTAATTATCTAAGTGATAAATACCATAGTGGAATTATCTAACCGAGGGCAAAGTGAAATTTTTCCAAAATTTATATGCATGCATATTTGTGTAGCGTAGTTGATGTGATGCATAATACCAGCTAAATTGGACGGTGCATTAAAGAAGTGGGAGTGTATGGATTTCCAAATTTTGTAGTATTTAACTCAGATAAATAGACCATAGCATTCCATTTTTGTTGAAAATGGGTAAGTTTTCACCAAAGGACCGACCGTCCCTGATATCTTTCAGTCCCATTTTATTTCAGCACTCGTGATTATTATACTTTTTTTACACTTTCGTAGTTTAGAAAAAGAAATGTTTAATAGTGTGTTTGGTGTGTGCACTTTTGTTTTATCATCTAAACCAGAAGATAAGAATGCTGTAATGAAAATGGCGTACGGTGAAACAATATTGTTCTTTTACTACTTCCAAGTAACAGTTTATATAAGAGGAATGTACTTGTTTACAATTTCTTTTACAAAGTCTACTATGTTGCTTATAATGGTATTGTGGCTTGATGTAGAATATATTTGTTCTTGGTATGGCAGGTACCGTGAGCTTGCTAACCGAGTTGATGAGGCCCTTGGATTCATGGCTGCTGCTGGGCTCACAGTGGACCATCCAATCATGACAACAACCGAATTCTGGACATCTCATGAGTGCTTATTGTTGCCATATGAACAATCCCTCACTAGGTTGGATTCAACTTCTGGTCTCTACTATGATTGCTCAGCCCATATGCTTTGGGTTGGAGAACGAACCAGGCAGCTCGATGGTGCGCATGTTGAGTTTCTAAGAGGAGTTGCTAACCCCTTGGGAATCAAGGTTCGGAAATAATCAATCTAGTTCTTATTCCAAATGCAGTTTCATTCTTATGTCTAGTGTTTCTTTGATTTGCTTTTGTAGGATTTAAGTGGTTTTATTGAAGCTTTATGTTTATTATGTATTGGCAGGTAAGTGATAAGATGGATCCAAATGAGCTTGTTAAACTCATTGAGATCTTGAATCCCCAAAACAAACCAGGGAGAATAACTGTGATCACTAGGATGGGAGCTGAAAATATGAGGGTGAAGCTTCCACATCTCATCAGGGCAGTGCGCAGGGCAGGGCAAATTGTCACTTGGGTCAGTGATCCTATGCATGGAAACACCATTAAGGCTCCATGTGGTCTTAAAACTCGCCCCTTCGATTCCATCAGGGTATACTCTCGCTTCTCTTTCTAATTTTTAATTGGTTATAGGTGGCCATCGAGTAGCTTCAAATATGCGTATATGTTAGGATTAAAATGAAGTTGAACTTGTTGTCCTCTTCCTCGGAGGAAAATAAAGTCGTTTGTTTCACCCCGTGCTAATCATAATCTGGATAAAACAAAACCTCTCAAAACTTCTGTTTGAAAGAAGGAAAAATATTGAAAAGATGTATGTTTTTAGAAAATGATGCACACTAACATCTCATGCTAGTAAGAGAAAGAAGATAGAACTGCAAAAATGTAATGTGATTGATAATATGACCTGAAAAAAATCTGAAAAAATGAAGGATGTGAACGGAATATACTGGCATCTGAAGTGAGGTCGTGTATGGTGGGCTACCAAACCTGAGGTCTATAACAAATAGAAGCAGAAGTAGTAGGTCGAAAAAAGGGCTACTTGTAAAAGTTGGTGAAACAGTGTACTACTATTGAGGTCATTTTCAGTTCGAAATATCATTGTGGAATTGGTTATATTTCTATATCATTGGGTGGGAGTGGACCTTGGGGTCCATGTGGGTGTTAATGTTTTTATTGTTGTCAAGTAGTAGTAGAAAGAAACATGTAGTCCCATGTCACTACCGCTAATCAACGTTAGCGATTTTTCAAAAGCAATAAAGTTTAGTGAGATAATAAAGCATTGAGAAAATTGATCATTGTTGACGAGACCACTGACTTTCTTTTTCTCTGAATTATTGGTCAGGCTGAAGTGAGAGCATTCTTCGATGTGCACGAGCAAGAAGGAAGCCACCCAGGAGGTGTTCATCTAGAGATGACGGGTCAAAATGTGACTGAGTGCATTGGTGGATCAAGAACAGTGACATTTGATGACTTGAGCTCACGTTACCACACACACTGTGACCCAAGGCTCAATGCTTCACAATCTCTTGAGCTTGCTTTCATCATCGCTGAACGTTTGAGAAAGAGCAGGATGAGATCGCAGCAAGCAAGTGCCCCTCTAGGACTGTAAAAGCGCCCCCAAAATCCAACAAGTGGAAAATATCTTTGTTCTTTTTTTCCCCTACATATTTATTAACGTTACTTTTATGCTGCAACCGGATTTGTTATGTGTTGTGTTCGTATGTGTATACTATTGCCTAGTAATGAGTTTGAACTGAGTACTTCTATTAATAATAATGAAACGAAAACGTTTCTATTATGTTGCCTATTCGAGTTTCTCCTCACTCATCTTTTTGGTCCTCCTTGGAGTACTTGGCGTAGAAATGCGATAGAACAATAAATGTTTTCTCCTACAAGGGATATTTTAAAAATTAAAATATCTTTTAAATGTTTATGTATGAATAAGAATATAATAATTCTGCATTAATTAGCTATGGTAAAACTTCTTATTTCAGAAATTTATATGGGTCTAAAGTCCACACTTTTAATGGATGCGGCTTTCCCAGTATTTGCGGCAATTGCTTCCTGCATCCACCTGCCAGAGGATTTTTGGAAGGTTAGATTTATATTTTGGAAGTGGCGTGTGTTGTGCCCAGGAACGTATATTTTGGAAGTCTAATTTTCCATTTCGGAAAAAATTTTCGGGAAATTGCTACATTTCGAAAAAGATTCTGGAAGTTCATTTTCTGTTGTGGAATGGTTATTCTGGAAGTGTTCCGGAATCCTAAATATTCTGCCCGCGGACCACTCTACACCGCTGCGTGGTGTAGAACTGTCCAATAACATCAAACAGCCCCTATTCAATAAGATAAAACTTCTTAATCAAATCTCAATCCAAATCAATCGAAAATCAAACATAAATTTAATTTCACAACTTTCAATAAGATAGTACCAAATAAGACGGGGAAAGTGACCACTAATTCTGATTACACTGAGTAACAAAACCACTTCTAATATTAAATCAGAGGAACACTTATATCTTTCTTCTCATTAATAGGGTGCAGAAGTAATTAATGGGGTGCAGAAAGCAATTGCAAATATTTGAACATCTGGGCTGAGTTGGAAAGTATCCATTAGTCAGCATGGCATTTGTTTTTCTTTCTTCCCTATAATATGATCATGTTGTGCCCAAACACGAGGAAGATAAAATAGGATTTGAGATTATTGAAATAAAATATATTAATTTGCTATTTGTATATATAGTTTAAAATAAGTAATGACGCTCTATGTCTATCAAACTTGAAACAATCTATAAAATGACTTCTGTAACTAGCTTTTATTATTTCAATTATCAACTAGATTTAAGAATAGATCAAGGTGCTTGACAAAACCACATTGGCTAACCTATATGACATCAGTTTCTTTCTTTTTTTTTTTTTTCTTTAAATGTCTGCTTTTATTAAAACATTCTGTTTAAAAGGGAGAGTCTAGGCCATTGAAAATTTTTGTTAAACTAAAACATGCTGACATATTAAAAATATAATAAATATTTATTATTAATTTCATTACAATGCATTAACATTTTTATATATACTTTTTTTTAAATATTAAGCATATTGATTTATTATATGAATAGACAAATTCCACTTTGCAATTAAGATTATTTGAGAAGTAAATGTCTTGAAATCATATAATCCACTTTAACCAAACCAGTGAATTAAAACTGTAACATCAAACTTATTGAAACTATAAAATAAAACTGCAACTTAAAAAACTTTCTCAAATATCTCTCTCCCTTTTTGTTATATTAAAAAGGACTTATAGGAGAAATATTTGAGAAACATGTTATTGATTAGAAGCTCATGGTTTAAGGTGTCAACATTTGTTTGAATAAATGAAATTTATTTTTAAATAAGATAAAAAATGTATATTCCATTAATTTTAAAAAATGAAAAAAGTAATTAAGAAAAATTCAAATCTTTTTTCTTAAATATTACAAAACTGAAAAATGGTACTTTTTTTTAATAAAAAATCAATTTAATTAATTTAGAGATTTATTGCTTCTCATTTTCAAAATATATAAAAATGCTTTAGGTTTTAAAAACATAGTAATAAAAAAGAAATTATAGCCTTTTTACGATTTACATCCATTTTATTTCTTCACGCCACCCACGCTTACTCCTTTCATACATTCTCGCTTCGGCCAACACGCCACATTTACTCTTTACACACCCTCTCATTATTCACGCCACCCCACATGTTCTTTGCACCCTCAAGCCATGTTTTCCTTTTACACCCCCTACGTTTCCTCTTTGCACCTCTCATTACGCCACTCTGTCATTCTCTTTTTCATGCCACTCACTTTTTCACACTTCCCACGGTTTCCCGGGTCACGTATTCATTTTGGCTCATCGTCTACATGAGGTCTCCACCCATTCCTTCTCCAAGCTACACGGATAGCACGCCATTTTCTCCATCTCTCTTCTTCCTTAGCCTTCGTTTAGTTTCAGCTTCATTTTGCTCACATGCACAACCAATAAAAAAGGGAGTAAAAGAGAGGAAAAAGGATTCATAAGGTAAGGATCTAAGTTGTTTTGTTTACTAGTGGTTGTATACAATCCTCGTGACCTCAATTTGTTTGTGGTTGGTTTCTGTAAGTTCTTTTTTCATTTACGAAAATTTCACGGAATCTTATAATCTATGATTCTTACACAAACATATAAGAAAGCGCACCACGATTTCATGTTCTTTAATAACTTAATGATTCTTTTTGGTCTTCTGATTTTGCTTTTCTCCTCTCTTTCTTGTTTTCTTTTCTCTTCTTTTGATGGTCAGAAAGTTAACATACACACATAAAAAAAACTCGTAAAGTACGTTTCAAACTGTATATTTATTTTATATATTTTAAAGGGAAAGGTGAGAAAATTTATATTATAAAAATAAAATTTCCACCGACTTTATTAGCCTTTTAAGAGTACCAACTATCACATTGACTCTTCTTTTATTAGAGTCAATCCTATCAGTTATATGGACCACAATCTATAATATTTAATTTAAATATTCTTACAATCTCTCACTTGGTCCATGTTATGACTTAAAAATTCAACATCTATAAGAGTGTATTTTTCATTGAAATGATCGAGTCATCATCTTTAATTAGAATTAAATCATTCAAATCATGTCGATTCATGTCAATAAGCAACATATTTCTTCCATGTATCACAATTCAATTCAATTCTTAAAACATCAATCAAAATATACTATAATCTTTAAACTAAATACATATATGTTATCACACCAAAACAATATATATACCTAACATAATGTAGATAATAAGCATAAATAAACAAAAACATAACTTTAATTAAATTCACAAGTATCAAATAATACAAGCAAAATATTTATATACATCATACTAATCATGCTAACCAGGACTTATCAATTATTCTCATGTCTCTCACATGACAACAAGTATTTTAAGTGACAACCCTTTAGTTAGTGGATCCACTATCATTTGATTAATACCAATGTGCTCAATCGAAACTCTTTGTTTTTTCACTTAATTCTTAATTGACAAGTACTTCAAATCCATGTGTTTTGCAGCTTTGGAATACTTGTCATTTTTAGACAAGAAAATAGTTACCAAATTATTACAATAAATTCTCAGCGGTCTAGTTATTTTGTCTACAATTTAAGCCCTGAGATAAATTTTCGCAACCATAATGCATGAACTATGACTTCAAAAGTGCCACAAATTCAACCTCCATGGTAGAAGTTCACAAAATCAATGAATATGCTTTCCCATTTCCATTTTAGAACACTGAACGACTGTAGTTCTTCATAAGATTTTCTATGTTCTACTTTTCCTTTCAGACACACTAAACAACATGCAAAAAAGTCCTCCACTACCTTCTTCCTCCTAGACTACCAAAAAATTTTCTTCAAGTCTCTATAGATCGACGTGGTACCTAATACCTAAACTACTCTTAAGAATTTCTTCCAATATTAGTTTTCTCATATCTTTTTTTGTTGGTATGAAAATTTTATCTCTAAATTTGATGATTCCACCAGAATTTTTGTGGAATTTAGATTTTTTTCCTTCTACTCTTACGGTAAACTTTTCTTGCAAAAACAAGTTCCTCATCAGAAGATATGGTACAAAGGAATGGTAGAGAGAGAGACAGAGGGTAAAGAGATGTGGTAGAGAGAAATGACAGAGAGAGGGAAAGAGAAGAAAATTTTAAAGGAGAAAGTGGTGGGATAGGATATTTATAAACATATTTTCTCTCTCTTTTTGATTGAAGTGCCAGCCGAGCCATGATACTTTATTCTTGTCCCTTTTTTAATTTATTATTTTATTATTATTATTTATTTCAAAATAATAAATTGATTTATTTTTTGATGTTCAAAATTTGTCTGATAAAAGATAAAAGTTCTAATGAATTTGAGTATAAGAATTTGTAACACTTATATTTTAAGTAAAGATAGAGTTATTTAAAATTATAATGTTATACATATAGTCTGATGATATGTTTTTGTCTATTACCTTGTCCATCAAAAGTTCTAGTAATTCAATGAAAATTTTCCCACTCCACCCATATTTTGCCTTCAAATTCACGAGTCTTAAAACATGTAACATTCATGTGAAACATGTGTACCCATAATACAAAAGGTATCTCTAAATTGCTTTTTAATATATTATAATAAGACTATATGCTTGGTGAAAACTCGCTTGGCCCACATCACAAAGTATGTATTTATTCAATATTCCAAGTTCATATTCTCGTGTGGGATACTTATGGAATAATGACCACGTCACCATGTTATATCCGTGAGATATAAATTTTCAAGAACTCATCACAAATAAGATGGTCTTGTGTTATGTCTATTATTCATCTCACCCATTCTCACAATTAAAGAAAGGACAATAAATAAAATCTTCCATTATTATTATTTCAATTTTGTTG
>Ga0099825_1010325_pt1 | contig 10273 bp, 5 predicted proteins | sample SiratroredBW_FD_76838 | JGI IMG/M metagenome (GOLD analysis project Ga0099825, IMG submission 76838) | Root nodule microbial communities of legume samples collected from California, USA - Siratro red BW | ecosystem: Host-associated > Plants > Roots > Nodule | place: USA: California | collected... | reverse complement strand
ATGAATTTAGCTTTTTTTACATAAAATTAGTAACAAATTAGTTGGAGTACTGGATTGTAACATTTGTTTTATCAATAAATCATCTTGAATCATAATGATAGAATAACTGATCTATATTTAATAAAACACACTTGAAAAATGAGTATTTTTTTTTGAAAATTTTAATACATCCACTTTGTAAACGTAATTAATACAAAGATGTATCCATAATACTTTTAACCAAATATAAGGAGGGTATCTATATTTTTTATTTTTACAAGGAGTTTTAAATAACAAATAAGGGGTGCTAATAGTAGACACTGGCATAGGTTAAATTATATAACAAGACCCAGGCCAGGTCTAATCTACTAGTCTTCTATATAATCAAAATTGTACTTTTAGTTTTCATATTTTAACTCGCATAAAATTTCATCCAATAATATATGGAAGTATTATAGAAGTAAGACATATCTTTGATTTGTATAAATTAATAAAGAAGTTAAGATATGGCAACAGTCACTTTTATTTCGATATTTTTATTTTGTGAATTTATAAAAATTAATGATATTTTTTCTAATTATTAAATGGTACACAAAATAAAATACAAAGATCGAAAGCGAAATTAAAAAACAATGGTTAAGAAAGAAAAAAGAGACAATTACACAAACTGTTAAAAAAGAGAAAAACAAAATAAACTTGATCAGTGAACTTGTTTGCCAATGGCAATGTCTCTCTAATATGAATTATTTTTGTGTGTAAAAAAGTTCCACATCTTAATACAATTTATGTATCATAATTCATTGATTTTTATAATTACCACCTTAAAAGCTATATAAGCAGAGACTTTTATTTGATTAAAAATTATAAAACTTTAAAAAGTTTTATTATAAAGAATATTCCAACACTACATGTAGAATTATTAAACTCTTAAACAAATTTACTCCTATGTATAAAAAGAAATCACTACACCTGAAAACAAAAATTTAGAAAGATAACACATACCAGTCCAGTAATTTTTATTGTCTATTCAAAAGAATTATAAGTGAGAAACTTATAAAAATAATTAACCTTAGAATCAAAATTAAGGAATCCATTATTTTGTTAGGATAACGAATCCCACAAAATACTAGAAGAAGTATCATCACTTTTTAAATTAATCTTTTGGTGATGCTATAACTTGTCAATATTATTTTGTTAAAACCACAACTCATTCATATTTTCTTGGTATTACTCTTCTTGACATTTAAAAAATTTAAAATAAAAGAACAAATTTAATATCTTAAAAGCGTAAGAATATTCAACAATAAAAAATAAAAGAAAAAAAATATTATAAAGGATTTATACTTATATTTTTTCTTTTTATTGAAGTTTTTCTTAAAAATAATTCTGAAGTAAATTCTAATATTTTTTTCTCCAATAATGTCAAGAATGGGTATTTATTGTCTTTTTTCAATGAGGATATCTCTTAAATGCAAATCAAAGATTTTTTTAACATTTTAAGATTTTTTTAATGCAGACCTAATCATACTAAGAAACAATATTATTTATTGCATTTTATCGCATCTTATAGAGAATGAAAGTATTAGTGCGTGTTTGATTTAAAGTCTGAAAGATTGTATTCATTAATATAAAAATATAAAGTTTGAAAGATTGCGTTGATTAATATAAAAATAAAAACTATTCACCAAGTTGGTTCACTGAATCATAAATTAGAATTGGATGTGAACCCAAACATGGAATTTAATGGTTAGCATTTGAATCAAAATGTGTTGACATCCCGTCACGTCAAAGATGCATATAGAGATTATTCACAAGAAAATTTATGAAAGTGCTGAATTTTTTAATAATTTATTGAAATGTATAATTTAAAAAGAAAAACAATTTATATAGATCACTAATATTTGAAAGCACTATTTGACAATGAATAAGTCTTAAGTCTAGTCTATGACTTATATATTTTTTCCCGTGGGCTCTCATACTTTCGATGAATATTTTCAATTTCAATTAAAATTACCAGTAAAATCGTGTCTTCTATCATAACCTTTTTTCATCAAAATTGTGTTTATTAAATTTTTTTATTGAAATCGTGTTTACAATTACAACTCTAATTAAGAAAAGTAAAGTTGTAATTATAAAATAAAAAAAACATGTTTAAAAAAACAAAGGATAAATTATATTTGTATTTTTAAATATTTATCTATTTCAGCAAATTACTAGTAAAAATATACAGAAATTTCCTATATTCATACAATGGTACTTTCTATAAATGTAATGGAAAGATATGATACAAATTAAGAAAGAACAACTTGATACAATGTATGAGTTTTTTAAGGAAAAAAGAGTCAACAAATCTATAAAAAATGTAATTGGTTAGTTTTGATGACTGTGAGATTCCATATTATATTATCTACACATGGTTCCACTTATTTTATTTTTAGATTTATGTTCTAAACACAACATAACTATAATTTTTAATTTAAGTTGTTGTTAAGGGTTTTGGCCTCCCTTATGTTATTTCCATTAATTAATATATATTTTCCCAATTGCTGAAAAATTAAATAAATTTATATTATAAGTCTGATTTTTTGTATTACTTATCTATTTCTTAACCAACATTTAAATTTCTAATATAAAAAAAACTGATTAAAGTGTGAATATAAAGTGGGTGGCCACAAGTTTTCCCAACACCTACATGGATGAACCATGCCAGTTAGGATGATCTAAATACAATGTCCCTATATCTCCAAACCATTATCCACCATTTAATTTGGTTGGTATAATGTGTATTCCTTTTCCCCATCTTAAATTTTGCTAAAAAAAAAAAAAAAAAAAAAAAAACAGATATGCATAGACAACTTTCAGTCTTATCCCCATAAATTGCAGTCCACATCAGTGATGTTAATTTGCTCTATTATGAGTTTGCAAAGCAAAAGATGCAAATTCTCTATTACCAAAGGAGAACTCAATCAATAATAACATGTATCTATCCACCACAAACCCTATTTCACGGGAAAGAAACAAGAGTTGATCCTTCATACGCTAACTCCTTAACATTTTTTTTCCCACAATTTTACACATCAAGTTCAACTCTCTTATAATATCTCACCACTTCACCACATCTTTTTAGTGGGCTTGCATCACTTGCTGAGATAATTCACCAATATTTTTTCTGTTCTGTTCTTGCGGGCACTGCTTCTATTCTAATTGCATTCTTGAATAAATTGTTTAAACTTTTTTTATCCTTCTGTCTGTTCATTATGAAGCAGTTGAATATCATTGTAATCAAGAATGAATCATAGAACACCCATTTTAATTTGACCATGTCATGTGTAGAAGCTTCCATAAGAAAATAAACACAATTAAAGAAAAAAAAATATATCCATGATTGGATTAGTGAGCCCCTCAATTATTAAAGAGGCAACTTGTTCCTACAATATTATTTCCTTTTATTACGCTAACTATTTTAAAAAAAAAAATAGTTTCTCTCTTATTTTTTCTTATTTTATTGAATGATTTTCTGCACAAAGTTTGTACATCAAATCGTGGGTCAGGATTTTGGTTTTGATAGATTAATCAAAATGTGTTACGCAAACAACTCCTCGTGAGTTTCCAACCATCACCCTTTCTTGTCTTATTGGAAATGTTGTTCGTACGTAAATATTATGGGTAGTAACGTCTAAGAAGAAAAGGGATATCTTGGAGGATTGAAGAATAGGTGAGAAAAAAAAATAAAAAAAGAAGAAAGAAACAAAAGAAAATAGATCTTTTGATGTATACTTTATGGGTAAGTATAGAGGGGAAATGTGGATTAGAATGGGACATGACCCTCTCATTTCCTTATTTAGTCATTATCTTTGTTTTCTCTATAATATAGGGTATTGCTTGATCTAACAAAACATTCTAAATAATAAATGTCTTTTTTTGACTTTAATAAAATCTATTCTCTTGATTTTGTAATACTATTCTTTTATTCATGAGTTGGAATATAAGGTGCCTTCTAATCAATATGTAGGAGAAAAGGAAACTAAGAGAAAGGAAAAGAATGAGGGGAAAATAAGTTGTTTGGTGAGGAAAAATGAAAAAAAAATTGTTATTGATAATTTTATTTATTATTTTTAATATTAATTTTGTTATTGGACCACCTGCAAAATCCGTTATCGACATGGTCCATGCATGGTCTTAAAGTCTGGGTCTCTTTTTATTTTGGTTCATTTCTCTCTAGGTCAAATGCGTACTTTTACAATAAATATAAAAGATATAATACTAATAACTAAAAATTAAGTAAAATTAAATTTAAAAAATACATATAAAATTTAAGTATTTTTTTATTGATTCAATGATATTATTCAAGTAAACATAATGTAAAAAATTATTATTTACGCGACTTGGAATACAAATTGTTTTTCATTTTGAACAATTAATTTCTTTTATTTCACAAATTATAGTGAGACTTTTAAATTAGGTAAAATTTATGTTTTAAAATGATTTTTATTTTATCTTTTTATCATATGAAGTTAAAATGTTAAACCCACATTTTATACAAGATAGATTTTGTCTTTTAACACTTCATTTTTTCTTAACACTTTCACCTTGCTAAGAGCCTCCATCTTAACTAAACTTAAAACAAAATTATTCTTTTAGAATGTTGTTGGATGAGGTGAAGAAAAAGTAATATTTTCTTTCCATGTTTGTATAAAAGACTCTAAACTAGACTTTGCGATCTTCAACTCGCTATAAAAAAATTATAATAATTATAATAATATGCGTGAGTGAAATAATTAAGTGACTAATTCCTTTAGTGTTGGTATGCATTTATAAATGAAGCTAAAAATTAAAAAAAAAAATACATATTTTGTTCATTGTTTATGCTATGCGAATAATTTGTTATCAAATTTTAATTTAAATGCAATTCTCAATCACTACAAGAAAAAAATTCTTCACACTGTGTTTGGTTGAACCAATTTATGTGGTTTTACTATACAAGAAGATGGATTGGAGACCATTTGGAGGATGTGATCCTATCATGTGAAGAGATTTGAAGGGATGAAATTGGAAATTATGAAACAACCCTTATAAGTGAGTTTGAAATTACGAAACACCCTTTTTCACAAGGGTCAATTAGTAATTTTACAAATACATCAATTAAAAAAATAAAAAAAATCTATAACATTTATCAAATAATTCCCAAACTTTCACAAACATTCCCTTTAAATCCCTTCAAATCTTACCATCTATCCATTAATCCTAACAACCTTATCATCCACACACAATTCACTCAAATTTCTTCAAATTCATTCCCTCAAATCCACTCCCCCAACCAAACAAAGTCTTAGTAAACAATTTTTAGCTACCAAATAAAATAGTTGCTAATTATGACTAAAATAGTCACCAAATTAGATTTTAGTTCCTAAATAACTACAAAAATAAAAATAATGATTAAACTTAGTGACCAATTAAGTCAAGATAATTATTATCTAACATTTGCTATCAAGATTTTAGTGACTTATACCATTATATTTTTATTAACCTTAATTTCTTGTTGTGTATCTTTTAAAATACTCGTTCAATTTTGTCATACACAATAATCCTCTTGAGTTTAGCAATTTTTAATTTGATCTTTTCTTGATTTTATGTTTCTTAGTCTCTTGAGATGGAAAAATCCTTGAACTTGTGAATTTGTGTGGATGATTATCTAACATTCTTAGGTAGCATCTTGAAAAAAGAGAAGTTTGTCAAAGAAGATTCATTTTTGAAAAATCTAAATAAGTGGAAAGCTCAAACAAAAGTGAGGAACAATAGAGCGAAAACACCAAGAGTATCAAGCAAAAAAAAAGTGAAAGAACCTTTTTTTTAAATCATTGCACAAAATTTTGTGTATTGTAATTTAATATTACTAAAACATTTTTGTTGTGTTGGGAAAATGCACTAAAAATCAATCCCAACTTGAATTATGTAGCAGTGAAAGGCGAGCAGAAAGTAAAAGTGTGTTAAGGGATTAGTGTCACTTGCACTCTCACCTAGGACATGACTAGCTTTATTTGTTTTCTTTATTTGTCTTACTTTTCTTATTTTTATTTACCTTGTCATTTTAGTTTTCTTAAGTCTATGTGATAATTAGGATCAAAAACACTTAAACAGTAATAGACCTTGGTCTCTCATAAGAGCATACATTGTTAAGAAAAATTATTTTGAAGTTTCTTTTGAGAGATGATGTGGAAGAGGACTGGGAAATACTTTGGCTAAAAAAAAAATTAATACTTAAGTTGTCAAATTCACATCTCTTGTTGTTTAATTTTCCATAACATGTTGTTGCTTCAATTTTGTTATTTTATTTTGAATGATTTTCTCATTCTTTCATAAGAGACTTTTCCTGTGTGATTTTATGCTATTCACTCCTAATGGATTTATTTCATCATTGGAGGAAGATGATATGATAATGCAACTTCCAAGTAAGAACTATAAATGAGTGGCTTTGGACAAAGTTTTACTTGAACCACATGCATGATGGACGTCAAATGTTCTGGACGTCAAATGTTCTTATTAGAAAGAGTGTCTCTTTAAACAATGTGTAGAAGAAATCAAGTTTCTGTTTAAACTTGTAGACTCTTTAAGAATAACCTATAAAATGAAAGTTTACTTATAAAAGACTTTCTAACATTTAAAGTAAATAGAAATTTAAAATAATAATAATAATAATATAATGAATATTACATTAACATTTAATGTCCTTAACAATAAGACTAAATAACACAAAATAGATTCATTTTAAAATAAGTATTTAAACACTAATTTTTCGTTCTTAACTTAATACTTGACTATTTAAACAATTTATTTAATTTTAATATCCATAACAATTAAAACATTTAATTTTAATATCCATAACAAACAGTTAGAATATTTGTCAATATTTTGTATTATATGCTATTGTACATTTACAGAAAAAATTTATTTATTTTTTCTGTTTTATGTTTTTGTGTTATGATTATTGTGTGTGTTCTGATTTTCTTCAATCTAGTATTAATGATCACTAATAGTTTAATATATTTTATTTTTAATACTTTAAGAAGCTATTAAAGTAATTAATATTTAAAAATGTTCCTTACATTAGTCACATGAAATCAACTCCTTTATTTATAAAGTGTGTTTGGTATTAGTTTATTTGGTTAATTTATAAGTTAAGTTGACCAATAGAAAAATGTTTTATAAGTATTTAAAAATAGTTTATTTTATGATTTTCTAACTTATAAATTTGATTAATTTATAAGCTAATTTGAATAACATGAAAATGTGTAATGCCTGTTTCCTAAGGTTAATAAGCTAATTATTAACTTATTTGACTAGTTTATATATATCTTAAGAGCTTCTAACTTATCAATTATAAGTTACTTTAGCTATCTTATATTTCATTTAATTTTCTTTTATTATTATCTTATTCTTTTAATATATTTTCTTATTATCTTTAATTTTTTCCTACTTATTATTATCTAATTCAATTTACAGAGACAATGAATTATTTCGTTATTTTTAATATTTGTTAAGTTGTTTTTAAAATTTTTATATAGTTAAACTAAAAATAACTAACGTTAAAACTTGAAGTAACTAATATTTTATTATATAATTTTATGTGAAAATTTTTACAAACTGAAAATTACTAAAAAAATTAATGTAACAGTAGTTCAAACTGAAGAATAAAAAAGTTAAATTTAATTAATATTAATTTCGTCAATTCATTTAAATAAAATGACTTATTTTAATAAATAAAAGATATACCTAAAATCTAAAACCGTAATAATATAATAATATATTTTTATTTCAGAAACATAACTTTTATTTATATAATAAATAAAATTGATATAATTATATTCGTTTGTTCCTTTCTTACATTTAGTGATTAGTTTATTCATAAGTGCAATAAATTAGTTTATTAACTTATAACTTATGAATTAAAAACTTATTACCTAAAAATGAATTTACAGGCTAATTTTGTAAAACAGACTCAAAGTCTAGTTCTTTCCCTTTTGAATCAGTCATCAAATAATGTCAGCTTTAACCCCTTTTTAATTACCTTAAAATGAGTTTTTGGGTTTGAATTTAGAAGAAGAATAAAGGTTAACAAAGATTTTCTGGTAGAGAGAATATACAATAGATTTAGCTTACTTCTAGATTGATTTATCAACTCAATCTGAATTTATTTGTCAATCAGAAAAAAACAAAAATAGCAAACAATGGGTTGAAGGAAATCAAATATCTTGCAGGCGAAGAGGGTATGTATTTCACGAATTTTCTAATCAAACTATTGTAAACTAAAGTAACGCATACGGTCTAGAATTGTTACACCACTTGCTTGCAAGGTGTTTGTTACAATGTCACCTATATATTTATAATATTATTTTATAGGGTCTTTACTTGGCACCTTTCTAGACTTGACCAGGAATAGGCAATCAAATTTGTTCACTTCGCAAACTTGTACTTTTGCGTGCAAACGAAGGCAACAAGCCACAAACTACAAAGTTTTCCTACCTGTGCCATATATATCCATTCATTTAGCCTCAGACATTCACTGAAGACAAAAATATGGAATATGGTAACAGATTTTGTTAGCTTTCCCATTGGCAGCAAACACTTTTGCAGGTGCCTCAGGATGAGAAACATGACTTGGCACTCACACACCCATTTTGTTACTGTTTTGATGTGGGAACAAACTTGGTCACCATTCTCATGCATCATCTCATGCTCTTTTATAGAGAGTAGATTGCTACAAAAGGTGGTGTAGTAATGGTATGCATACTAGTACTGATTGAATCTACAAGTTTAAAGTGACCCATGCGTGAATGACTAATTGCCACACACACACAAAAGGACCTAAACTTCCTTGCCTCCTTTGTTTCACTACCATGAACAACCAAAAAAGTGGATTGGTTGAATGTGGAAATCCTTAGGCAGAGGGCATCCTCTAAAATGATTTTGGTATGTTTTGAATGTAGGTGTATGGATTGATGGCTAACCACAGCATTGTGAGGTGCTTTTGCTTCTTTTGAGGCTCACATATCCAAGCATGCATGTGGAAGCAATTAGTGCTGTAATTATGTCTTGGAGTGTTTATCTCACTTACACACATTGTGATAACATCATTTGGAAGGTGGCAAGTTCCCTTCTCCTCACTCTCCTTGTCTCAAGCGTGCTCCCACCACGCACTCATGTGGGGTTTCTTTAATCACTACACATCTTTTGCATTGCTCTATTTTTCACCACAACCTTAACCCTGATATATATATTTGTTACATATTCATTGTTACAAGTTCACTTCATGATCAATAAATAACAGAATTCTCCATACTAAATTGAAGGAAAATTCATCTGAGTTAACAAGTTTATTCTATCTTAAATAAAGTTATGCGTGAGATACTATAATGTGTTCTTCATGTTGCAAACAAACAATGCAATAGATGTCCACATAGGCTTATTATTTATCATTTATCATAAAAATAATCTTAGAAGAACAAGAAACACCAACTGGCAAAGGTAATAAAGAAATCGTGATATGATTTTTGTATTAAATATTAAATATATAATATATGTCGTGATCACTTTTAAAAGTGTACCTATAATGTGTATGCCAAACCGGTTTATTATTAAGAGAGACAAAAATTAAAATTTAGATCATATAATCACATAGTTAAAATTGAAAATTAATATATACACATATATATATATATATATATATATATATATATATATATATATTTTTTTAACAACTTTTATTTTATATCAGAAAATATAGTTTTTTAACAATATTAAGTTCATACAAACTATATTCATAAATAGACAATATTAAATTAGTTAATATTTATAAAAATAGTTTAAAAAGTTTTGTGAATTTAATATTTAATTTTAATTATTAAATATAATTTAAAAATAATATTGTTCTAGTTGAAGTCTCTTGAGATGAATTTTAGGATCTAAATTAAAACATTATATTGTTATTGTGATTTCTAGTATTTATAAGTCATATTTAATTATTGTTTATGTCTCTCTTAAGATTTGATGTCACGTTTATTTATAAGGAATTACTTTTTATTTTTTCTCACATGGATACTCAAAATAAATAACACAATTTTATACTTTAATAAGCTATTACATAATTTAGTCGATATCCTAAACTAACGGATATCAATATATCATCTAAATTTTATATGTATAGACTTTGTACTGAATGGTTCACAAAGAATAATATATATATATATATATATATATATATATATATATATATATATATATATATATATATATATTT
>Ga0099825_1010322_pt1 | contig 10274 bp, 8 predicted proteins | sample SiratroredBW_FD_76838 | JGI IMG/M metagenome (GOLD analysis project Ga0099825, IMG submission 76838) | Root nodule microbial communities of legume samples collected from California, USA - Siratro red BW | ecosystem: Host-associated > Plants > Roots > Nodule | place: USA: California | collected... | reverse complement strand
GACATAGACACTCGTATGCTTCCAGGACTCGTCCAACACAAGAAAATTCCTCTCTGCCTAGTTCCTAAGAAGCATGTGTGATTAGGAATTTGCATGACAATCTTATGTTTAAACTAATTACAAGATAAGTCATGCAGTCTATAGATCGTGTCAGAAATTATGAAAAAGATTAATGTTTATGTAAGCCGTATAATCATTCTCCAATTTGGGTTTGTAAGAAATGAAGTGCTATGTACGAAAAATTGTAGGATGATTATAAGAGTATGTGTATTTCTTACATACTGTAATGTATGTTAACAGTGTATGTATCAACGAAGCAGAACGTAAAAGATATTTCCATAGCAGTCAGAGAGAGAAAAAAAATTCTACAATATACTTTACTTTTTCCCTCCTCTAATCCTTACATAAAGAACTCATTAACCTCACAATTTCTTTTAATGTTTGATTTTTCTATTCCTTATCTTTATCTTTTGCTACATGTATATTTTTCTTATACTGGTGCAAAATTTCTGTTTAACAACTCAATCAAGTAAACCGAACTTTTCTTCACGATGGTTAACCTCATAATTATCATTAAAAGCCGGACATAAGAGAATCAACAATGGTCTTATTATACAACTGTCGACGATGACAGATATTTATATAATCGTCATCGTTTCTTTATTTTATACCAAATCGAGAAATCTTTTCTCACTTTTTGTGCCCTTCTCTCTCATTATCTGCTCTATCCACTGGTTGTTGTGTCACAGTCGTTGCAACCGCAACTTTGTCTCCTTGTACGGTCTTGCTTCCACCTTCCTCCTCTCTATTTTTGTTGCCACCGGTCCTACTACCGTAGCCGACCATGCTTTTGGTTTTGTTCCGGTTAGTTTGTGTTTTAAGTGATGTGCTGCCTAATTTTTTAGATTTGTTCATCCAAAGATTCTTAGTTTCTGATTTAAGATTTAATAGATTGATTTGTCGTGGAACGAGATTTCTATAAAAGGTTATGAAGGTTGTACTCAAAATAATTGTTTTGAATCTTGATTTCTCCAGTTAGACAATTAAGAATAGTAATAAATTTTTATTAATTAGATTAGTAAATAACCTGTAATTTATATTTTAGATATTTTAATTTTTTTAAACAGCAAAGAATTGTAATTAATAATAAAATTTTAGGAATGTTATATACTTTATAGATTTTACTTAATTTTGGTTTATTGAAATTTTGTGTTGATTTTCAAGTACATAATTGATTGTAGAGATTTTGTGTTACAGCTTACCAATGCAAAATATTACTAAATTTCATGAAATATAAAATATGATGATTAAAGTTCGTGTATTACTATTAAAAAAAACTGAATTTATTCAAGGATTATTACTTACGATTTATTGCCTACGAATCTGTATCCATAAGTAAATTCAGTATTACTTACAAATTATTACTTACAAATTATTACTCATATAGCTGTATCCGTAGGTAAATTAACATTACATATAAATTATTACTTACTGATATGTATCCATAAGCAAATTCAACATAACATAAAATTATTACCCAGAAAACTATTTTTTTATTATTATTACCCTCAAATATTATTATTTTAAAGATTTTTTTGTTATTATTATTATTAAAAATATTAATATTATATTTATTTTTATTTCAAGCTGTTAATATTGTTATTACATATTATTATTAATATTAATAGTAATAATGATAATAAATATTAATAATATTATCAATGTAACTTATATTATAATTAATAATATTAATATTATTCATGTTAATACTATTATTAATATTATTATGATTTATATTTTAATATTAACCACGAACATAGATTGTAAGTATTATCTAAGTATTAATACTATTATTTATATTTATATTAAAATATTATTAATATTATTATTAATAATATTATTGTCATTGTAATTTTTATTTTTATTTTTATTATTATCATTAATATTAATAATATTAATAATTTTTCAAATTTTATTAATATCGCTATTATTATTATTATTATTATTATTATTATGAATCTTATTAATATTATTTTTATCGATATTATAAATACTGTTATTTCTATTTATTGTTGTTTTTAATAATAATAATAATAATAATAATAATAATAATAATAATAATATTAATAATCATAATCATAAATATAATCATAATAAGAATAATAATAATTATAACATCATCACATAGTTTGTCTAGCACAATGTTTAAAGATTCATTTCTAATATTTGTAATAACATTAACAATAATAAATAATGAGAGAAGTAGAAGGATACAAAAATAATCTTAATAAGTATAAACTTTAATCATAAATAACGAGAAATAATATAAAAAATTTATGATGTTATCTATGGATTTTGACCCGTTAGTAATTCGTGGATAATGTTTGATTATCCACGAATTTTTGTCATTATTTACAGATTTTTTCCGTAGGTAAATTCAATTTTTTTTATAGTGTACTAAACTACAATAAAGTGAAGTTCTTGAATGAACATGTTATATCCTTGATAAAAAATGCGAGTCTTACATGCATTATGCAAAACATAACTTTAATGACATATATACATAAAATATGTATGGATTGGAGTATGATTAATTTAGCACGTATAAATGATGCTTATAAAAGAGTTATGGAAGAATTTATATAATGTATGTTGACAGTAGTGATAACAGATTAAGGATGAGGTGTCCTTATGTGACTTGTTTGAGTGACAGGACATTGCATTTTATGAAATTAGAGAACATCTCTTTTGTGATGAATTTTGAAGAAATTATACTTGGAGGTGATATGGTTAATTGGTATATTTCCTTGTTTGTGTCGGATATAGCAGTTTGTTGATTCGACGTTGGACGAAATATTAGAGGACATTATCCATAATGTTGGAGCAGAATCCTTTGTTGAAGTGATGTATGAAAATATGTCTGCTAATGGAGAGACTCTGTTGTATTCTGGTTCAACTAAGTTCACACGATTATCATCGGTCCTATAGTTGATAAGTTTAAAGACAATGAATTGATGGACTGATAAAAACTTCATACAATTGTTTTATTTGTTGAAGGAAATGCTTCTAAAAGGGAATACACTAAGTAATCAAAATTATGAAACTTTTTTGCACATTTATTGAATTATTCCATTTCTTTATCATGTTCTTATTTATCCTGTAGTTGAAAATTATTTGATTATGAAGTATGTTCATGATTGTATAAGAAAAATATAGTTTTATGCATTGCCAGCCTAACTAATACATATTTAATTATCTTTGAATTTTTCTATGTAACTACCTATAGATTTCTCCACATGCAAGGATAAATCCATATGTAATTACTTATAAATCTTTTCTTATGTAATTACCTACGGATTTTGAAATCCGTAGGTAATAGTTAGCTATGTGTGATGAATGTAGATAATCCATATGTAATTTTGGTTTAGCTACAAACTTTTGCTATTACGTACGAATTTTAGCAGTGGGTAAAACCAAATTTTCTTGTAATCAAGATATCAATCATGGAGAGCTTTGGATGAGTTAAAAGATTTAAACCATAAGTCTTGGCGGTAGAGGGATATTATGAGAATATGTGGAGAAGGATAAAAAGAATATTGGTATGATAGTAATATAAGATGAAATAAAGGAAATAAAATAAAGTTTTTGGAAGCAAGTGGATAAGGGAGATGCCATTAAAGGAGAGGTATTCGAAGTTGTATACAAATGCAATCTTAAAGAAAGGTACACTAGGGAAATTCAGATATTGAAATAGAGATATGTGAAGTTGGATTTTGCCTTGCAGAAGAGTGATTTGAGTGAAAAAATTATGATGATCGAACATATGAAAGAGGTAGATGAAACCACTTTATATAGAGATAGAAATGATGAGTGATTATGGAGAGATAATGAAACACAAGTTTATACAATAAAATCAATTTATGGAAACTTAAAAATTGAAAATACTATTCATGATGGTTTTTTATATGAAGTGTTTTGAAAAACGAAAACATTATCATTAGCTCAATATTTTTCATGACATGCATAATAATAAATAAAATGGTCACATGAGATAATTTACAATATAGGAGAATAAAAATGGAAAATAGAACATGTGTCATGTGTGGTACCATTAGCAAATCTGTAAGCCATCTACTTTTAATTGTAATGTGACAACACATATATAATAGGTGTTTGATTCTTGATATATATAAGTGGATATAACTTCATCATATTTACTATTGTAATTTATGAAACATATTGTATTGTAGTTGCTTTTATTCAATAGAAACCGTATTCTGGTTGGTTCGATATTGTAATGATTATTGTAAATTTGTAGGTTTTACGGACATAAACCAATTCAAACCGCATTTTTTTTTAAAAAAGCAACACATATTACATTGGTTATGGCCTTAACCGATGTCGTATTGATGAATAAACAACCAACAACAACAAAGTATACTATGTTAGTTATTGGGCCAACCGATGTAGTATACCCTTATTACATCGGTTGCTCTAGAGCAACTGATGTAATAGGGTCTCCTTTTTTAAAAATTTGGAGGATAATACATCGGTTGGGAAAGATAACCGATGTAGCATCCACCTCTTTGCCAAAATTCAACCATTTGAGCTTGGTATATGACATCGGTTTCTATTTTCCAACCAATCTAAAATGTCCTTTAGAACCGATGTAGAAGATCATTTTTCTACTAATGCGTGACACAACAATTATAATACGGAATAAGTTTTATTTTTCTTTATATATATATATATAATTTTGGAGATGTGAGTTATAAATAAGATATTATTTTAGGATTTAGAATTTTAGGTTTGCTGCATAATAAATTTTTGAAAAATTAAAATATTATTAATTAGAGTGAATCATTAAAAATAATACAATGATATTTTGAAAAAAAAATAATAATTGGCACATATATTATATTTGGCTTTTAATTCAACCAATATGTATCTATATACCACGTTGATTCTACTAAAGATTAATGTTGAATATTCTAATTTGAGATATTAAATCAATCTTTCTTTACTTTCACAGTGTTGTCCTTTCTCCGTTTTTCATTTTTGTTCATTTTGAAGACAACTTCTTCCTATACTCTGTATATTCTTCCAACACCTTCATACGTCTTCAATTTTTTCAAAATTGCCTATTTTGAAAAGATTCGTTTGTCCTTATATAATCCAGAAGAGGTTTTATATTTCAATGTTTATTTTTAGAACAAGTCATTTTATAAATCGAATTTAACCTTTTGGATTAGGTTGTTACGGGATACAAATTTCGTTTCGGAAGTCAAATCCAAAAGGTTAAATTTAACTTCTGAAATAACCTATTCTGGAAGTAAAATTTTATTTTTGGAATAGCTTGTTTCGAAACACTCTAATCTCTTCCGGAATGTTCAATTCGAAAACCCTTTCTAGATCTGGTACACATTTTTAGAATGATCAATCTGGAGGAGGAATCTAACATCCCATCTCTTCTGGAATTTCCATTCCAGAAGTTCTTACCAGATCTAAAAATAACTTTGGATCAAGTCATTTTGTAAGAATTTCATGTTTGATTAATCTTTTAGAATACTCAATCCAGAAGTTATTTTCAAATCCACTAATAGCTTTCAAATTGAGCATTCCAGAAGAGAAAACCAAACCGTGAAAAATCCCACTACCAACACTGCATGACGTCGCACACCCCATCCCCTTCCCCTTTCTTCTTCCAAAAATCCTTCCGTTAGCAACACCACATTACCTTCAACTGTGCATTAGGAAAGGGCTTTCCGAAAGTGTTATATTGTGTTTTGGAAAGGACTTTCTGAAAGATTTTCAAAATCACCTTTCCAGAATGCAAGGAAAAAAACAACCATGAACCTGCAATTCGATTCATGTTTCCGAGCATTGCAGACCATCTCTGTTCGTCCTAAACCGTCGCAGATCATCTTTCTAACAACACTAAACACAAGCTTAACTAAATTCTTCATTAAATTCCAACCCAAATAAATTTTATAAAAACAAAGAGATCAAATGAGACGAAAGCTCACCCACAAAAACAAAAGCGGTGCTCTCTCTGGTTAACCACCGTATCAGATGACGAATCCAACTATCGAGAAGGATACTTTTGTTCTTTTCTATCAATGATGGAGTGGAGGAAGTAAATGATGGTGTGTTGGAAGCAAATGTTCTCTCACACTCATCCACCATCACTTTATGTGTCTCATTTTCATCACAGTTTATATCTTTGTTTTGTATAGAATAATTATTGTTTTGGAAGTTGTAGTAGTATTAATTAAAATTTTGAGATGATATTTTTAATGCGTGTTACTTTCGTTAGAAGTGAAAGAGTGTAGGTTTTAGAATTTTTTGATTTGAAAAAGAAAAACAATCAAAGAATTGGTATGAATTCAAATCTTAAAAATATCATTAATTTTGATAGACAACTCCAAAAGAGCATTATCATATTACTTTATATTATAAAAAAATCAAGGTGGGTTACAAAGTGAATTTGTTTAGGAAAACGGTAGTTTTGATACTACTGTGAAAAACCTTCATTTGACACTTTTTTTATATGAATAAAATATTATATATTAATAAAATAATAATATAGGTCAATATTAAATGAACGTGGAAAGTGAACAGAAGTATTAACACCACCCATTTGCGGATTAGACAGACTGAAAAATTCGTTTTCTACAAGTATTCTTTTATTTTTTTTATCATTTATTGACTTACTTTTCGACGTTTTTTTGGTAACTATTCGACTCTGCTATTTGCAAAATTTTCTAATTATAAAAGTGATATTTATAGTAAATAAAATCATTTTTATTAAAAATGTATTTTTTTGCATCTGTTGTTGACTAGAATTAGTGTAGAAATTCTTGTGTTATATTTGAGTCATTATAGGACATTCAACATTAATTTTTAAAACCAGATGTGATATGTTTATTTTCTACGTTAATTGATATAAAAATTTTAGTATTTTTTACATTGGCCACATTTACAATCATACAACTAATATAAAATGTTCAAAATAATCTATATAAATTAATTCTTCTAAGGTGATTGTATTAGAAAATTAGAATGATGTTAATTAAAACTTTGGTTAAAATGAGACAAATTGACTCGTGATTTTGTCACTACACTTAGTTGTGATGTGTTATTGGAGATTAGTGAAATAAAATTTATGTAGGTAGAATTTATAACTCTTAAGATGATAACTTATGTGACTATGTGGTTGAAACGTTTTGGTAAATATTCTTCATTGAAAAACTATGACATGAAGTAATTGTTTAAGATAAAGAAATTTGTGTGTAAAGTTAACTATAGATTTGGTTAATCTTTTTGACTTAAACCCTATATATTGTTTTGTCAAACATTGAAAGGAATATGAAAAATCTATTTTAAAATTAACAAAAGATAGTAATCCAATTTTTGTTATTGGAGATCCATTAATAAGATTAATATAAGCAAGAATAACTTGTTAGTTATGTTGGTACTAAATTAATATCAACCAATTTTCAGTCTCATGTGAGATTTAACAGGTCCAAGTTTATTTTGATTAAGTGTTTACAATAAAATAAAAAATATGCCTTTATACATCATTAGATTAAATGCAAGAACTTTGTTTTTTTATAAACACAAAATACCTGGTGGTTCATATAACTTCATTTAATAAGTGAAAAACTTGGACACAAAAATAATGATATAAAAGAAGAAATAAAAAGGAGATATAAAAGATGATATTAGAAGATTGTTTATGGCTAATTCTTAGATTTTTTAGGAGGAACTTGAGAGAAGTAAGTACTTGATGGTTACAACTTGAGAAATAACGGTCTAAAATATAAAGAGTTAGAAGTGTCTTTTGGAACTTTTAAACTAGCATGACACTCACATGAGCATGTGAGTTACTTGGATTTCCCCATTTAACTCTTCAAGCTTTCAAGACACATTTATAACTCTTGAAACTCGTAGTCAGGCACCACATATACATGCTCCTCCTAGTCGTTGCTTTTCACATGTAATCATTACACTTTTCTGATTTTTAGGAGCTACCATATGCACTCTCTAATTTCAAGAGATTAAAAGATGCTAAACATAGTTAAGTGAGTTAGCTCTTGATTAGGAAAGTTAACTCTATTTTCTTATCCCTTCTTCCTTTGGAAAAAAATCTACATCTATATAAGGATGATTTCTTTATTTGTAAAATATATGACATCTTGAAGTGAATGAAATCTCATTTGTGAGAGTTTGAGTTTTTCTCTTCTCTTATTTTGGTTCTTATCTTGAGAAGTTTTCTCAAGTAATGAATCTTCTTGCACTTATCTTTGGATTTCTCCATTTAAGGTGGCATGTTCTTCCATTCTCCTTCCTTTAATCAATTTTTACTTTCCTTCATTTACTTGTTCTTGTTTTTCTAATACATGTTGTATATCGTCGAATGGGTTTTTCTTGGTTCTTCATCGTTTTTTCTTATGAAATGTCTTCTATGGGGCTTTTGAGTTTGCAAACATTTCTTAAGTTGATTAAGACCCTTCCAACCTATTAAAGTTCACATCAACATACAATGCTAATACATAGTATTAAGCATCCACTGTACATGTAGAATATTTTAATGTTTATTTTGTGTATATAGAGAATGCTCATTTCTTCATTATTTCAAGAAGATCTTGTTCTGAAGTGTTAACTTCAACATATCTTTGAAGAACACAGTTAAGGGTTTAGGGCCACCCCAACAACTTCTCTAATGTGTCAGGACATCTGGCTAGAAAGACTTTCAACCGCACATGGTCCTTGCTTTCTTATGCTTTAGCAAAAAGTTATCTGACCCAAGTCTTATAAGTGATGTCATGTATCAAAATGTTATTTAAAGAAGAGATGTACAATTAATGTTACAAGAAGGTTGAATGTGGAAATATGATAAATGAAAATAAAAATTTTGTTTTTCATAACAACTCCAAAATGATTTACAACAATTTTTTCTTCTCAACTCTATATATAAAGAAGTTCTCTTTAAGGAAGAAAGGTTGACGACTATGACAATATCCACAAATAAGATCTTCCTATTTTTTGTAATCCTTAGGCCATCCGTTTGTGACAAAGAACACTTTTTTTTTGGTGTTCAAACCAATCTAGAATAGTGTACTAAAACTTGAATATGTTTTAGAACTCTCTTTGAGTGAGGGAAACCCATGATCATTTATACCATAACCTTTATGTAAAAAGAATCATTTTAATTAAGAGTGACTAGGTCCAAAGAATTGTACTTAACCATGAGTGACTGTGCTCCAAAGAATACTTGATCTTATGTAAAAGTGGTTGTGTTTCAAAGAATACTCATATTTAGTTATGAATGACTATGTCAAAACAATACTTGTGATTTAACCAAGAATGGATGGGCCAAGAATACTAATGTTTAACTAGGAGTAATTGTGTTCAAAGAATACTTATAGTTTAGTGGATAAGTTAAGATAATACTTTCCTTATACCTAACAATGTCAATATGTATTAGTGCAACCTTGATAAATTGATGAAGAACTAGACATAATTTGACTTATAAGACAAAACAATAGGAAAAGTCAAAGTCCACAACATCAAGCTTCTCAATTTTTACCTTTCCTTCCTTCACAACCATTGCTTACACTCAAATATGATTTCCTCTGGATAGTTTATAATAATAAAAAATAACAACAACTTGGCTCTAATGTTAGTTATTGGGAAATAATGCAAATTTTATATAATAAGATATATGAGAAACAAAATAAATGGGCAATAATCACATGAAAAAATTGGTAGTCAAATTTAGCCAATTATACCTACACAATATGATTGTCGCATAACTTTTAATGAGAAAATTATAAATATGTGTTTACAAAACACTCAACTCACAATACAAATAAACCTAGAAAAATAAATAATATTTTCACTCCAAGAATTCTTACATAATGTTATTTATATATTGATAAAAAAATGATATTATTTATACATGAATGTGAAAGAACGATTGTCATGCGTTTTTTAGTTTATTGATTTTTTTATTTGTTCTTAGAAAAAGAATACTCTTCTAAAGAATTTGCTTTAGATGACTAAGTCTAATGGATACTAGGAGGTTGTAGGTAGTAATACTCATTACATAATACATAAAATAATTATTATTTTTTATCTTATTTTATATGTTTTTTATTTGTCATTTTTTCAATATAATTTGTAATCTAATATTATTTATAATTAACATTGTTTTTAAGGTATATAAATATGCTATTTGACTTATTTTATGGATGAAAATTTAACTATGT
>Ga0099825_1010320_pt1 | contig 10278 bp, 5 predicted proteins | sample SiratroredBW_FD_76838 | JGI IMG/M metagenome (GOLD analysis project Ga0099825, IMG submission 76838) | Root nodule microbial communities of legume samples collected from California, USA - Siratro red BW | ecosystem: Host-associated > Plants > Roots > Nodule | place: USA: California | collected... | reverse complement strand
TTATCTCAGTCTTATTTTGTGCCCTAAATGGTTCTATGGGTGAATGTAGTCTAGGCGAAAGTGTTTAGACCTTTGAAGTCTTAGATTTTATTGGAGTAATGGACCTTGAACAAATTCTTGAAAAAATTAATTGGAACTCTAGAAATTAATGAGAAGTTAGAAACAGTTAAATTTATCGCATCTCGGTTTAACTGTTTTCAATCCAATATTTGTGCATTCTTAGTTGGCGGTGTGAATGTGATATGCATTGTGGTAGCTAACGAGTGCTTCGGCATCTGTCGTCGATACCATGTCGTTGATGCGAATCAATTTTGTTACAGTGTTTTGAGCAACATGAAAAACGTACTAGAAACATGTAAACAGGAATCAATATACTGCAGATTCATTAACTTAGACGGCAATTCATCTCTCTAATACTCTATCATGTTATATTACTTGATCCACAGCACGGTTCAATCATATATTGCCCCTTTATGGGAATGAATGTCCTGCCTTAAAATTGTAGCGTTTTTTCAATTAATAGTCTAGCCGCATGGGTGGCCATTTTTGCATCTAAGCGCACCAGCCCTCGCTGTGATTGAAGGCACAAGCAGAGGTGGTCTTGCTGCCATGCTTGACGCTTTATCATATCTAGCTGTTGCTCCTGCCCCCGACCCTGTGAAGAAGGCCCCATTCAACATTAGATCTCCTTCAGACCTCCAATTCCATTTCCTCCACTCTCTTTCTGATGATTTAAAATGTTTCGTCACCTGAAACCATCCATTCTCCGTTTCAATTTATGACAATGATACTTAAAATCAATTCGCATTAAGTAAATTTATTCAACACATATACAAGTATAGGCTTCTCCTTAGAAATTGAGATAGGCAAACTAAGGACTTCACAAAATGTAACTCTCACCTCTTTATGGTCTTCATCATTTGGAGCAAGAAATCTATTGCCCTGGCTGAAAATTGTTGGGGATGAACTCCCTCCTATTGCGTAATGTTGCCAATGTGTGTAATCGTTGTTCACCACATGAAAGTATCCAAACCTGCATCTGCAAATTTGGGTAGGAAATCAGGACACAAACTATACAGTCCTTACATATATGATCTCTTGGTATGGAACAACTTACCTAGGCATTCTCCCTCCAAGCCCTTCTCCAAAATGGTTGAAGGCTATGGTGACTTGCATATTCTTGTCATCTTTATAGGAATCACTGTGGCCCAAGAGCATGACTTTGTTATGGTGTGTCATGTAATTGTTGGAAATGGTGATGCCCGTTGACCCATGAACAACATCAATCAGGCCATCAAAACAGTTTGACAAGGAGCAATGGTCCACCCAAACATCACTCCCACCAAAGATCGTTATCCCATCACCGTCCGATCTTGCACTCCAAGTGCAATGGTTAGGAGAATCACTCACATATCCACTGCCACCCCGTTTGCAATCATGAATATGTATTCCATGAATTATGATATTCCTCTTCTTGTGCACTTTAATGCAAGGCCCTCCAGCAATGTGGATAGTTGCTCCTCTTCCATCAATGGTTTTGTAAGAATTAACAAGGAGATCCATGTGTAGCTTGATCAGCATGTCATGCTTGAAAATGATCCACAAAGGCTCTTCTTGGATAACAGCATGTCTCAATGTACCTGGTTTAGGGTTCATAGGGTTATCAGTGGGGTCAGTGACCACATATAGTTTGCCATCTTTTCCACCAATGGCATTCTTGCCGAACCCAATTGCACAACTAGCTAAACGCTTGCGGTTCCTTTCCCAGTTGGGGTCGCACCTCCAACAATCATCAATGGGGTTCCCCGTCCCACAAGAAAGATACCCCAACTTTCTCCTTGACCCATTAATGCTCCTACAGTAAAAAGCCATGCTCTTTCTTCAGTCTCATGCTTAAACATCAAAGTACATGCATGCATGTGTATAATTAACCTTGAAGAGAAGAAACCTTAATATTAATGAGAATAAAAAAAACGAAACGTGTTAAGGTAGCTACCAAATGTTTCATCATAAAAGGTTGTGGTCACTAACGTTTTATGTTTGTTCTGTTCGAAGTGCTACTACTGTCGACAACAAGTTGTGGTCACTGTGACATGCTTCATCACAAAAAAAAACATGCGGGGAATATTCTAGAGTATTCTTAATGGAAGTGCATGATGAAAAATACATATAAGGAGAGAAAAGTGTTTCAAATAGAGATATAGTACACCAACAATAATAACCACCACAAAGTCTTGACTAAGTGAATTAAAGATTCCATTCATAGAATAAAACCAAACTTCAGAAATAATATACATAATTAGTTTACGAGAATTATGAACCACAGCACCACTAAAGTGAATTGAAAAAACAAATTCAAGAACTTAATTTATAATCATACATGATGAATAGTTATTTTTAAACATGATATCGAAGTTTAGAACAAGGATTATTATCTCCAAATGTAGTGTTTGGTAATGCAAAATGTGTGTGTCGATCTTTGGCAAGAGTGTAACATATTGCAAAAAAAGTATGGTATAACATACTTTTCCACTTCCTGGACAACTAATTCAGGATCTTGAACAGGAGAAGGAGAAACATAAATCACAGATGGGGCAAGAAGCAAAAGGTGGAACATAAATGTGAATGAAAATGCCATAATTTGTCTTGAACTTCCTGTGCAGGGAAGAAGAACAGAAGGAACATCAATAAAGTGAGAATTTGTACAGTTGTTAGTTCCTATATAAAAGTGATGGAAAAGTTGTTTATATATAAGTAGAGAGAATGATAATGAATTCCTGATTAAACCATAATTTGTAGATTATATATTCCAAGGTCAATTTACACACTGTTATAGAGTCTATAGAAAATTATTTCAATTAGCAAATTATACTAATTAATGATAAGAAAAAAAAACAAATTCCATTACACTGAAATTGGTGACATGATGTGTCTGTATTAGCAGCTAAGAGGTGCCCTTGGAGTTGACAGCATCAAAATGTGACACTTTCTTTGTCTATCATCCATCAATTATGCTGCATGTAGTATTGGTAGTTGAATGAGGTACAATTTTGTTTTTTTATTGATGATTGATCCATTTCACATTTTCACTCTCACCGACAGCATGGATATGCATCCTATCATTTTATTTTGATGAATATTAATAATATTGATCCAAGAAAAGTTAGATGTTGCTGTTGTGTAAGATTCCTCTGCTAAACAATTTTACTATTTGGATGTGCCCTTCGTTCTAAGCGAAACGTCCCTATACAAACCCATGAGTTTTATTTTATGTGTACAAGAATTCATAGAATATACCAATGCAATCCTCGGATTGTGATCAAAGTGTTGCATGATTCATAGTTTTTGTTTTTTTTTTTCATAGACCACATGTAACATTTAGAAAAAAAAACATTTTTACATCAAACCGATATTATAAATAATCTCTTTAATTCGTATAAAAAAACTTTAAACTGATGTAATGCTAAGAGAGGATCAATTAACTTAATAAAAAATAAGAAATTAAACACACTCTTTTCTTTTCTTTTTTTAAGTTTTTGGGGTAATTAAACTGCCGTCTGATTTGTTTGTTTGTCCCAATAATTAAAAATGTCTAAAAACATAGTTTTGAAGGAAACATTATTCTCTAAACTTACTTATGAAAAGTTGTTATAAATATTTGTATAAGGTTCAAACTCATTCTTTAAAAACCATGAAAAGCCAGGGTATTAGACTTGAGAGATTCTTTATTCCTAGCATCCGGCAGATATAAAAAAGAAAACTTTAATAGTTTGTTCATACATTCACTTTTGTATTTATTAAAATGAATTCGGTATTCAAAATTAAAACACTAGTTACAGAGTAAGCTATCTCATTTAACATATAATATTTGCAAATTCTTAGATTAAAATAAAGTGAGATAATTTTATATTAACACAATCTAATACTTATTTAATTCAGCAAAAAGTTAAATTATGTAATTATGTCAATATTTTGCAGCAGATGAATGAAATATAAAAGGGAAAACTAAGTAATCATACTCTACTCTATTTTTTGTGCACAGCCAAGACATTGTGTCTGAAACTCCTCATTTGTTCATGTGAGCAAATTATTGTACTTAGAGTTTAGATTGTGGGCCCCTGGTAGGGATAGGTTTATAATAATTTTGGACCTACATGTAGGCTGTGGAAGGTGGAAAGGCCCCAAAAAAAGCAAGTACCCAAGGAGTTGGGCCCAAAAAAAGTGATAGCAGGGTCATAGAGGGTAGGGTGAGAACATGTTGCATCTAGTTCTTAGTTTCTCATCCTAAGAACTGAATCAAATGTGACTCCTTACAACCATTTGCTAAATTCTTTATATAAAAAAATGTAACAATAATCTTGCTAAATTTGAATACAAAAATTTCATATAGACTAAAAATAATATTTTTTAATAAATTATAATTAAATACAAATTTTGTCTTACAAATTTTATAAGATTAAAATAAATTTAAAATCCACGTCTTAATATAATATCAGAATTTATACGAGATAAGATTGTGAAACTTATCATACTACCATACTTAAATATATATACAAAATGTGACAAATTTTTTACTTAGATGCCAAATCTTCCATTGTACAATGCCGATTCTGAAAATAACTGTTTGGCGGTGACATTTATAGCACCACCAGTATCTTGTCGGAGTCATATATATATATATATTAAACTTGAACTATTGTCACTTTGTATGTGATAATTTGGTGCCATAAAAATTATTTGTTGCGTTTGAAACTCTCTTCCTTGCATGTCAGAGAAAAAACCATCAATCGATCTAAGCAAAGACACTGTGTGTCTCATTCATCAATGCACACACAAGCCATTAAAGATGCTTGTCCCAGATAATGGTCCCAAATTTCAAACTACGTGATTCCAATTACCAATGTCGATTCATAAATCTGTTTTCTTTCCACACCATGTGATCAGGGCTATCCTCCATTATATCATACTGTCAGATCTTTCTAACATGCACTAATTAACCACATCAACATTCATCCATTCAAAGTTCTTTTCAAGATCTTGTTCAATAACCAAAAATAGAAACTTTTCTTGTATTCAGTATACCAAGATGTATTAAAGATGTATATGTATACAGTATGAACAGAACATATAGGCATTTCAATGAGCTACTGCTTTTCTCCATTCTGGTCTTTCATTGAACATTCAATTATAGCAACTCTATAGCTTGTGTTAGGTAACGTATGAAACCACAAAGTGAATGGTTTGTGTTGTGAACACAAGCTAAGGTTGTCGTTACAAAAAAAATGTCTAAAAAGTTACATATACATACACAAAGTTGAACCACTTTTTTCCCAGAAGTAGATACAGTTGGCATGCATAATTTGTTGCCTTTTATTACTGTGTAATATAGTATAGTAGTATGATATAATATAGGGTTGTGTCGGTGAATGGTTGAACTCAGCAACGTGAACCCTTTCTACATCTGAGTGATCCAGCTGATGCTGTTATGGAACTGACAAGTGAAGATGGTTTTGCTGCCAAACTAGATGCTCTTGCATAGCTTGAAGATGCTCCTGCTCCTGATGCCGTGAAGAACGCACCGTTTAACATCAAATCTCCCGTTGACCTCCAATTCCAATTCTTCCAAGTGCTCTGTGCTGTATCCTCCCTCTTTGTCACCTGAAATTAGTTTTCATTTTTCATTATTCTTAACTACCACCAACTGCAATAATGATGATATCTATCTACCTAAATTCTAAAACCAATTATGACCAATCCACAAAGTGGATGTGACTTTAGTAATTTAGATGTTACTTTATAAAGAAAATCTTAGTCTTCTCCAACTAACTAACCTCTTTGAAGGTATGGTCATTGGGAGCAAGGAATCTATTCCCTTGGCTATTGATAGTTGGAGCAGCACTTCCTCCTATGGCATACATTTGCCATTGGGTGTAATCATTGTTCACCACATGGAAGTATCCATGCCTACATCTGCAGATGTAAAAATGTAATTGTAATTTCACATTAAACAGTCCAAAATCATGCTAGTTAAAATGGTTAAAGATCAAAAAGGTTTTAAATTGTGGTCACTATTACACAAAACCTTGGATATAATATAAGTATAGCCAATTAGCTACCCTAAAAAAAGAATTATGTGAACCAAGTAAAAATCTTTCTCACCTGGGCATTCTCTGAACTAGCCCTTCTCCAAAATGGTTAAAGGCAATGGTGACTTGCATGGTCTTGTCCCTAGTGAAAGTGTCACTGTGGCCTAAAAGCATGACCTTGTTATGGTGGGTCAGGTAATTGTTGGATAGGGTAATGGCAGTGGAGCCACGGATGGCATCAATTAGGCCATCACGGCAATTGGAGAGAGAACAGTGATCCACCCAAACATGGCTTCCACCAAAGATGGAGATGCCATCACCATCTGAGAGAGTCCTCCAACCATAGTGTGTAGGAGAGTCCCTCACATAGGCATTCCCTCCTTGCTTGCAGTCATGGATGTTGATTCCATGAATGATGATGTTGGTCACATACTGTATAGTAATGCAAGGGCCACCAGCAATGTGCACACTTGCTCCTCTACCATCAATGGTCTTGAAAGAGTTCATCATCAGCTCTTGCTTCAGCTTGATCACCATGTCACGCTTGAAAATGATCCACAGTGGTTCCTCTTGGATCACACCATATCTGAGTGTTCCTGGCTTGGGATTCACAGGGTGATCACCAGGGTCAGTCACCACATATATTTTGCCATCCATCCCTCCAATTGCATGCTTGCCAAACCCAATGGAACACTCTGCTAATTTCTTTCGGTTTTTCTCCCAATTGGGATCACACCTCCAACAATCATCAATGGGGTTCCCCGTTGCACAAGAGAGAAATGCTAAGTTCCTCCTTGAGGCATTAATGCTCCTGCAGTAAAAACAACATAACATAAGTTTGCTTACCCTTATAATGCTGAAACATGCAAGTACATGTAAGCATCTTAAAAGATGTTGATGATGAGAAAAATTCTGTTTCCTACTTTTGTACTTCTTCGACTACTAGTTCAGGATCTTGAAGTGGGGAAGAACAAATTGAGGAAGGTACAAGCAGTAGAAAGAGTAACATAAATGAGAGTGGAAGTGGAATCTCCATAACTGCTTGATCTGCAATCAGAATCAAAAACTCTAGAGGAGTACTAGTACTGAAAAGCAAGGAGGATAAAGGAATAGTGTGCTTGTGAGGAAATGTAAGGACATTTTACAGTATATATAGGGAACAAACTGGAAAACCGTGCCTCATATCTATAAAAAAAAATAAATAAATTTGGCACATAATAAGATTCCCATGACTTAAGGTAATCAATAACTTAATGCCACACTTCATCAGTATTATTCTGCTAACTATTTCAGTATTCTGCTAACTATTTAAGTAAGCTCCCTAATTCTCTATAATCCTTAGTTGTTTAATATTAAGTGAAAGTTACTCAATTTGTCATGTTGCATTAGAGCTATGTCTTGTAAACTTTAGGGTATTAAGTGTTTTAGAATGTTGTTTCAAAGTTTAATCACCAATTAACTCTGCGCCGACACATACATTTGTGTAGATGAAATCTTTGTCGGTTATTTACTTCATATGCAATAAGGTACTTCAGTAGTTACAGCATGCAGACCCCACTTCAGTGACCTTCATCTCATGATCACTTTCATCTGCAATCTGAAATCACTATGGCCGTTTAAGTAGGTTTCTACTCTCTACACATTGCATATATTAACATATATTTATGACGACTCATTCCCTTAACAATATCCATGTATTTTATATATCACTAACCTACCAACTTTCCTGTTCAATTTCCCTCTTGTGACTTTACTTCCTCCTGCAATTATACCATTTACATAATTTTCTATGTGTCTTTTCCTCTAAAGGAGAAATATGCTCTACAAATTGCAATTTACAATTGCAAATCTTGTTCAAATCTTGGGCTTCAAACTTTGTGAAATGAAAACTGTGCATTTATTAATTTCTGTGCCATGATCCATGAGGGGTACGCGAAATACTATGCACCTTACCTTATCTAGCAAAGTGATGGGATGAGAAGAGATAGAAGGGAAATTCATTGTGACAATCATAATTTTTTTCACAAAGGAAGAAAAGAAAAATGATGCACACTAAATGATCTGACCAGAACACATGCATAGGCGTGAACTGCGCAGGGAAAAGAAATGTCATAAAATGGAATCTAGCTGATTTTCTTAGCATCTGTTGTTATTAAAAAAAAGAAAAGATGATAAATTTAACATGAAATGTGAGTCATAAAACCAGTGAAGAAAAGGGTTTAGCAAGAGTAATTTGAAAGGGGTTTAGGACAGTAGGGCCTAAAGAGAGGACACATGGGAGGACCGTACCATCCGTGAATGTGTTGAGATGCATAGATGAGAAGGCATGTTAGGCCATGTGGGCAGTGTTTACTTTTGATGGTTCTCTAAGTGGGGCCTACTTGTTGTGTGTGAAATCTCTGCCCCTTATTTCATTGACCTAATCCAAGAGTCAGATATGCTTCCACAAATTGGGCCAAACTAACCTTTCTGTAGTTTTTGGGTGGGAAACTTTTTCATCAGAATTCACCAATGCAGCAAGATTCCAATTGGGTGATGAACAACCAGGCTCAGAATTAAATGCTGCTTCCATTCATGGCCCAAACAATTATTAAAGAAGAAAAGTTAGTGCTATATTCATCCCTACAATGGAGTTTTAGGATTAAAGGGTTTAAACCAAAACACAATAATCTAATTGTGTGATTTAATGGATTTGAACCATAAAACATTTATAAACTTAACTTGTAATTACATGTCAAATCAAATAGTTAATTGTGTTGATAGGGGTTTTCTTCATATTTAGTGTTCCACTCTATTGTCTTAGAAGGAGGATAAATTAATGTGAACAAAAATGAAAAAACTCATCCACTTCAATTCAAAAGTGTGATTTGCTTTATGGCAAGTGCAGAATGTCACGTGGCACATTAATTTGAAAAAGAAAAAAAAATTGGGTTTTATGGGTGGTTGGAATATGATAAAGTATAACTAGAAGGATTAAAAAGTTGGAAAATACAAGGTTGCTTATATTATACATAGATATTGACTTCTTTCACTGCTATAGTAAATTGACTTAAGAAAGAAAACAAAATTAGTTGATATTTTGTTTATGTGTGAATGATTGGTTGATTGCATAAGTACAAGTAAGGTATCCTACGGAAAGGTTTCTATATTCATATGATTTGGATATGAATTGGTGACTTTGTGTGATTGAGTTTGTCATAATAATGCATGTGATCCAGATTTGAATATTTTTGTGATATTGTTTTAGTGACAATACTTTACTCTTTGTGTGTACGTTTCTTCTAAACTAAATAAAACAAAGAAGCAACTGCAATTAATGCAGTCACAAGTCTATGCAGAAAGGCAAATGCATGCATAACGAAAACTTGAGGTAGTTGGTCTTAGTTTTTCATACAAATCATGTGGTTTGAGTGCAGTTTAGATAACAGGAATTAAGAAAAGGAGAAGTGTTATGGATTCAAAAGAGTTTTGTCAAAACGTGCATGTGATGGCATTATTAGATATGGATTAGGATATATAACTCATACAGCTTATCATCACAAAACCATGTGCCATATAGCTACCATTCCCATTGCCCATTATGCTACTAAATTTCATAAACAAATATATTTTCATTCCTCTGTAGTGCCATAACACTGTTACTATAGTTCATCACCAATCATGCCATCATGCAACTTTGGTAAATATGAATGAATACTAAGCTTCTTGTAATTTGATTTGGTAAGATAAATTTCGGTTTTTTATTTGTAAGATTTTGAGTTGTATTATTTCACAGGTATGTATAAAGCTTAGTTTATGTTATAGTTTTATGAAATATTCTTGGTATGAATTTTCCTTGATAGCCTGTCAGATATCACATGGCTTTTATGATGATACGGATCATAGCTATCAGAGTGATGAAAAGTGAGCAATTATGGCTCATTGATCATAAATTAAAGGAAGCAAATTCATAATGATAGATTATTAGATCATTTTAGTATGAAATCATATTTTAGAATAAAACAGGAATCTTTAATATATATATATATACATATATATATTTCGGATTGGTAATGGATGCACCATGTGCATAGATTAAACATCTTAAATAAAGTAATAAATATGAACAATGTTTTAATTGTAATGAATGTTGATTTGAATTTGGCGATACTTTGATTTATTTAATTTTTTATTCTTTTATTTTTAATTTTTA
>Ga0099825_1010318_pt1 | contig 10280 bp, 5 predicted proteins | sample SiratroredBW_FD_76838 | JGI IMG/M metagenome (GOLD analysis project Ga0099825, IMG submission 76838) | Root nodule microbial communities of legume samples collected from California, USA - Siratro red BW | ecosystem: Host-associated > Plants > Roots > Nodule | place: USA: California | collected... | reverse complement strand
GGCCATGGGTTCATCAGCATTAACAACATTATCATCTTCCTCATCCTCATCCTCCTTCTCTTCTTCTTCTTCAGTTTCAACAGGTTGCAAACGTAACGGAATGAAAATGCAAACGCGCTTCAGAGCCTTGACACTTCAAAGCAACGGAATGAAGATGCAAACCCTAACTCACTGATCCCTAAACCCTAAACCCGAAGAGGATTTCAAAATTTTTTTTTTCCAAAATTCCATCGTTTACCCTATTTTTTTAGTTTCTTTTGTAATTTTTTCCATTTTTTTTAGATTTTAGCCTACTGTTTCATTTATTTATACTTCCCAAAAAGTTATGAAAATTGTTGTGGTTTTTCTTTGTATCTATTGAAGATTTATCAAAGCGATTATGGAAAATTCTGAATTTTTTTAAAAAAATAGCCCTTATTACGTCGATTGTGAGGCTTCCAACCGACGTAATAGGGTAGATACAACACCACGTCGATTGTTTAACAGATGTCATTTTCAACGTCTCCTGGGTCAACGTCGATAAAGGCCTCTCAGAACCGACGATAAAGGCCATTTTTCTACTAGTGCCCCAATGGACGTCACGTGATTCACAAAATTACAATCAAATCTTTGTTTTTCCTAAACATTGATTACAAACTAACCACTTAGTTATTAAGCAAAGATGTCTTCTTTGATTGTCCTGTTGTTAACTCACACCAACTATTTACAATATCAGATGACACTTAATTTAAAATATTTACAACAATGTATTTATTTGAGGAAAAAAAGTGAGTTCAACTTGCGGAATCGATTCTAGACCATAAAACCACAAAATTAAGCAATCATCTAAAGTTTTCTTCAATTTCACCATAAAACCATCTAAAGCATTCCAATTCAGAAACAATTATGGACCCAACCAAAGTAAATTCCTCATCATGAAACCGAACATAAGAAAATGTACTGAATACAAAATGAATAGTTCAATGTAATTTTAGATAATCCTACATAAAACAAAACATACACCTAGAACAATATCTTTTCAAGAAGAAGTTTTCCAGTAGGAAGAGAAATAACCAGAGGTACGACCAGAGAAATTGAAGATATATCACTTACTCTCTTCTAATCTCCAAACTATACTCGTTAACCTCCAATCCCCTTCCACCTGCACGCACAATTAAGAGTTGTGCCAAAAATTACTCACAATCCTCAAAATTTACAAAATTGTGCATAATTGAAATTGAAATGTAACGGAATGAAAATGAATCGGCAACGTAATGGAATGAAGATGCAAACGCGCTTTAAAGCAACGGAATGAAGATGCAAACCCCAACTCAATGATCTCTAAACCTTAAACACTAAACCTGAAGGGGATTCCAGAATTTTTTTTTCCAAAATTCAATTGTTTACCCTATTTTTGTAATTTTCTTGTAAATTTTTTTCATTTTTTTAGATTTTAGCCTACTATTTTATCTACTTATACTTCCCAAAAGGTTCTTAAAGTTGTTGTGGTTTTTCTTTGTATGTATTGAAGATTTATCAAAGCGATTCTGGAAAATTCTAAATTTTTTTCCTAAAAAGCAGCCCCTATTATGTCTGTTGTGAGGCTTCCAACCGACGTAATAGGGTGGATACAACACCATGTCGGTTTCTAGGTCTTACCTGACGTGATGATGATCTTTACCACGATTGTTTAACCAACGTCATTTTCAACTACCCGTGGGTCAACATCGATAAAGGCCTTTTAGAACCGACGAGAAAGGCCATTTTTCTACTAGTGCCCCAATGGAAGTCCCGTGATTCACAAAATTACAATCAAATCTCTGTTTTTCCGAAACATTGATTACAAACTAACTACCTATTAAGCAAAGATGTCTTCTTTGACTGTCCTGTTGTTAACTCACACAAACTATTTACAATATCAGATGACACTTAATTTACAATATTTACAACAATGTATTTATTTAAAGAAAAAAGTGAGTTTAACTTGCGGAATCCATTCTCGACCATAAAACCACAAAATTAAGCAATCATCTAAAGTTTACTTCAAATTCACCATAAAACCATAAAGCTTCAATTCATAAACAATTTTGGACCCAACCAAAGTAAATTCCTTATCATGAAACCGAACATAAGAAAATTTATTGAACACAAAATGGATAGTTCAATGTAATTTTAGATAATCCAACATAGAACCAAACATACACCAAAAACAATATCTTTTCAAGAAGAAGTTTTCCAGTAGGAAGAGAAACGAACAGAGGTACGACTAGAGAAATTGAAGATATATCACATACTCTCTTCTAATCCCCAAACTATACTCGTTAACCTCCATTCCATTTCCACCTGCACGCACAATTAAGTGTTCTGCCAAAAATTACTCACAATCCTCAAAATCTATAAAATTGTGCAAAATTGAAATTGAAATCCAACGGAATGAAAATGAATCGGCAACACAACAGAATGAAGATGCAAACGCACTTCAGAGCCTTGACGCTTCAAAGCAAGCGAATGAAGATGCAAACCCTAACTCACTGATCCCTAAACCCGAAGGGGATGTTGGAATTTTTTTTCCAAAATTCCATCGTTTACCCTATTTTTTTAATTTTTTTTGTATTTTTTCCATTTTTTTAGATTTTAGCCTACTATTTTATCTATTTATACTTCCCAAAAAGTTCTAGACATTGTTGTGGTTTTTCTTTGTATGTATTGAAGATTTATCAAAGCGATTCTGAAAAATTCTGAATTTTTTTTATTTTTATTTTTAAAAAACAGCCCTATTACGTCGGTTGTGAGGCTTCAAACCGACATAATAGGGTCGATACAGCACCACGTCGGTTTCCTGGTCTTAACCGATGTGGTGATGATCTTTACCACGTCGGTTATTTAATTGACATTATTTTTAGCGTCTCCTAGGTCAACGTCGATAAAGGCCTCTTAGAACCGACGATAAAGGCAATTTTTCTAGTAGTGCCCCAATGGAAGTCGTGTGATTCACCAAAATACAATCAAATCTTTGTTTTTCCTAAACCTTGATTGCAAACTAACCACTTACTTATTAAGCAAAGATATCTTCTTTAACTGTCGTGTTGTTAACTCAGACCAACTATTTACAATATCATATTACACTTAATTTACAATATTTACAACAATGTATTTATTTGAGGAAAAAAGTGAGTTTAACTTGTGGAATCAATTCTGGACCATAAAACCATAAAATTAAGCAATCATCTAAAGTTTACTTCAAATACACCATAAAACCATCTAAAGCTTCAATTCAGAAACAATTATGGACCCAACCAAAGTAAATTCCTCATCATGAAACCGAACATAAGAAAATTTACTAAACACAAAATGGATAGTTCAATGTAATTTTAGATAATCCAACATAAAACCAAACATACACCAAAAATAATATCTTTTCAAGAAGAAGTTTTCCAATAGGAAGAGAAACGACTAGAGGTACGACCAGAGAAATTGAAGATATATCACATACTCTCTTCTAATCCCCAAACTATACTCGTTAACCTCCATTCCCCTCCCACTTGCACGCACAATTAAGAGTTCTGCCAAAAAGTACTCACAAACCTCAAAATTTACAAAATTGTGCAAAATTGAAATTGAAATGCAACGGAATGAAAATGAATCGGCAACGCAACAGAATGAAGAGGAAAATGCACTTCAGAGCCTTAACGCTTCAAAGCAACAGAATGAAGATGCAAACCCTAACTCACTGATCCCTAAACCCTAAACGCTAAACCAGAAGGGGATTCCAGAATTTGTTTTTCCAAAATTCCATCGTTTACCTTATTTTTTTAATTTTTTTGTATTTTTTTCCATTTTTTTAGATTTTAGCCTACTCTTTCATCTATTTATACTTCCCAAAAAGTTCTGCAAATTGTTGTGGCTTTTCTTTGTATATATTGAAGATTTATCAAAGCGATTCTGGAAAATTCTAAATTTTTTTTTATTTTTATATTCATTTTTAAAAAACAGCCCTATTACGTCGGTTGTGAGGCTTCGAATCGACGTAATAGGGTAGATACAGCACCACGGCGGTTTCTTGGTCTTAATCGACGTGGTGATAATCTTTACCATGTCGAAGGTTTCACCGTCGTCACTTTCAACGTCTCCTGGGTCAACGTCGATAAAGGCCTCTCAGAACCGACGACAAAGGCCATTTTTCTACTAGTGCCCCAATGGAAGTCGCGTGATTCACAAAATTACAATCAAATCTTTATTTTTCCTAAACATTGATTGCAAACTAACCACTTACTTAATAAAGATGTCTTCTTTGACTGTCGTGTTCTTAACTCACACCAACTATTTACAATATCAGATTACACTTAATTTACAATATTTACAACAATGTATTTATTTGAGGAAAAAAGTGAGTTTAACTTGCGGAATCAATTTTGGACCATAAAACCATAAAATTAAGCAATCATCCAAAGTTTACTTCAAATTCACCATAAAACCATCTAAAGCTTCAATTCGGAAACAATTCTGGACCCAACCAAAGTAAATTCCTCGTCATGAAACCGAACATAAGAAAATTTACTAAACACAAAATGGATAGTTCAATGTAATTTTAGATAATCCAACATAAAACCAAACACACACCAAAAACAATATCTTTTCAAGAAGAAGTTTTCCAGTAGGAAGAGAAACGACCAGAGAAATTGAAGATATATCACATAGTCTTTTCTAATCCCCAAACTATACTCGTTAACCTCCATTCCCCTTCCACCTGCACGCAGAATTAAGAGTTCTGCCAAAAATTACTCACAATCTTCAAAATCTACAAAATTGTGCAAAATTGAAATTGAAATGTAACGGAATGAAAATGAATCGGCAACGCAACGGAATGAAGATGCAAACGCGTTTCAGAGCCTTGATGCTTCAAAGCAACGGAATGAAGATGCAAACCCTAACTTACTTATCCCTAAACCCTAAACCTGAAGGGGATTCCAGAATTTTTTTTTTCCAAAATTCCATTGTTTAGCCTATTTTTTTTTGTATTTTTTTCCATTTTTTTAGATTTTAGCCTACTATTTCATCTATTTATACTTCCCAAAAAGTTATGGAAATTGTTGTGGTTTTCCTTTTTATGTATTGAAGATTTATCAAAGCGATTCTGGAAAATTCTATTTTCATTTATTTTTATTTTTAAAAAATAGCCAAATTACGTCGGTTGTGAGGCTTCGAACCGACGTAATAAGGTCGATACAGCACCATGTTGGTTTCCTGGTCTTAACCGACGTGGTGATGATCTTTACCACGTCGGTTGTTTAATCGACGTCATTTTCAACATCTTCTAGGTCAACGTCGATAAAGGCCTCTCATAACTATTTTTGTTCAATTACTAGATCTGTTTCATGTTTACATTTATTGTTTCAGAGTTACATGATCGTTCACTATATCTAGATCAATTTTATTTTTAATGACAGTGTTATAGCTGACTGGATATTGATATCTGATTAAAAGTTAATTTTGGATGCATGTGAAACTGTGTTGGAGTTACAAAGCAACTAGAGAGGTGTTGTGTAACTGAAAGAATTCGAACAGAACCAAGCACATTGCAGTCCAACCAGTTAAAAGTCTGAATAAGACAAAACCGTTCAAAGTCACATTCAGCATGAGAGATTGTTCAAGGTTCCACGTGTAATGGGATCACTTGAAGTCAATAATTCAAAAGTTATTTTTGAAGAATCTTTGCAGCTAAGTATAATCAACTCTGTAAAACCGATTGCCTATGGAATCTCAACAAACTACAAAAGTTGTTTTACGTTTTTAAATTTTCAATCAATGTGCTATTTTCCTTAGAATTATTTCCCATTAAATAGAGGGTTGGGCATACATTCACTCGCACAATACCTCACTGCCTTTGCTCTATTCGTTCTGAGTGCAAAGTTCAGTTTTCCTGCAACCCACTATTCTCAAAGAAATGGCTTCTTCCTCCAACCCAAGAAAAAGAACCAAAAGAGCTATGGTTAAGCATGCTGGTTCAGATGATGATACCAATGAAACTGACTACCTGGACAGGTGGTTTGTTGGAAACCAGGAAAGCATTTAAGAGTATTACAAGCTGTATAGCAGAAAGATCATCATTACTCCCACGGTGCTACTATGAGTAGAGGGAACACAACAGAACTGGGAAACTTTAACAAAGTTCATTTCTACAAATCATGTTTGAGGAACCAAGAGTCTGTCTCGAGGACGTTTAATGTAGGAGGACTTGCTGCTACACCGAGAATGCTGGCATATATTGTGATTTGGCTACTGACACCCCCTGGTTTCAATCATGCAACACTGACTGAAGAGGATCTTATCCTCATACCTCATGAATTAGATCAAGGTCAACTGGGTTAATGTGATCCGTGAGCATCTGTTCAAAGTAGGGAAGAAACTGGAATATCGCATTCCATATGTGATACTGTTGTCACAATTCATTGAGTATTTTGAAATAGATGTGGAAAGTGAAGTGGTTGAAAAAATTAAGGCTCTGAACCAGATTACCATAACAAATCTCACCAAGATTGGTCTGAAAAAGATGAAGAATAAGAGATGGAATTGCAAGGCTGATGAAGAATCAGTTGGAGATGATGAGGAAGAAGAAGAGAAATCCACTAATGATGATGATGAGGATGATGAAGATGAGGACAAAATATGAATTTTGATCAAGCTGAACCAGAACCAGAAATGCCTACTACTCCTAATCAAGACTCCTTCTCAAGGCTCGAACAACTCATGATGAATCAGTTCAACAACCTAGAAGACCAAAACCGTAGCCATCATCAGTACTGCGTGACACACTTCCAACACATTGGAACTCAAGTCGATGACATTCAGTCCAAGATAGGGACTTTGTTCTTTCTACCAGACGAGTAGAGCATCTTTTGCATATCTAGTAGTGGTTTCTCTTCCATTTGATGAAGTCAATGGGGAAGAATTAGGAAGTGTTGAGATTAGGAAGTGTTGTGGTTGTGGTCTAGGAGTCTAGATTGATGTTGCTAGATTCAGTTTACTGCTTGTTTGGTGTTTGTTATATTTTGTCTCTATTGATTGCTATTTCTGTTGTTGCTTGTTGTTTCATGTTTTCTATTGCTCTGGTTACGACTTTGATTTGTTGGTTTATCCAGCCAAGTCCAAATTTTAGTCTGTTATGCTTAATCAATTATGGTGCACGACTTGTACTGATCAATGAATATCATATGTACTCGTGCTTATTATCAATGAACTTTGTTATCCTTTGTGTTACTGTTTACTTCACTATGTTTTGTGAAATATGATTAACAAGATATCAAATTATAGGGGAGCTTTATGAAAGTCAGTAAACTGTTTTAAAGAAGAACAAGCATGTATTTCAACTCAACACACCATTGTTTGTCTTCATCAAATTAGGGGAGATTGTTAGCACCAGTGAATTGTTATGAAGATTTGATGAAGCCAACCATGTGATAAAGTTCAAGACCATGTGATCATATGTGGACTGAATGAAGAATTCATGGAGATTGAAAGTCTTGGTCTAGAACTTAGGATTGTGAGTTGTGTGACAAGTTTGATTCAATTCAGCATTATAAGCATTTTCAATCAAGGATAAGCTCTATGTTTTCAAATCTGATTTAACTAAGGTTTTGAGAAATTACTAAAATCAGATTTTGAGTTTCGAACAACTGTTTTAACTAACTAGAGAAAAATATTCGACTATTTGACAAAACAATAGAGTGAATTTTAAATGACAGTTGTCTATAAATAGTTGGCGCGAAATTTTGGAAGATAACGAAATCATTCTAAATCATTTTCAATCAAGTGCTCTGAGTTTTTCCAAGAGAGAGAAAAAGCTCCTTCATAGTTTTTTTGTGATCAAGATCATTCGAAAAGCTCTTCAAGAACTGTTTTCTCAATACTGTTGGAGCTTTGAATTGACTGCTTCTGCTATACTGCTGATCTGATCATTCTGAATAAGCCTTCTATACTCCTGCTCTTATTACTTTTGCAATATGTTTTTGTATAGAAGTGCTTGTGCCATTGTGGTTATCTGAAATCTTTCTTTGTACTGAATTCTATTCTGTATTGAATTTCCTAGTTTGGTAATTTTGTGGGTACAGGGGGTATTGTACTATTGTGATCCTATTGAAGGGTTCAATTAGGTGTTTTCTGGGTTATACAGTAGATATTGTATAGTTTTTTATCTGTTGTAGGTTTTAGCGGATTGTTTTCTGCAGGGTGCAGTGTATTCTTGCAAGTTGCAAGATTGTGTTGTAAACTGATCAATTAGATTTTTTTCATAATGGAAATCATTACAGTGGTGTAAGGGACTGGACGTAGCCCTTGTGGAAAGGTGAACCAGGATAATTTGTTGTGTCTTGTTCTCTCTTCCTCTCTCTTGACTATTCTTGATAAATCTTGTTGTTTTCCTTGATTTTTCAAAATCTGTTAAAACTTGTTAATTGAATAGATTCCTCATCATTCTCAAAACATTTTAAGTAACTTTTGAAAACATATATTCTGTTTGAACACTATTTATTCTTGATATTTCTAAATCTGATCAATAACCAAATTACTAGTTTTCTGTAAATCAGCAATTTCACAATTTACTGTGTTCATTGTTCATTAATCAGTTTTTCCAGAAAAGTTGATTTCGACAATTACTGGTTAAAAATAGTTTTGATACATTAAATAAAGGTTGTCTTGTTTGATAATAGGTTCTTTAATCTGTAATTCATTATAAACTTAGATTTGATCTAATTCTTTAATTTCTTGGATTAATCTTTAAAACCTGATTTTATTGCACACTATATTTTTCCAGAACTGGCTTGACAGTCTAATGGTTTTCCAGAATTAAAATATGTCTTCAGTTTACTGATTCTGTGTGATTGCCTTTATTCTGGAATTTGTTTTGAACCTTTGCTGATTCCATTTTATATCATCTTGAATAGTTTCTTTAAAGATTTTTCATTTCTCACATTGAAAAGTACATTTGCAAAAACTTTTAACGGTATTCAATTCACCCCCCCTCTTGAACTTGGCCAAAACTTATTTTACAGTACCTTTGACCTTGAACCTTCATGATTCTGCTCGTTATTATTATAGCCTACTTTATGATTTTTAAACTTGAACTGTGATGGAAAACCATGTTTTTTATAGCATGTATTAATCACATGTCCTGTCTTTCCACAATGACTACAGTCTTTGGAAGTATATTGTCCTCCATAACTATTTATGTTAGTATTAATCATTTCCTTTGACTGATCACCAAAAAATTGTCTCTCTTGTTGTGTACCGAGAGAACAAATTATATGTTGCTGAGAACTAATATGATAAGGTGAACTAAAATCTTGTGAAGGATTAATGATTTTGGCCATGATAAATGTAGCAACCAGAGCTCTCAAATTAGAGCTCTGATACCATATTATGAAAATAAAAAGATGAACATAAATGAACAAAGGATATGAGAATGAAAATATTCTCTCTGTTTTTCTATATATTGATAAAAAAAACAAAGAGCTGAATATATACAAATAATGTACTCATTCTAGGTATAGCTAAAGAAAGAAAATAAATAAAAATATTACAACTTGATACTGTCATAAAACATAAAAATAAACAGAATTGATGATAATTTGATTCTTGTCATAAAGATAAAATCAAATAATTAGTATTTTTTTCTAACAATTTGATCCTACCATAAAGACAAGATCACATAATTTATATTAGCTTCCTTCTAGAAGTCTTGTATCCATATCCTTTGAAAAATAATGTATGAATTGTTATAAAATCTTCAACATATGAATTTCGTAAATTTCCATTCTACGACACAAGTTGGGAGACTTTGTAAAAAATTCACTATGCGACACAAGTTGGGAGACTTCGTAAAAAAATTCAGTCTATGACACAAGTCAGGAAACTTTGTCAAAAAATCCATTCTACGACACAAGTCGGGAAACTTCGTAAAAAATCAATTCTACAACAAAAGCCGAAGGCTAAAAAGGCCAAAAGACTTAATGATATGGAAGCTGAAAGGTTCGAATACAAAGGCCAAAAGGCTCAAAGGTTGAAAGACTTAATGATATGGAAGTTGAAAGGTTCGAATACAAAGGCCGAAAGGCGCAAAAGCCAGAAGGCTCAAAGGCCTTTATAGATCAAAAGCCAAAAGGCTCAGAAGTCAAAAGGCTGGATAACACAAAAGTCGAAAGGCTCGATGATGCAGAAGTTGAAAGGCTTGATGATGCAAAACCCAAAAGGCTCGATGATGCAAAAGTTGAAGGTTTGATGATACAGAAACCGAAGGGTTCGATGAT
>Ga0099825_1010315_pt1 | contig 10282 bp, 3 predicted proteins | sample SiratroredBW_FD_76838 | JGI IMG/M metagenome (GOLD analysis project Ga0099825, IMG submission 76838) | Root nodule microbial communities of legume samples collected from California, USA - Siratro red BW | ecosystem: Host-associated > Plants > Roots > Nodule | place: USA: California | collected... | reverse complement strand
TATTGAAATTTAATTTAAAAAAATCTTAATTTTTAAAAATAAAAAAAAAAATACCCCAAAAGTTTTAAATACCCTTTCCCCAGGGTTAAAACCAAAATTTAAAATCAAAAAAAAAAATAAAAAAAAGAATTTCTTTTTTTTTTTTTTTTTTTTTTTTTCTTTCTTTCTTTCTGTTTAATTAACTCTGCTTTTCTTTTCTCTTCTTTTCTGCGTAGTCAATACACGCAAAAACTGGAAAGTGCAAAGTTGGGACAAGTTTTGGTGTGTTTGATTTTTGTTTCTGGAAAGAGAAGGGGGTGAAATATATTAAACACTAAAGAGAGTAATCACAGAGGGACTCCACTGTTCATTCTGCTGCTACTTCTACATTTCTACTTCTATCTCAGGATCTTCATCTTCATCCCTTCAAAAGCTAGTTAGATATATTAAATAAGTATGAGATTTTAATTTATAGTTTTTTCTTTAATGTGATGTGTAAATTTGCATGGTACAAACAGATAAAAAGAATGAATTGATTTGTAAATTAACCTTTATTTAGTTTCTTGAAATTTCTTTATAAAAGATGAGAATAGGTGGTACAATTGATTCAATGAATCAAAGAAGATAAGAATAATATAATTAAGATGAAAATACATATGGATCTAGATTTTTATTGGTTTGATTCCGTAAGAATCTATACATTGAGAGTCTAATTCAAATAATTTTAATTGGATTGTTTCACCAAATTCTTAAGTTATTCTCAAATTATTTAGCTACAAGAACTTATATGCAATTAAAATAAGAAAACTTGCATTACTTCTTTAAACATCTTTTTTAAAAAAACGTAAGGTATTATAAACATTGAATACTTATAATCATACCACACACTTATGTATTACAATTGAATAAAAATTACAAAAACAAGGAAAGACAATATTTTTCAAAAAAAAAAAAAGTTACACGGTAAAACCTATAACATTTCCAATTTGGATTAATGATATTTAGAGACGAAATTTTTTCAAAATATAAAAGATGATTAATTCTTCCATAGTTCTCTCCAAAAACTAAAACTTTCATAAGTATTTGAAAAAAAAATGTTCATTTTGAAAACAATAAAATGCTCTCCATTTAAAAAAGTTTGAAAATATTTGCTTTTTAGAGTCTGAGATAATTTATTATAGTTAAACATAGTCACTTATTATGTTATTTATGTAATTGAGAAAGTATTTTGAACTAATTACAATTGATTATTAGTAAATATAATTGACTATTTATAAAAATATAGTTTTTTATATTGCATAACATAATTGATTTTTCTTAAAATAAATTTATTATTTGCAAATCTTATAAAAAGTAATTTTGATAAAGATAATTATTTTTTTATATAATTGATTATGAATTCATTTATTTGAGTTAACTAATTATGTTTCTTAAAATTACTTGTTTTCTTTTATATATATATATATATATTAACAATTGGTATTTGGTCCTAATCATCATTCATATTTTTGTTTAGATATCATTTGATTCGGTGAAACCATCATGATTGTATACTCTTTCCGTTTATAAATATGTTTTCAAGAAGAGTTTTTAAAATCAAAAGAGGCCAACTTTATTCATCCCTTAATAGTTTTGCATTGTGCAGTTTTAAATTAAAGGTAGTATTATATAATAATTATAGTTTATTATTGTCATTGCCTTTCCTATCTTTTAAGATTTCCTGTAAGTTTAGTCTTATATTAAATACCGATTATGTTAATTCATTAGTATGTTTAAATTTAAACTTTAAATATCAGAGATAACTATAATTTATCTCTGATAGCTATTGTGTCTCCAAACTACAATAATTTGTTATATATATAATAGTATCCATCCATATTTGATTTTTGAATAGAAAAAAATAGGTATTGTTTTAAATTTATTGGAAACTATAATATGTAATAATTTTATACACATTATCTTTATATATATCATTATTTTTTTACCAATAAATACGGTATAAACTTTTTACATTATGTATTATCTCAATTTCTGACTGCTTATCTATGTCGACCGACCGATATAAGTTACTTCATAATAACTTTAAAAGTTACCTTCCATAAAGTTACAGTCTGACCAACGAGGATGTAGTTCAGAGTTTAAGCCTAACTGAAACTAAAGCCTTAATATGCGATTATGAAAATAATTAAGATATATTAACACTTTGGGTCTCAGGTCATGGAGAAGGTCCAACATAAAAATTTATAAATAGAGACTCATGCCAAAGATAAAAAGTAATGTTCTTCTAATTCCAAAGCTATACATGCATCTCATATTATTAACTAACTTGACTTAATTAAAAGAAATTGCCTAATTAAAATCTGAAGAGAGAGTTATCATTGAAATCGCCTAATTAAAATCTGAAGAGAGAATTATCATCAAAATCGTCTAATTAAAATCTAAAGAGAAAATTATCATCCTACACCTTATAAAAAAGTATAAAAATCTTAAATGGTTATATAGAATAAATCAATCTTGTAATACATAAAAGTTAAATTGGACAACCAAGATAGTATTGACTTTTATATAAAAATTCATACCTGTGTCTAATACATATTATATAACTTAAAAAGTAAAGATGTGTAAACAATATAAATATTTTAATTAATCTGATCCAAATTTTTTATTTTATTTTACTGGATTAATTTCGAATCTAATCAAATCAATTAGATTATTATTAAGAAAATTCAAAATCAATATTCATCCTTAGAAATTATTTAGACAAGATAATTTTTTTTGTTAGTTTGGTTTTATATATTTTTTACTAGATTTGGAAGTATCCTTTTGATTCATATAATAAACAAGACGAACTTAGATAAGACATTTTAGATCGAAGTATCACTCACATAGTTTCAGTTGGGACATTTTTTACCTTAACCATTAACCAAAACATCATTGGCTTGTTTATATAATACAAATCTCTTTGTAAGCCTAAGTATGACCTCTTTAAAGACATGACCAAAAAGTTTGTTTATGGCTTGGTTTTTAAAAAAAAAGAAAAAAAAAACTTGCAAACAAGTTAATTAATAAGTTCAATTAGTCCAATAAATCTAAAAAGGTCAATGTGTTTTAATTATCACCTAAGTTTTCCTTTTGTTTTTTAAAGACTAATATTAAAAGAAATAAGAACATTTTCAACAAACAATCAATAAGTTATTATATTAAAAATGGACAGACGCATAAAGTAAATATAAGTGTTCATACTGTCATATCTTAAAAAAAGAGAAAAAAAATTTATAAACAAAGTAATAATATTTGGGAGAAAAAATAATACATGGAAAAAGGAAAAGAAAAACTTCAATTAAGAGTATCGAACATTTGTATCCTTATGTAAAACCTCTATATTATTAGCCATGATATATGTTGATTTTCTCTTCAACAATTAACAATTTAATCTTAAAAGTATCTTAATTATTTAATAAAAATTATAAAAAAATAATTAATTTAAATAAAGTAAATTTAAATTTATCATATATATATATATATATATATATATATATATATATATATATATAATAGTCTTGATTTTTAATATCAATTATATATATATACATATATATGGATTTTAAACTGATTTAAATTAGATTAAAAAAGTTAAAATTGGTCTATTATATGGATTAAATTTAATCTATTTTATTGAATTTGGATTCGTCTAATGTAACACTACCCTACTTAAAATTCTTCCTTACGTATATCATGTTTTTTTATTAATTAAGCGTGTAAAAACTTTTTACCTGACGAGTACATAGAAATTAAACTAAAGTGAAAAATAAAGGCTTGGTTTGTAGCTTATGCATTATGAGAAATTCTTGTATATATTTTGCGTGATGCTTAATGCTGACACAGACATACATACGGATTTAGTAGCATATGTTCTTACTTAACCTAACTTAACTTTAATTAAGCTAGCTCGAATATTAAGTGGATGTACTATATAAAAAAACTTTTTTTAAAAAAAGTTGACTATGGAGGCTTTAATTATGCTTATATATCCTTTTCAGTAAAAGAAGATTTGTGTTACAATTTTCTCTTTGATTAATACTTATCATAATTGCATTTATTAGGGTTGAATTCTGACAAATCTAGTGCTTTCTCTGTCTATAATCACTTTCTGAGGACATTCATGAGGAATTTCTTGCATGTGTTTTTTATTTTTTTCTTTCTCATAACCAAAGATTAAGGAGATTAATGCATAGACTCATTAACTCCTAAATCCACTTGAGATGTATCCTCATAATATCCAATGCTTGATTTTGAACAAATGAAATGGATTTCTAATACTAAAAGAAGATTAAATTATAATTAATTTATACTATCAATCAACATACTAAGAAGAGTTGATAAACAAAACTCAATGAGTCACAAATCATAAATAATTTTATATATAAAAAATACTTTTACACCACTTTAAATCTAAAATCTAAAATTATTATTTTTCTAAGTTGATGTCCACCATTATTCAAAAAAAAAGTGATTATATTGAGCATGAGTTTTTGAGATGAAGAAGGGTTTAGTTAGTCTTTTCACTTGTTTTGAATTTTGTGGTGCGTGTAGGTTACAAAGACGTAATTATCATATCTTTTGTTAAACTATTCCCACAATTTAATGCTAGCACTAATAGCACACGCAAGTAGATATTATAATTTCAATGTTTTTTTAATCTCCTTTTGATTTAACCCATATGGTTTGCCTGCAACATAATCTAAGAAGTTATCAAATTGTGATGTGATAATTGATAAAAGAATTTGGATAGCAATATTAGGTGATTTTATTATTGGCAATGAATGAATGAAGGGTAATAGTGTGATTAAGCAAAGGGTGAATAATGGAGGCATTGACCTGAATGTGTAAAGGGACACTGAGACACATAGAGACCAAGAAAGAGGGCCTAAAGGGTTGTTTGTTTGCTTCCACATATTTGTCATTCTAAACCCAATAATTTCAAATTCCTTTGTAACTTTCTTAATTCCTTTTTCATCCTTCCAAATATTCCTTTCTAATCCCCTAACAACTTCTCTTCCATTTCTCACGTTTCTTCTTTCTCTCACCATCTTTCAAAATAATGCATCCCACACTACATCAATAATATTCTAAAACATACAATATATTTGACAAAATAAAAATAACAAAAACAGTATATACATCTTTATATACAAGCTAAAATTAGTTCATGTATAAATAAATTTTAATTTGTCAAGAAATTTAGCTTAATTATGCTTTTTATTTCAAAAACAATAATGTAAAAAAGACAAGTGGTTGATGATTTGAAAAATATGTACTATGTCAATTTGTATTTAAATAAAATTTTATAAGTATTAAGTGTTTTATATGTATATGATTTATGTTTTTTTATAACTTTATGTTTAACAAAGGAGTTTGGCATGGCTAATATGTTTGGCATGGCTAATATGTCAAATTTAAGGTAGAATGAATCATTTGGACATTTAAAGAAAAAATTAATCATACTCATGCTCTATTGGAGAAATTAGTTTAAATTTAAGTTAAAGATGATTTATAAATTTGTTATTTGAAACTGATATAAGAAGTGAGTCTAAATTTAAGTTCTCAATACAGTTTAAAAATAATTTCATAAATTTAAAGTAGGTATTAATATAAATAATTAGTAAAAATCATCTCATCAATCAAGTTAATAATTGGGTCTTGAAAGATAATGGTCACGCCCGATACCATCCTATAAATAAAAAGAATATCTCACAAGTACACCCATTTGCTTGCATCCATTTTGACTTGAGTGTTTAAGGTTTATAGTTTAAACAAGATCAAAGAAATAATTTATTTAAAAGAACTCCTAATAAGATCATAATGACAAATCTTTATATCTGAAATTAGTCACAAAATGTTTATATTCTTTTATCACCCTAACCTACTAGTTCTATCCAAAACAATACTTTACATATCTTTAAATTAAGATCATAAAGACAAATTTTTTATCTGAAATTAATCTCAAAATGTTTATATTCTTTTATCACCCTAACCTACTCGTCCTATCGAGAAGAATACTTTACATATCTTTAAATTAAGCTAGATTAAATAAAAGCTTTAAACATTAATAAATAAAGTCCATAAATAAACATTTAGAATAAACTTTAATTTTTTTTTATTTTATAATTTTAAGGGATAATTAATGTAAAAAAAATAATGTTATAAATTTATGATGATAATAATAATAATAATAATAAATTATATAATTGATATAATAATAATAATAATAATAATAATAATAATAGTTAAAATCACGATACAAAATAATAGATACTTTTAAATTGTTATACTTTGTATTTGTACTTAACAGGACTTTATTTCATGATAATTCTTTTAATTTTTTATTGTTGCATAATTTTTTTTTATCAAACGTAAAAGAAATACATGTATACCCACTATTATACCTTTGAACAAATTTATAATACAATTTTTTTATATAATATAATGCACAGAAAGTAAACCCTCTCATTTCTTTTAAAGATCACATCAAGAATATTTTGATTGATTTATTGAATATATAATTTTCTATATTACACTCTTATCTCTATTAAACTCACATGGTTTGTGATTTTTTTCTATTACCAGTTCCTGAAATTGATTGCTGAATCATTATGGCTTCAACATCTGGACTGAACATATCCTTCCTTAATTAAACTTCACAAGGAACATGACAAACAACATATCATTGGATTCAAATTCCTTAATCATGCATAACTTTATCTCATCATATATTATTTTTATTCATACCCAATCATTGTTTGATGTATTATAATTTTTTTCTATGTATTCTCAGTATAAAAAACTTCTGATTAAGTCTATTTAGTTGCAAGAAAAGAAAAGAAGCAAATTGACAAAAAAAAAAAAGAAGCAAATGCACTTTATTTAAAATGAAAGTAAAATAATACGTTTTAATTAATTATACTTTTACTTTTATGATTTATTGTGAATATATCTTATCGATTATATAACTCATTTAATTTGAGCACATGTGAGTCCTTCATGGTTTTGCATTGCCAGCATCATGTCCCTACTCATCCATGGGTTGTTTTCAAGAAGGACCAGAAAATAAATTATAATGATATATTTTTTATTATGATTCTCAACTCACTCTGTTTATTTATCTATATCTCACCAATTTTTATTAAAAATTAATTAATTTACACAATATTTAAAACATTTTCCTGTTTCTCATTTACTTCTCATTTATTACATAACAAATATTAAATTTTTGTTTTCTGAACTTATTTTTTCTTTATTACCCTTACTTTATTTCTCTCTTCAAAACCAAGGAGGCCTTAAGGGTAATTTTGTATTTCTATTGTTTGTTTCCCTTAGGTTACTGGGAATCTCTAATGTTGTTTAAAAAAAATTATAAATGGTTACAAAATGTATATAAATATAAAGCAAGACACGATTTTAACCTCCTTTTAATCTATTTTAAATTTTCAAAAATTAGTAAAAATATTAAATGGTATATATTAATTATTTAAATAAATATAAGTGTGTATTTAACTAATGATATTTTTTATTTCCTATAAACTTGATAAAGAGGTGGTTAAATTGATCGCTAATTGAAATGGAAGATTTGAAATTTAAATTTAAATATATCATACATGTTTTTGAATTCAATCTAATTACGCTCAATTTAAATTATCTCAAAAACTCAAAAAAAAAAAAAAAAACTATTCTTTACCTTTGAAAATCAATTTAGAAGTATAATTTGAATTTGAACTTTTCTTAAACTTCACTCATTATATATAATTATAAATGAATTCAAGTCACGTACAACATACTGCATATGAAATTAAAGGTTTACTATTTTTTAAGTCTTAAACTATAAAAATAGTTTTTAATACAATTTTGTAGTTTATAAAGAGTTTTAATTTTGAATTTGCCTCTGTTTTTTTATTGTTAAATAATAACATATTAATTGATATTTCCAATCATTCAGTATTAAAATATGAAGGTTAAACTTTGATGATAATAAGAGATTCAAAATATTTTTAGACAAAGTAACAAGCCATTAAACTGTTGGTGTCATTATTTAATCGTATGAATTAAACACATTAACCAAAAGTAGTTTAGATAATAAAAATGAATATGAAATTCCTTTCCTAAAAATATTGTATGTTCACTAATTTTACATTAAAGTCAAAAGGGCTTAACAATTTTTAAAATGTTTAATAGAATTGTAAGTACTTCGTAAATTTTAATATTTGAAATCAAGTTTTTATTAAAAAGTTTCATTCTATGTATCTAAAATATTTTTCTTATTTAAGTATTATACTGTTTAATTTTTGTTACAAAGAGGGATGTGACTCTTAAAAAAACGGTAAAATAGCTGTGAAAAACATATATTGATCCAATAGTGTCAACTCAACTCATTTATAAAAATAAAAAATAAAAAAATAAAAATACAGTCGCCCTCACGCATTCAAAGAACGACAAAATAACGGCCTAGTTTATTTTCTTAAAAAATAAATAAAATGTCACCGACATTACAAATTGCGTCAGTTTGAACAATGTAATTTAAGTATAATTTTTGTTTAAATTTTATTTAGTATTTGTGTCAGTTTAGTGGACACAAATTAAAGTATTGTTTTTTTTAAAGTGATTGAATTGAACGTGTTATATAGTAACGAAAATAATAAAAAAATAGAAAAAATTATTACATTTTTTTTATTAAAATAAATAAATTGAGGAAAAAAATAAAAGAATAAAAACTTGTTCAAATTTAATTGAAAAAATTGAAGTCTTTTATATATAGTATGGGATAAGAAGTATTATTATTAAATTTAAAAATATATAAAAATGTTTAAAAAATGAAATAGATGTAACTTTGAAAATAAAAAAAATAAGTTAAAAAGTAATTAGGAATATATAATTACGAAATTGATTGTTACAAAATTATAAAAAAAAATAATATATGTTAAAATTTGTTGAATATTTTTGCAGTTTAAAAATTATAGAAGAAAAATATAAAAAAAATATTAGAAAAGGATGAGAATAAGATAAAAGTAACATAGTAAATAAATAAAAGGTAAAAAAGTAATTATGATTATTTAGTATTAATTTGATTGTGATAAAAATTAAAATTTAATCATAGCTATTAAAACTGAATTGAAGGAACTTTTAAGTAATTTTATATAATTAAAGAAGAACTTTGAGTATGATATTATAAAAATTAAAATTAAAAAATAAATTTGGAAAAAAAATAAAGAATGAGAAAGAATTAATTTTGTTAAGAAAACAATAGGTAGAAAATAATATTTTTAAATAAATAAAAACTAGTGAAGAAAAACAAGTTTGCAATATTTTTTATAACAAAATAGGTAAATAAATATATTTTATTATATTTAAAGCATAAAATATAAATCAATGTAATATATAACATGTTAAATAATACTTCTTTGATTAAAACTCAATATAATATGTGTATTAATATACATATGATTTCATGAATATGTTTTATTATTATAAATGTTAGTTATAATGACACATAGTTAATATACACACGTTTGAAATAATGTTTTAAGTTGAAGATGTGATTTATGAAAATAAATCATACTAGTTACTAGTTACGTATTCATGAATGTTAAATGTATTTTTTTATTTGAAAGTAAAATAAAATGTTAGATAAAAAATCATATTAAGAAGTTTTGTTTAAAATTGCATGAATTTTGATTTTACCATGGACGAATTCATAAAAACGTGAAAATAGTTTAATTAATATGTTTGTTTTAATTTAATTATTAATTCGAATAGGAGTTCCAAATGTTAAACAATAAGTAATTGGATATAATATTTATAGAAAGATGCGGAACTTTATTAATATTTTATAATTGTACTAAGACATAAAATAAAATAAAAATAATATTTTATGATATAATTTATAAGGTAAAGTCTCCAAAATTTTGAACCATAAAGCTTTACACTTTAATTATTTTGTATTAAAGTTCATAATTTTCAAAATTTATTTATGTATTTTAAATATTTGGGGTATAAAAATATATAAAAATATAAATTAAAGTATGAATACTTCAAAATTAATTATAATTAATAATTATAAATGAGTAATTTAATATGTTAAGTTGTGATTTTTATTATTTTACTCAATTAAAGATATTAATAAAATAATTAATATTTAAAAAAATAATATATATATATATATATATATATATATATATATATATATATATATATATATATTTTTTTTAAATATATATGAAATTTGTTTTGTTTTAGGAGTAGAGAGAAAGAT
>Ga0099825_1010313_pt1 | contig 10283 bp, 8 predicted proteins | sample SiratroredBW_FD_76838 | JGI IMG/M metagenome (GOLD analysis project Ga0099825, IMG submission 76838) | Root nodule microbial communities of legume samples collected from California, USA - Siratro red BW | ecosystem: Host-associated > Plants > Roots > Nodule | place: USA: California | collected... | reverse complement strand
TTATTCATACTCTGAACATCTGTTTGCATAATCAACTGTGATTCTGGATTGTGTTTAATCTACTGGATTGTGTTTAAACATCTTAAATCTGGGTTAAAACATTTTCACACTGCAAACTGTTTTTTGGGTTTAACTGAATTCTGGGTTTAACTTTGATATATTCCGCTGTGCACAATCGATTGTTTACCTGACAGTTCAGAATTACATAGTCAATCGATTGAATAAAGAATTTTCATTCTCTACTTGAAGAATAAATCAGATTTGCAAAAATTTTTTGAAAGTTCAATTCACCCCCCTCTTGAACTCAGTCTAAACCTTATTTTACAACTTTGATGGACCTTTTAATGCATTCCTAGGTGTTGAATCATCTAATGGTTCAATAGGTATGACGTCAACCCGATTGGCTTTCACAGTCACTTTTGTGTTGTTAGCAAGTGAACAAGGAAACAACTTATTTTGGGCCATTGAAAGACTTAGAGGATTGCCTTTTCTGAAGCTTCCAAGCTTCTCTGTCTATTCCACATTAATTAAAATGTTATAGTGTAAAATTTTAGTAGATTTTGTGCAAGCTAGGGTAGTTGTTATGGTTGCATGGACATTTACAATGCATTGTGCATATTGTGATGCATTTTTGGAGTGTGTGAAATGTTTTGAAGTTGCTTGTTTGAAATAGTTGTTATTTTTTTTATTATGTCAGCAACTTACGAATTATTCCACACAAGGAAAAATTTGTTAAGGTATAGACAAACAAGGTGATGCATTTGAGAAACACAACATTTGAATATGTATATTATTTTGTATGTATTAATTACTTATTGTTACTATAGATGTAAAACTTATTGATTCCACATTCATGTTTATCATGCTTAATCGCATGGTTGAATCTGCTAATTGAAACTTAAAGTGAGTACTTCAAAATAGTATGAGGGACTTGCGTACCTATTGGGATCCAACCAACAACATCATAAGACTAAAACATAATGAACTGAAGGCATCATTTGAGAATAGTCTACACATGGTGGGACACACTTTTAATGTGATTTTATGTAAAGACTGTAAGGTGATGCTAGGACGTCGTTTGATTCATCAATCGTGACGAGGTTACTAACCCTACTACGGTAAAAATGGTCAGGAAAATCACCTTGGTTGACTAGGCCAAGGATATTAATTAAAGCTCTTACTCTTAAGAGAGCTTAGAGGAAATAAATACAAAACTTATATTAGAAATCACTTTATTTGATTTGTGTCAAAAGGAGTATATGAGTACATATTTATAATAATAGGGGAGAGGAAAACTAACTTTGGCATATACACATGCTCTTGTATCATTCTCGCCAGGTTGGAAAAAGCTCGGTATTTTCTTCTGCAAAATCTTTGTCGTCTCCATAATAAGGTTATAGACAAGTTACATTAAAAGTATAGGACATTATATAATCTTCAAGAAGCTCAATCTTGTAAGCGTTATCGTTAATGTGCTCTAGGACTTTAAACAAACCATTTTACCTAAGAGACAACTTGCCTTGAGACTAAGAAAATCACTTTTTTCTTAGATAAACCCATACCAAATATCCTTCTTTGAAAATGACTAGTCATTTTTTCTTGTTTGCTTGGTTTTGATATCGAGCATTCTAATGTAATATTTCTTGTCTTACATCCACATGGAGCTTCTTGAATTGCTCAGATCGCTCATCAACATTTGAATTATACTCTTGAAGAGTTTGCAGTGGAGGAAGGTTTAGCATACTCAAAGGAGCTCAGCATAAACCATTCAAATGGGCATTTACCTGTTGTCTGACTAACAAGTACGAAAACTTGGCTTGTGACAACACTAGTAGAAAAAATACATTTAATCGCAGTTATATAAGGCTTACAAGCGCGGTTCCGGAACCGCGATAGATTCAACCGCGATAAAAAGTATTGAAGATACAATCACGGTTATACAACCGCGATGGAAAGTATAACATACCACCGCAGTTCTCTAGCAACCGCGTTAAGAAATGCTCATATTGCACATACTAGCGCAGTTGTAGAGAAAACTGCGCTGGTATAGCACATACAAGGGCAGTTTCTTGTTAACAACTGCCCTTGTATGTGCTATACCAGCACAGTTTTCTCTACAACCGCGCTGGTATGTGCAATTTTTTTAAAAAATGGCAGCAGCGAATAGCTGCTACCCACCAAAATTCAACAGTTACAGAAACGCAACGAAGTTTTTTGTTGTGAAAAATGTAATGATAAATATAAAAAAAATAAAATAGGTGTTATTATCAAATTTAAATCTCAAATCTCTCGAACAATACAGAAGGAGAAGGAAATGTCCGGAAAATACAGAGCGTACATATACACCAGGGAACTAATCGGACGAAAACGAAAAAAATGTCGGTAGAAAATATAGAGTGCGTACAGATCGGTAAATCGGTGAAGCAATAGAGAAGAAACATAAATAATAGACACAAACGACAAAGGCGCGGTTGAGATGTAGAGGAAAAGCAAAGAGCGGAAACAGATCGCAATTGAGCGAGCGAGTGTAAAAAAATGGAGAGATTAGGGTTTAGAAATGAGACCTGAATGCTGTGTTCGAGGCAATAAAGCTCCCAACAGGCGTTTTCGAGCTGAATGCCAGCCTGACCGATGTGGATTGAGATACACTCTCTCATTGTGGCGAGCAAAGAAGGAAGATTAAAAAGGAAGAAGAGAGGGAAAGGGTTTCAGAGATGAGTGTTTATTAAGAAGCCTTTCTTGTTCTTTGATTTGTGTTGTAATGAGAGAAGTGGTGTGGTGTGGCGTGGCGCTTGGTTTCAGTGTATTTATGGAAGCGGAGGGTAAGCAAAACCCTAAAACAGGGGATACAAGGGCGGTTTAAACAACCGCCTTTGTATCTCCCTGCAAAATAATTTTTAAATTATTTTGCAGATACCAGCATGGTTGTCTAAACAACTGCGTTGGTATCTCCTTGCAATTTTTCAATTTTAAATATTTATGCCTTATCATCACAGTGATCGCTCCAACTGCGATGGTATGGTTGTACTTAATTTCAAAAATGTCACCGCGTTATTTTTAATTGCGATTCTCTTTTAACCGCGATGATATCCTGTCATATAATGTGTTTTTTCTACTAGTGAACACAACATTCCACTAGCGAACATGTTTGCCGATAAAACTTTGTAACAAATTCCCCAAATTTTTGTTGACCACTTCTGTTTGGCCATTTGTTTACGGATAACTAGCATAACTAAACTGCATACGAGCTTCCATTTTGCTCCATAAAGTTCACTAAAAGTGAACTTCACATCTTGGTCTGAAGTAATTATTTGAGGAATATTATTCAGACAAACAACCTCCTTGAAGTATAAGTCAGCTATGTGAGAAGCACCATCCGTCTTATAAAGTTAGTTTGTCCCTCCCCTACTAACTTTTTGATAGGAAGGAACCCTGAGTATATAAAGTCTATCTTGCATCTCAGATGAATCAATCATTTTCAATGAGTTCTTGTCCTGATTGTGACAACTTTGTTACTCCAGTGACTTCAAGACTTGATCGATACCAAGTTGATGATATTAAAGCCCTACACTTGGCTCAAGATGAGCGTTTTGAGAAAAACCATTCATCTAATAATCAAACTATTCTAGCGAATTTATCTTCTACCTTCTTCCTCTTCTACATTCTTCTTCCACCTTATTCTTCTACATTCTTCTTCTTGCACCATAATGAAATCCTTTTGCCTTTGGATTCTTGACAACCTCAAGACAAAATTCATGCTAACATCTTTCCATGGAGCCTTTGGAATAGACAATGGTTTATACAAACCAATGTTTTGATTTCCATATTTGGCAATGTGGAAAATGTGACATCTTTGAATATGTCTAATGATGTCTCGCTTTAGTTTTGGCCAGTAGAATTTCTCCTTTATGAGAGCCAATGTCTTGTCTCTCACGAAGTGTCTATCTAATCCTCCATCACGAGTTTTTCAAACAATTGACTGGCGCAATGAACATTAAGGAATGCATAGTTGACTACCCCTAACATCTTATAAGTAAAACTGATGATATGGTTATTGAGAACATACCTTCTAAACTTTCCCAAAGTCAATATCTTCCTCATATAGCTCTTTTACAACTTCGAAGCCTACAATATTGAATTGTAAGGTGGAAAGGAGAGCATGTCGTTGACTTAAGGCATCTGTGACTTTATTTTGAGTGTCTAATTTATGTTTAAGAAGAAACTGAAAAGACTGAAGAAACTCACTATGCATGACGCCAATTCAACTTTTGTTGAGAGTTAAGATTTTTAAGAGCCTCATAATCAGTATAAAGGATGAACTCTCTTGGTAGTAAATAATAACTCCAATGGTTCAATGTCAGCACAATTGTACAAAACTTTTTATCGTAGGTAGAATACTTCATCTTAGCATCATTAAGTTTTTCACTGGAGAAGGCAATTGGTCAACTTTCTTGAGAGAGGACAACTCCAGTCCCAACATTAGGAGCGTCAAACTTCAAATATTAGATCAAAGTTGGGAAGTGCAAGCATAGGGGTTAAAGATATCCTTTCCTTCAATGCTTCAAAGCTTTGGTGTACTTTAATGTTCCACTTAAAAGCATATTGTTTAAGGCATTTAGTAAGAGGGGCAGTGATAGAGATAAAATTCTTGATGAATTAACGATAGAATGAGGCTAACCCAAGAAAGCTCTTTATGTCATGCAAAATTTTTGGAGTAGGCCAATTCACAATGGCATCAACTTTGTTGTCGTTGACTTCAATGCCTTGATTTGAGACAACACAACCCAAAATAACAACTTGTTTCTGTGAAGAAATCACACATTTTAAGGTTAACATAAAGTTTTTGGTCTCGAAGAACTTCAAAAATTTGACACAAATGTACTAAGTGTTCATCATGGCCTTTACTATATATTAGAATATCATCAAAATAAACAATAACAATTTTTTCAATGAAGAACCAAAATACATAGTTCATCAAGCACATGAAAGTGCTTGGTGCATAAGGTCAAACAACATAATTGTCCACTTGTACAACCCATCTCGGTTCTTATATGTAGATTCTTCCATTCATCACCAAGTCACATTCGAATTTAATGACAACCACTTCTTAAGTTAATACTGGAGAAGATAATAGCACCATGTAATTGATCCAACAAGTCATGAAGTCGAGGAATAGGAAATATATGCTTGATGTTGATCTTGTTCACTTCAGGACTATCAATCCACATATGTCGTGAACCATCTTTCTTTGGGACTAGCAGAGCAGGGACAACACAAGGACTAACACTTTCTCTTACTAGACCCTTGTCCAAAAGTTGCTTCACTTGGCATTGTAATTCTTTATGCTCCTTTGGAGTCATATGGTATGTCGATTTATTTGGAATCACAATGTCAGGACAAAATCAATGACAGGTTGGATATCTCGCATTGATGGCAAGCCACTAGGAACCTCATCAAGAACAACGTCGAAGAATTTTTCTATTAATGGTTTGACGTTCTCATGTGGAGATATTAATACTTTATTCTCTTCACAGACCACCAGAGGGCACATAAAGTTTGACTTTAGATAAGCCTTATTGAGATTTTCTTTGTGATGTATGACAACTCAATTTGCTTCTCTTAGTTGTTGTCATTGTGTCTTAATGTTGTAATGCGATCTTGATATCATTCTTAATAAAAGAATAAGTATTCTTGAACCCATCATGGATAGTTCGACAATCATATTGTCAAGGTCATCCTAGCAGCAAATGACACATGTCCATTGAGATGACATTACACCATACTTTATTGTATTTACTTCTAACAAAGAGCTGGACGTAATATACCTTTGTGCGATAACACATTATTTGACTTTTCTTTTGATAAAGAATAAAATAAAAATAATTTATTTAGATAAATATTCAAAATGATAATAATAGGATATTGTTTCTAGTAAGTAATACTTTTTTAATATAAAAAGAAAATCATAATTAAAGGTAATTTTTAAAAGAGAAGTGTGTACATTAATTAAAATAGTTTCATTTATTATATTATATTCTTATAAATTATAATTATTATTTTAACAAATTGAGAGATAATTGTCTCCAAAATAATAATAATAATAATAATAATAAAAAAGAGAAAACATTATTGTGGCTGAGATATATTTGAAAAAAAGAAAAGATTTGTTTTCATATACATATAAGATATTATTAATGATGTATTTATTGGTGTATCATATATTTCGTAATATACAAGTATATTGAATTTATCATATAATGGATTATAAGATTCTAATAATATTTGTGCTAATAATTTATGAAGCATATTCTGTATTTCCAAAATATAAATTTTCAATATAATTTTCATATTTATCGTGCGCTATCTAGATTCAACACAACAAGGTAACTTGCATGAAACAAAAATGTATATTTTGAACTCGAATTTTGTAAACAGTTTTCCTATCACAGCATTCAAATTATTTCTCTTTATTAGATCTTCATAATAAGAAATAAATCATTGATTAAACATACATTTGTACACAAATTACTATTACGATGGCACAAACTAATTCAAAGTTTGAGACCTAGCGGAGCAAGCATAATGGTTGAAGAAAGAGCGAAGCCAAAAAATCATGTGAGTGATTTTAATTTAATTTCAATCATACAATATAACTATAAAATGCTATAAAATTGTTTTCAGTGATCTTTGTTAATAAAAGAAAAAAAAAGTACTTTCTTTGAAAATATTTCACCCTTTATGATATATTATCCAAGATTTATACGTTAAATTATTTTAAGTTAGATCTAAATTACCATAAATATCTTTATAAATAAAGATATTAGTTAAAATAAGATTTTTTTTTCAAGATTTACAAAAAAAAAAATAAAAAATAGATAAAATACATATATTAAATTAAATAAGAAAAATAAAAGAAAGTGATAAAGTGTCTAAATAAATTATTGAAATAAATAAATTATAAAAAAGAAGATAAAATACTTGAACATAAATTATTGAAAATATTGTATTAATCAGTCCATGATTTAAGATTTTTATAACTGTTTACAAGTTTCAATGTTTATCTAAAAAATTCAAGTTTCTCTTTCTCTTCTATCTAGAGTTACCCTTCATTTATCCCTTTCGCATAAGAAGCATGTACCTCCGATCAGTGGCGGTTCAAGGTTTTAGGAGGCCTAAAGCGAATAAAAAAATGAGACTTTTTTGAAATTAATAAAATAATTAAATTATGATATTTTAAATATTAGAACAATTTTGTCTTATAATTTCATTCTCGTTATCCTGAGTTTGTGTTAGTATCATGAGTTTGAGAATCAAAATTATTATCCTAAGTTTGAAAATCAAAATTATTATCTTTGTTGACTATTTTATTATTGTCTTCACCTATATTTATATTGTTATCTTCACCTAAATTTATATTGTTATGTTCTTCATTTAAAGATTGTTATCTTCACCTAAATTTATATTGTTATGGTCTTCATTTAAAGAAGACTCACCTGCATTTTCTAATTCATTTTTTTGTTTATTTTTATAAATTTATACATAGTCCCTTTTTGTGATTCAAAAAAAAGTTCAACTCTTATTTTTTTTTTTTGAAGTTTTGAATAACCTGATTCAAATTTTCTAGTTGCCATATTTATATATTTTTATATAAAATTAAAAATTATAATATATATCAAAAGATAAAACCTAATTGTCAAGACAATAAGCTTGATTGTAGAGTCTCAAGTCTCCTATTATGATTTGATCATGTCCTTTGGTATGTTTTTAAATATAATTTGTAACTTGTATTATCTTTCAATCTTGTCCTGTCATTTGGTATATCTTTAAATATAATTTGTAACTTCTAAATTCTCTTCCTTAAATATGCACAAATTATTTTAAGATTAATTAAACAATAACTAAAAATTAAAAAAAAATTGGAATCAATTTATCAATCTTATATTATTTTTACGGAATATTGATCACTCAAAAGGAGTTAAAGTGAACACAAATTCTTCCTCAATCAATCTACTGCTCAGAATCTCTAAGTAAAGGATTAAATATGAAATGAAAGAAATTTGAAATTGAAAATAAATTGAAATAATATTATGGAAGGATACAAAGAGACAGAGGAAGAAAGGAGATAAGTGAAGAAAGAAGGAGAGAAGTGGAAGAGTCAGACAATGATAAGATATATATAAAGAGATGATATCAATCTGTTAGAATATATGAAAGAGATAAATTAGAAAGTTTTGATAAGAAAGATTTCTTGACTGTTCAATTTTTTTTAAATATTATTAATTTATTAGAAGAAAGTTTCAAGAATATTATTTATTAAATAGTATTTATAGTACTAATATAAATTTAAAGTCATTAAATAATATTTACAGCAAAAATGTAAACTTAAAGTAAGTTAAAATATTTAAATTTTTAATTAAAATTTTGTTAGTATAATTTTAAAATTAAATATTTTTCATTTTATAATAATATATTAGTATTAAATTTTTTTGAGGCCACTTCTGATATAGTGTCAGAACCTATCCTCGCAAGAAGTCTCAGCGTAAGAAGGTGTATTTGTATAATCTTATTTACTACTCAGAGTCTAAAGTTTACAACATTCTTTTATATAAATAAATATCTGAAGGGAATTCAGATAAAAACATTTTATCAATAAATATGTTTTGTTACATTGATAAAAACTTTTGTTTGTATATTAATTCATATATTTTATATTATTAAGTTATTTTCAGGTAATAAAATTATAATATGAGATTTTAATTTATCTTTTTTTAAGTTTTATTCTATCATACCATTTTCATGATTTTATTGTTCTTATATAAGATATTATAAGATTTTTACTTTAATGATATTTTTTGTTTGAACTTGTTGAGCGGAGAGTTACTTTTAATTTTTTTTATTTTTTATCTATAATTTTAATTTTTCTTTTATATCACTATGTTTGGATGAAGATCTTATAAGACTTATATCTTAAACTTATGACCCTTAATTCATTTTTAGATATGACTCGTGCAATCTCGTTATATAATGTTGTTAACATTTCTTCTAAAATAATGCAACTTAATATCCGTTTTATCTTTTAATATTGTTATCAACTAATTATAAAATAAATAATTTTTCTTGACTATAATAACTAGTTGTGCAATTTCTTATTTTACCTTTTTTATTCTTTCTCTAACGGATAAATGCATATTTAAATTTCTTAACAATTAAAAAACATGTCAGGATATAATAAGAAAAAATAATAATAAATATGTTCTTGAAATTAGACGAGATATATTGAAAGGAAGAGAGACGTAGTAGTTCAAAACCTTTTAAAAAACTATTTAAATAATATTAAATTTGTCAATAATTTGTATTTTTATTTTAAAAATAGTTGAGAAAGATTTCAGAAACTACCCTTGTTCTCAAGTCAAGAAAAAAATCCTACATAATTAATTTTAATATTTATATTTTTTTTACCAAAGAAAATGAAATTAAATTAAAGATATTTTAGGAAAAAGAATAATTTGATATATGAGGCAATTACAGATGAGTCTTACAAAGGAGGAGAAATAACTCATGGAAAAAAAAGTCTAATATTTGTTTTAACTTTAATTAATGTTATTAACACTATATTCTTACTAAATTCAGAAACACCGTTTACTAAAGCAATGTGTGAAACCGAAGGCCATACGCCTTTCCTTCTTTTCCTTTTTTTTTTTTTTTTTTTTTTTTTTTTTTTTTTTTCTTTTTTTTTTTTTTCTTTATCTAATATGAAAATGTTTGGGCTAATTGTTTCTTCGATGCATCTGATGCTGAGTGTTCCTACCCAGAAGGTAAAATCAACCAAAGATGTTATCATAATAAACTATCAATATATAAAATAATAACAAAAAATTAAAATAATGTGATTTCATATTTTAAATATTAAACATGATTCGATAAAATAATTAATCTTCAAAATAATATTCATAATAACAACAAATTTATAAACATAAATTAACAGCACCATTTTATAAACAATTAAATTTATTCATCTTGGTCAAATCAAATTAACCTAAATCATTTAGACTTTTAGTTCGATACCTCGTAATAAATATTAATATTTTTCATTAAGCATGATTACTTGTACAGTAGAGAAAAAAACCATATAATAAAGACGTGGATTCCACAAGTGACCCTAGGTTACTCATTTCAAACGTGAAAAAATTAATCGTGTCGTGTTTAGCTACATTCCTACTAAAATGCATGCGTTTAATATATTATATACATACATATATATATATATATATATATATATATAT
>Ga0099825_1010308_pt1 | contig 10286 bp, 10 predicted proteins | sample SiratroredBW_FD_76838 | JGI IMG/M metagenome (GOLD analysis project Ga0099825, IMG submission 76838) | Root nodule microbial communities of legume samples collected from California, USA - Siratro red BW | ecosystem: Host-associated > Plants > Roots > Nodule | place: USA: California | collected... | reverse complement strand
AGATAGATAAAAATCCCCTTTAGTCAGTGATTAATAAAAGAGAAATATTAAACTCTTTTAACATAAAATAAAAAATTAATTATTAATATAAAATTATAATTAGGCAAAGATTATTGTTGTAAAGTGTGAAATTTTGAATCCAAACGAGTGAAATGACTATGACTATAGCAATAAATACAATAAGCATTGAGATATTAAAAGGAATTTAATAAATCATTTAAATCTTGCTAAAAGATCACAAGATGTTTACAATAACTATGCAAAACACTTACCATAACCTTAATAAGAATAAAAAGAAAAAGTTATCAAAACGTTATTATAATTATAGAGATAAAATTGTGTATACCAAAATCTATTTTATTTTCATGCAATAAAAAACTCACATAAAATAAAAAATAATATATGTATATATAAAAGTTTATAAGAGAATATAATAAAAAAAAAAAATCATAGAGATAAAGTGTTTAGCTAGTAAATATAAAAAATAATTAAACAAACTCAAATTTAACAGAAGTACAGGGTTTAGTTTTCCTTGTAAAAAAGAAATCATTAAAAACAGAAAGCCTGTAGTGCCCTACCTTCTTCATAGGGGGAGCATTCAAGCGTGTGGCTGGAAGAATTGAAACGGCAGTCACCAAGTCCACAACGATCCTCACAGATGAGAGGAAGCCATGAAATCTGAATTCCATAGACTAGCGCGGTGTGCATGATGGCATAGGAATATTTATTTGTGTCCAAACCGCACCAAGATGTGGGAGAAACCAACTTCACATCACAACCAACTTCAAAGTCCTCTGCAATTAGGTCACCAGCCACAGCGTACATGTAGCCTTTGCTCTCCCAATTCACGCATCCACCAGTATCCACATACCTACGGTTCCCACTCACTGGATGGCTACAGTTCAAAAATACTATATGCTCGTAAAAAGGCGGTTCGGATGAATACCAGTGAATTGTTTGCAAAGAATAACCATGCCTGGGGCGACAAGACAGGATAGACCAAGGAATTAATTGGTAAGAAAAACCATCCTGGGAATAAAAGCAGCTAACCGCAGGAATTATTTCGTGAGGAAAACCCTCGGGTTTTAAGAAGGAACTAATCGGAAAGAATCGGTGAAATTGGATGGAGAGAAGAAATAGCGAGGAAGAGAAGAGCAGTTTGATAGTTGAAGTCCAGGATCCACCAATCGGATTGTGAAATTATTGTAGTTGATGGCCTGCACATGAATTGTTCCCGAGAACAAAGAGAACAGTGTTATATTCTTTTCACAAGATAGCTCATACCCGGTGAGACCGCACTCTTCTGGGTCTCCTTTCAATCGGAACGGATAAGATACGTTGCTGATTTTGCCACAGGAAGAGGGGCGGCAACCATCTTCTCCGTCAATTTGGTGGAGTAGAAACACCAACACTATCAACACTCTCTCTCTCCACATCGTCACGCCCAAACTGTGTTCTGTTTAAACTTCTACTGCCACAAAATCCAAGCTGACACAGACACATGAACAGTAAATAAACCCGTAAAAGGAAATCCAAATTTGATGTCAAATTTGTTTTGCAACCTCATATAAGTTTTTACTAATGGTAATAACTCATGTTAGCTTTAGTGTTTAGTAAATCTATATAATTGTCAATTATAAAATGATATAAAGTAAATAAATAAACAAGTTTTATTATATAAATAAAATTTATATATTTAATTAAAAGAATATTTTATATAATTATAATTTTGAACTTTTAAAAAGTAATTACTTTCTTTATCAAAAAAATTTATCATTTTTATTTATTAAAAATAAGATATGTTTTTTTAATTTAGACAAGTTGCTTTTATTTAAGCTAGTTGATTAATCAGATTTAACTTTTATTTCTTTTAGAATTTTTTTTTCTTAATTTCAACTAGGGTTACATCTATTTTTTTTTTACAAACTTTATTATATGTAATTTTACATAAAATTGTATAGTAAATATTAGTTATTTCATGTTGAATATTTTTTTCTTTAATTCGAAATACAAAACAAATAAAAAGTAACCTAGTAAATAATAAAAATAGTGTAACAATTGCAATAAATATTTGATTTTTGATATGAAAGTTCAATAGATTTATTAATTTGATTTTTGATATTGTACTCAAATAACAAAGTATGAAACAAATTTATTAGCATCAATTCCACAAATACAAACTTTTTTAGTTATGTGGTTTGTCTAATTGAACATATGTGATTATGCATGTTTCGTTGAACCAAACAGATGCAAGTGTTTTGGTTGTACACTTCTTTTGAGAAGTTTTTACTTAGACATATGAAGTTGGTACAAAGCATATACATTTATTAAAGACTTATAAATGTTTATTATTTGTGTGCCAAGAATGTTCATCTTTTTGTTTCTCTTAAGATGATCTCGTTTTAAAGTGTTAAAATCAAAATATCTTAAAGAACGTGCTTAAACCTACTCCACTCAACCTTTTCTCAAAAGACAAAATGACAATCTTGTGAAGTCAACAAGTTGTCTCAAGCCCTATGCATTACACGAAGAAAAGAAGTTGTCTGTCTAGACTTGATAAGCCATATCGTGTATAATAAGATCAATTGTGTAAAGAAGCCACATGGCATGGAAACATTTAATGCATCTACATGCTTGAATGTGGTTAGATAAAAGATGAAGAAAATTAAGGGTGCAAAGTCTCATAACGACTCGAAAATGGAATTATAATGACTCTTTAAGCAATCCTCAACATTTTTGTTTTGTGATAAATAACATTGTTTGTATTCATAACAACCTAGCAAAAAGTACTCAATCTTATATTCATCTTAGGACACTATTCTCTTTTGGTGAACGAATCCATGATCGTTTAGATCATAACCTTTGTTATCAAAGTGTTTTAGGCAAGAGTGATTTTATATTGATTCACTCTTTTTCAAGAGCTACATCCAGCTTCTTTGCTAATCAAAAAAATATTCCACTAAAACACAAAATAGTACAATTCGACCACACTACAACATCAAGAAACACTCTTGCACCCTACAAGAACCAAAACTACACAATGCAAAACCCTGTCACACAACTACAATTAGAAACCCTATCTAACTATAGTATAAGAGCCTAGACAAATACCTAAAAATAAAAAATACAAACAGAATCTACAATTGTAATCAAACAACAAGTTAAAAGCATGAAAAAAGACCCCCTAAACAAAAAGAACAGTTGCAAATCTACCGAAATTAGTCACAAGTCAACACAAGTTTCTCTAAGAATTGATTTCTCACGTTCTTGATCAAAGAGTGAATGATTTCTCTTAGAAAAATGATTTAGCGCAAAAATGGTCTCTCAAAAAAATTCTTTGTCTCTTTGTGTATCATACTTCTTAACTTAAATATTTATAAAAACAAACTTTAACAAATTTAGTCAATTAAAATCAATATCTGAGTTAATTTATTTATTTAACGTGATTTCAATAGATTAAGTCTAAAAAATAACTCTTTAAAAACATCAATATTAAAGTTTTTCTTAAGTTCTATTTTGAAAAGATATTTTATTAAAGTTTTCCTTACTCTTGCAACTGCATAACCAAGCCTTCTTCTACCAGAGAAGCAACATACACACACATATCCAAGTACTCTTAACACAAATCTTCAAGAATCTTCATCACTTATTAGATTTATCAAATATTCTTCAACACCTTTGACAAAAAAAAAAAAAAAACCTATTTGATTAAGAAAATCCAGTGGTTGAGTGTGTGTTGATAAATCTTTAAGTAGCCATTTGATAACATGTTTCCAGTATAACATCATAATATTGAAACAAATTTGGTTGATATAAAACCAGCCATTAGAAGCTCACCAATTCATAATCTCCAACAATTAAATTAGACACTTACGATAATGTGTTGGACACTTTCCAATTCAAACAGTAAGTTCTAATTATATATCATCATTTTCTCCCCTAAATAAATCACTTCCCTTGAGTTGATGGATAACTCACTTTTTGTACCGTCTAATCCTGCAAATGTTAGTCAAGTGCCAAGACATGCCGAGATACATGTATTTTTCATATACAAATTAACATAGAGTATCACATATCACCATAATTTAGGATACTATCCCATCACATATTAAACATAATATCTAGATTATCCAAATTACAATCTAAACAAAATAAGACAAACTAAAAATAAACCAAAGTAACACACACACACAAACCACACTATTTGTCCAGATCTATGAAAGAGAGTTATGATAACAAAAGTATAAGATATTGTTCACTACACATATGATAGTCCTAGTTGTCCCGTCCATAGTGAAGTTCAACAATTGATCTTGCAATGCCTCCAACTACTCATCCAAGTGTTGGAACCTTGTAGCACAAAATTCATAGTGCTCTCTTGGTCTCCTACCATTCTGCCAAGCCTGTTGTGCATCACTTGTTCAAACTAGGACAACAATTCACCGTTGTCAACAAGTGGAATATGGAATGATAACATTGTTCTCTCAAGTAGTTCCACTTGGTCCAGCATCACCAAAAGCTTTTCCAACTGCTCCAACATTTGTCCTGTGTATCCAATAATCATCATTTACCTTCATCAAGTTGATCTTGTGCAATATGGCATTGGTAATTTCATTGTGTGGCTTCACAGTTTATATAAACTCTCCCTTAAGATCAACTCCTAAGTCTTCAAGAAAATTTAATACTAAGGCCACATAAGGGACTCGATAATCAATTGGTCTCTTGGATTTAATCATGTGATTCTTCATCACAAAGATTCAATTTACTTTGATTTTGTTCATAATGCAGTTAAATACCAAACCACTATGAAAGCAAGTATGTGAGAATTCGTATTTAAACCATTGACATGGAAACCTTTTGTTTAATCATTAGATGGTCCAAAGTCATATTTCCAGTTTGAGCTCCACTACATCAGAAAGTTAAGATTGTTCTGTTCAAGCATCCCAACGTATAGTTTCTAACAAGTTACATATAGAGAAACAACTTCAAGTTAAAGAAGGACAAGAAGAAGCAAAAAGAGAAATACATCATACAATACATTGAAGAATTAGAGTATCTACTGAGTGTCTATTATCAAGCTGCTTTCATTGTGAATTATATACCATTGTGAAATAAACCCTTGTGAGCTTTCATTGTTCTCTCTTTTGAGAGTGTTTCTTTCAATTTTGAGTAGTCTTGATCTTAGGGGGAGATTGAGACTGGTATAATCTGGAGAGGTTTGTGTACTCGTTGTAACTATTTACTAAATAATGCTACCTCTTGAACTGTTTGTTCAAGGGAGAACTGGATGTAGCCCAAGAGATTAGGGTGAACCAATATAAAATTACTTCATTTGTGCTTATATATTCTTGGTTTGAATGATCTTGCATGGTGGTTTTTGTTAACAGCAAATTGAGTTCAGGCTCCATTCAACCCCTCCTTTTGGAGCCATCGTACACCTTTCACAGTTGTGTGAGGTTTTTCTATTATAAGTTTTGTAAAACTAAACTTTTTTATAGTTTGTAATGGAACCAATGCTAGCTTTCCTACTTTGCTACTTTAGTCTAGTTATAGCAATCCACATAGAATGAGTTATTTCTGAGTCTACTCCTTTTAAGTGAGATCACATAGTCTCACCTTCAAAAGTTAGATTGATGAAGAAAACTCTGAAAACAAATTTAGTCCGAGTTCAAGAGGGGTAGAGGGGTGAATTGAACTTTCAAAAAATTTTGCAAAAGATGGAAAGTATTTCAAGTATAGAATGAAAGTTCTTATTGAAAAATTAAAAATGTGATTCTGAAGTGCACAGTAAAAAATCAATAAATTCCAGAACAAGAATAATCAACTCAAACAAAATACAGAATAAAAAATAGTAAATAACACTTTACTGAAACACAAAAGTAGTCAATTGAATACAATTTATAATCCAAATCAATTAAAAAACAATTAACTAACAAACACAATCAATAAAATGATTATAGTGCACAGATCAACAATCAGCAAAAACACTAAATCCAAATGCAGAAGAAAACAATTGAATAGAAACACAATTCAGAACTGATTAGAAACAAACAGATGAAAACTAACAACAGTTAACTGAAAGTCACTCACACAATATAGTAAACCAGATAAAATGCCCTGAAATAGAACAAACAATATTCAAGAAACCAAGTTTCCAGAAATACAATCAATTATAAAACAAGTACAGTTAACTATAAATACTCAAATAAAATCAAGAACTGATATAGTTAATTAACCAAAGATATAAAAACAGTTCCAAAGAACACAGAAATAACACCAGCGGAATGAACAATCAATTGAGCACGATGTACAATTAATTAAACGAGCGACAACAAATATGAAAAGACGTTTAAGAAGAGAGAAAGAGAGAACAACAACACAAAGATTTATACTGGTTCACCCTTCCTCAAGCGCTACGTCCAATCCTCTGTCAACAAGCAAAGAATTCCAATACAAGACAAATACCCTTGCTTTCAGCAAATCAACACTGCACCCCGCAGCACACAGCCTACTGCACACCAGAGCAGTTGTAAAACAATGCAGAACACTGCTACACAACCCAAATTACAAACCCTGTGTAATATGGGAAACAAACTGACAATTACAAATCACAAAACCTATGCAATTTCTAACCAAACCACTCGCAATACAAGAATTATCAAGAGTAGTACAAAACAATTATACTTCTACAAAAAATAGATTATAAATGGATGAAAAATAGACTTAGCTCTAGTTCAGAACAAGAATGCATGAAACCCACTTAATGCTAGGCTCCAGAGGTTTTCTTGAAGTAAATCGTATGTAACAAGTTCTCAAAGGTTTGCGCACATTTTTCTCTCTTAGAAAATCACAATTGATCAGTAAAATGTCTTAGGTACTTATGAAAATATGTGCTCCCACCTATATAAGAAAACTGGTTTTTAAGCACTGTCAAAAACTCAATCGAGTGTCTCAATCATTCAATCGATTGATTTTCCTGTTACTTAGATAAAAATCCAATAAGTTGATTTCTGAAAAGTAGTTTGCTAATTTACTCTCAAAATATGTTTTTCAAAATCTATTAAACTTCATTTTAAAAACCAATCAATCCTTTGAAAAACAAAATGAATTATGGAGCTTACTTTGAGTGATATGCCATGCAACTCATGGTTTTGAACCAAAACCCACTCACACACAACCAACCTAAGTTCTAGATGAAAAATCCCATCAAGATCCATGATGGCTTAAAGCAATCCACTAAGCAAGCTTTAATCCATGTTGACTTCATCAAATCACTTAGCAAGCCTCGGTGCTAACAATCTCCCCCAATTTGATGGAGACAATTAAGTGTGTGTAGAGTTGCACTAATTCAAACCTGCATAAATTGTGTTAGTATATTTTTGTACTAATTGAAATCTAAAAACAGTTGATTAACAAAAAATTGTAAGCGCGGCAAGTTCAGAGAAAAATAAGTTAATTGAACTAGAAAAACAACTGATTGTTTTTTTTTGCAGTTTTCCAAAACAGTTTAAATAAATTCAAAGCAGAACCATGTGATTGCTTCCCTATACTTTGATACTCCTTCAAAGCATAGAAAACACATTATTATAACATAAAGCAAAACACATAATTCATTTCATTGATAGTCATTCGGAAATACAAGCCAACATGATTAAGATCAAACCATCAACGTAAAAAACTAACGATCAGCAGAGTAGGATAAACGAGCAGTAGTACATCAGCAACAATAAAAAAAAATAATAGCAAAAGACAGGACACACAACACCAAACAGAAGCACACCCTAGCCTCTAAAGTAACACAACACGCATAGTTCTCCCCCATTGAATTCATCAAATGGAGGGGAAGGGACCAACTATGATACGCATGAAAACAGCCTACTCTTCGGGTCCATAGAACATTTGACCAATCTTGTATTGAACATCTTCAACAAGGTCCTCTATGTTCTAAAAGCGTGTCTCATAGAATTGGTGGTGGCTCCTATGATCATTCTCCATAGTGTGCAACTGACTCATCATCATTTGTTCAAATATTGAGGAAGGTCGTTCAGTTTCTACTGAGGAATGCTAGACATGTATGCATATTGAGTAGAATCAATTCCTCCTTCAGCAGCAACAACACTTGTTCTTGCTCCCTCACCTTCTTGATCTTGTTGTTGATCAGTGCCATCTCCATATACTTTGCATACCCAGTAGTAATCATTTATCTTCTTCAGACTAATCTTGTTCAAGGTAGCAACAATTATTTCATTATGCGTTTTCATAGGCTTTACAAGTTCTTCTTCAACATCAACTTCAAAATACCCAATGAAGTTGGAAATAAGAACCACATATGGTTTGTGGTACTCGGGTTTCTTCCTAATCTTCAGAATGTGCTCCTTGATCACATTTATCCAGTTCACTTTGGTTTTGCTCATCAAGCAATACATTAAAATCATATCTTCTTCCATTAAAACAACATGATTAAAATCATATCCAGTTCTTAGACATGTCTTGTAAAACTGAACTTTGTTGAAATCTTCAAGATCAGTGATGTGTCCTCTGCCAACTGTTATACCCGCATTTCTCAGACCCGCTACAGCTACCCTTACTTCGTCATTTATGGCCATGTCAACTCCCTTAACTTGAAAGTATATCACATCATCATTGATCCACATGTTGGTGAGAAAAATCTTACCCAAATCTGGGTAAGTGTTCCCAGACAACTTGAGAAACTTATCAAGTGTTAGTACTCTCACAAGACTATGAATTTGATGTAGCCAAGCGAACCAAAGCAAGCAAGCAAGCAATTAAGTGAGTGTGAGCATTGATTGACAAAGAACCTATGCATAGTTGAGGAGAAGTCCACCAGCACAATGGTCTAAAAGTGATTAAAAAAATTGATCAAAATGCATAAGCTAAGTTTTGATGCAAATTGGTTTTGAAGAACACTGCACTGAAAAAAAAAATTGATTCCAGGCTAAGCGAAATCGATTTATTCGTAACCTGGACAGAACTGAAATAACTATTTTTTTTTAAAACACACTCGGGCTTTTCTTTTATAAATACATAAAGGTTTCTAACGTGTGCCACATAGTGAGAAATACGAAAATTGAGAATCATTTTGTGAGATCACTGTGAAAATTACTTTGGTCAATTAGGGATTTCTTGATAAAAAGAGATTGAGGCTTTTTCTTGAAGAATCACTCTTGACCAATTCACTATGCTATTGGAGTTCTTCAACACTGTGCAAAGGCCTCTTCTGTTGCGTCAATCAAGGAGTCTTTCTCAACCTTTCTTGATCCTGTTTGAGTCAAGATATGCGTTGATTCTTTGTAATTCTGTAACCCGCTTGAATAATTGTACTGGTTTTAGGCTATAGGTGTTATCCTTGTGTGTTTGCTGAATTGAGTGGGGACTGCAGGGAGTAGTCTATCAATTTAGTGGGTTTCTTGATTTTTATAGGGAGTAGGAATTGTTTGATTGATTGTAAGTGAACAATTGATTGATTTAGTGGAACTTTCTTTGCTTAAGGGGTAAAGAAGACTGGACGTAGCTGTCAACACCCAATTTCGTCCAGGCAAGTAAATTATTTCAGATTATAAAACAATACAAAAATTAAAATAAAGGGTGTGTAATCTAGTTTTATTATATTATTGTTATTTAAAAAAATAAAAAAAAGAAACTTTGGTTCCATTATATTCAATAAATAAGGTTTTAAAATAAAATTCATAAAAAGAAATAGTAAGGAAAGTCAGTTTATTAAAAATATTAAAAATAATAGTAATAATAGTAATTAAAAAATATATATCGAATTTTTCCATTAAGAGAAAACTAAAAATGTGGTAATTAAAATATAACAATTAAAAAATAATAATAATTTAAAAAAAAACGAAAATAACAAATAATAAATAAATAAATATTAACTAATTAAGGATTAAATAATAAAAACAAAACAAAAATAAATATCTATTAAAAAAAAGAGAATAAATAATAAATAAAGAAAAAACTGCTTTCAAACTGATTACTTGATTTGCACGTTCAAAAAAATAAATTAATAAAAATATAATAAAAAAAAAAGAATGAGTCAATGGCATAGACTCCCATGTTCTCACTTCTTAACTCCACGTATTGTTTGTTTCTAAAAAAATAATAATAAATAAATATTTTTAAATAATAATTTTTTTACTGCTCAGATAACAACCCATGTTCTCCACTTAAATAAAAATAAAATTAATAATAAAAAATAGATTTTTATCATTGAAAAGTGTTTCAAGTCTTATTCTTGGGAAGATTCATTGTTAATATTT
>Ga0099825_1010306_pt1 | contig 10288 bp, 5 predicted proteins | sample SiratroredBW_FD_76838 | JGI IMG/M metagenome (GOLD analysis project Ga0099825, IMG submission 76838) | Root nodule microbial communities of legume samples collected from California, USA - Siratro red BW | ecosystem: Host-associated > Plants > Roots > Nodule | place: USA: California | collected... | reverse complement strand
GGTCTTGCTGCATTTACATGGTTTAGCTGTATATGGATAACATCTCAGTAGTTTAATTAGGGCATGCATGTGAATGATTCTGGAGATAGTATCACATGGACTTTCTTTATTCTATCTTGCTTTTCGGGTCACATTTCTCTATCATGCTCCAATCTAATTTGTTTGCTAAGGTAGATTTGGAAGAAAATAAAAAAATAGTGTAAAAATACATGCTTGAAATATTTTATTATATACTTTTTCTTTTCTATTTTCAAAGGGAGCTTTTAAAAGTATTTTTTCAAAACAATTTTGAAAAAAATAATATAACAAGAGCACAATCAAACCAGCCCCCGAGTTGCAGTAATTTTTGGGTTATGCCATTTGATCTAACTTATCTCAATTCATGTAAAAACGAAAGTTTTTTTTATTGTGCATATATTTCACGATGCAAAAGCGTAAAGTGCTATGATTTTTCTGTTTCTCTTGTGTTGATGATTCCCACGCAAAAGCATGCCAAGTTAAAAAGTAATCTTGGACAATTTTTTTTACCATGTGTGTTTTTACTTTTCATACGGGTTAACATTTTTATTCAAAGCCAAGCATTTCTACGTAAAATTTCAGTTATATCTGTCACACTTACACCTTTTTGTACACATAAGGTACATAGAGTGACACATTAATTAATATTTGAAAAAAAAAGTAGCATCACATTTACACATCATTTTCAAACTAATAGTAACGGTCACTTCTGATTAATACTGTTAAGGGTAGGATTCTACGTTCTGCGCATGCTAGAGGCACAGGGCAAGAAAATAGACTGATTGATCAGGGACACGTGCCTTGTTAACCATCAATGTCTTTTAATGTAGTTGGTGTCCATGTAATGGATGCTACATGAACATGGACATTCTCTCTCCTCTCTGGGTCCCACCCCTTTGGCCCTTTTGGTTCTTTTCAGTGGAGTTTGGTGAATTCTTTCACCCCAGATGAAACTTTTTACCAAAAATGAATAGTGCAGTTACTGAAATTACCAAAATCCCTTTGTCCAATCTTGGCACAAGCATGTCTTCAATTATTAATGTTTTACCGTTATACTTACAGTTATTATTTGATACACCCTCATGCCTTGCATGGATATAGTAGGCCAAAAACCAGTGACATAGGTTCAAGGTGTGAGAAAATTCCCCATAAATTGGCCTCACTACTATACATGCACAAAGAAAGTTTGACAAAGAAACATAAGAAAAGTAGAGGTCTGTTTTGATTCAGAAAACCTTTTTAGATATCAGTTTTGGTTTCTATAATTATTACAATGCCACTCATTTTCAGTAAATCTCAGTTTTTTCAATTAAATTCAACGATTTCAGAAAAAAAAATGTCCTTTGTGTTTCCAAAGTTCTATATGCTTAATGTTACTGTATCAAGAAGGAGTGCCACTAGTTATATTACTAACATGCTATTAATTTGAAGATTTTTTTTTTGAAATTAACAAAAGAAATCATCAAATAAAACTTGTAACTACATAAAAGTTTAATGTTTATGTAATTTGTGTAAACTGATGTATACTTATTTAGCCTATTTTGTCTGATGTTCATCCTAATAGTTTTTGGTCATTATTAACAATGTGTTAGAAACATTTAACTTGTCCCAGTAATTTACCTTAGAAACTAGAAAATCCTAGGAATATAGCTAGGTTTACGAAGGAGTTATGGTGCTGTTTGATTCAGTGGTAGCTAACAATGGATGTTTCTCTGTGAATTCAATTTTGCAGCAACTATCTCTAAAAGGGTTTGCTGGAGACACAGCCAAGGCTCATGCAAAGACAAGCATGATAGCAGGAGAGGGAGTGAGCAACATCAGAACAGTTGCAGCATTCAATGCTCAAACCAAGATGCTATCTGTGTTCTGCAACGAGCTTCGTGTGCCTCAGCGCCAGAGTCTGCGGCGGAGCCTCACCTCCGGCTTCTTGTTCGGCCTCTCTCAGCTTGCCCTCTACGCCTCCGAGGCTCTCATTCTATGGTACGGTGCACATTTGGTGAGCAAAGGCGCTTCCACCTTCTCCAAGGTCATCAAGGTGTTCGTGGTCCTCGTGATCACGGCAAATTCAGTGGCGGAAACCGTCAGCCTCGCGCCGGAGATAATCCGCGGCGGCGAGGCCGTCGGTTCGGTGTTCTCGATACTTGATCGCCCGACAAGGATTGACCCTGATGACCCTGATGCTGAGCCGGTGGAATCTCTGAGGGGGGAGATCGAGCTGAGGCATGTTGACTTTGCATACCCTTCAAGGCCTGATGTGATGGTGTTCAAGGATTTGAGCCTGAGGATCCGTGCAGGGCAGAGCCAGGCTCTTGTGGGGGCGAGTGGATCAGGGAAGAGTTCTGTGATAGCATTGATAGAGAGATTCTATGACCCTATTGCAGGGAAAGTGATGGTGGATGGGAAGGACATAAGGAAGTTGAACTTGAAGTCTTTGAGGCTGAAGATAGGGTTGGTGCAGCAAGAGCCAGCACTTTTTGCAGCAAGCATTTTTGAGAACATTGCATATGGGAAAGAGGGTGCAAGTGAGAGTGAGGTGATAGAGGCTGCACGTGCCGCCAATGTGCATGGCTTTGTGAGTGGTTTGCCTGAGGGTTACAAGACCCCGGTTGGAGAGAGAGGAGTGCAACTTTCTGGAGGGCAGAAGCAAAGGATAGCTATTGCTAGGGCAGTGCTTAAGGACCCTACGATTCTTCTTCTGGATGAGGCCACGAGTGCCCTAGATGCTGAGTCGGAGTGTGTGCTACAAGAAGCCTTGGAGAGGCTGATGAGGGGTCGCACCACAGTGCTTGTGGCTCATCGTTTGTCCACCATTAGAGGGGTGGATTGCATTGGAGTGGTTCAAGATGGTCGCATTGTGGAGCAAGGTAGCCATGCAGAGCTTGTGAGCAGGCCAGAGGGGGCATATTCTAGACTCTTGCAGCTACAACATCATCACATATGAGACTGACACAGAGAGAAAGAGAGAGAGAGATTATTGTTTTTTATTTGATAAATATGACCTTGTGGGGTGATAATTATGTTTGGCTCCCATTAATCTCATGCTTTGGTTTTTTTTTGTCTTTTTCTTCTCTATTTAGGTGTAGATATGTGGGATATGATGAGGTTTGTACCTTGAGGACAAAGTGATCTACTATGGCTTATCAATTATTATATTAATCACATGCCAATGTGCATAAGCATGCAATCTAACTGTTTTTCTTTTTTCTTTTGTTCTATCACTTAAAACATAGTCAATTGAAAGTAAGTTTATTTTATTTAATTTCAGTCTTAATATATTATCTACATCACTAATTTCTACTTTAAACACTTATTTAAAATGAGATATCTTATAAAATTTAATATTTTGAATTAAGGAATTTTCTTATTTTTGTCAATTTTATTTCACTGTCCTATTTATGATCTAGAAAAATTATATATATATATATATATAATATGTATATTGAATTACTTTAATTGCCTATATTAATAGTAGATGACATCAAGGTAATATAATATTGATAGGAAAATCACAATAAAAAAAAATCTAATATCATAGAAAGAGCCACCCTAGGATAAAGATAGGAAGATGTTGAGGCATGAATAAATTTATAACTATTAAATTTTTGTCTTGAAACGCACGTCTAGTGTATGAATGAATGAAATAATAACTAATACAATATTACTTAACTAATTGGTTTCGATTTAGTTTAACCCAATTCCGAAATGACAAATTGCAAATCGAATCAAATAGCTAAGTTCTTAAATTTTAATTTTAGTTTTAATCAAGTTTTCCGTTATAAATAAAAATAAAATATTAGTTAATATCCATTTTTAAAATATAAAACTACAATCATATTGATAAAAAATATCATGAAGAGAAATCTCTTAAAATAAAATATTATTAGAAGGCATAATAATATTAATAATAAATTTTGAAGTAAATAGTAATTATTATTCATAGATAAAACTTAGACATTTAGATCATTCAAAAATATAAAGTTTAGAAAATCTCTTTTTTCTCTACATTTGTAAATACGTGAGTTATTTTCTATTGTGGATTTATTCTGGTATTGAGGTTAGTAAAGGTAGGGAAGAATGGATAGATGAAATTTTGATTTTGGTAAATAGCTTCATTTTTGTTAATGTTTTAAGTTTTTTTTTCTTCTTTTATAAAAATGTGTAAGGTTGTATTACGAATACTTACTTGGATTATTTTGATTGTTGATAGTGACTTTTAAGATATTATTAGATAAAAACACACTTTAATCCAGATAAGGAGAGATAATGTTACTTTTTACAAATTGATGGTTGTTTGAATGTTTGGATGGTGTGAAATTTGATATTATAGAATGGTAGGAAGAAGTGATTATTACTATTTGGGTGCATTAGTTGTATTAATTGTCTTACATAGTTAAAGTAATGGACTGATCACTCAAGTAGAGTCTTGCATCGTGAATGAGAGAGATAGTAAGACAATTCTTTCTCTCTTGAAAATATATCACTTAAGCATCGAAGATGATGTTCAAGTGATATTATGTCTCAAAATTTGTTCCAAACACTTAAGCATGTTAGAGGTGGTGTACATATGTCTTGAACATAGTGCATGACGTGTGCCTTGTGTGCTCAAGTGCTATTGGACTCTCAAGCGTTTTGTGGCGGTGGAGGGGTTTTTGGAACTTGTTGAATTTCTTACAATAAAGTGGTAATTGTTCAAATATTGATTATAATGCTTAAGTGATGGATGCTAAAGCGATGAGGTGGTTGTTGGAGCGAGGAAAGCCATGGAAAGATACTTTCTCGAGTTGTATTTTGCTTCAGTAGAAAAGGCATCACTCAAACGACAATATGCTGAGATGATGTTATGTTACATGCTTTCATACATGTTTTGTTGATAGTATGATGTATAAAAGGTGAGATTAATTATATATATTATGGGTAAATATACAATTAATATTGAGATGCATGACATGTTGTATGCATGACATATTCCCTTTTTAGGTGACCCTCAATGGGTGATGGATCACTTATATACATGTATAATGATTAGTTATATATGTGTATAAGTGTGTAATCCTGACTGGGTAGCCCTAATTGGATGATTTGCATGACCTTATTGGGTGATGTAGAGATATCTAGGATAATATTGTGTCTTGAATGGTAGTGATAAATACAAAATTCATATTAATATCTCTACTTTGGTTAGTCACGTAGACGAGACTTCAAGTGGAGAGAAGCTGAGAGATACTTACTTCGAACTTGGTAGTAGGTGTACATATGCCTTTATAGCAAATGCTTTGTGCTACCCTAATAATATAAGTCAGCTAAGATTTGGTGGGCTTAGTATGTTAGGTGTTAGCCTCAAGTGGAACTTATTTATCATGGTTCTAAAAGTCTTGCAGAGGATGCCTCATATTTATTCATGACATGGTGTGTGTGAATTCATATGTATGATCTTGATACATGTATGATGATATTATATGGTGTTATATGTTTGTTTTCATTACCTCACGCTTGTGTGCTTGTTGTCTGTTACTATTATGATTGTACTTGGTACAAGAACATATCTTATGACATGTGACACTAAGTAAGGTTTTTTTTTGCAATTATGATTAGTGGCAGAATTTGATTGAAAATTTTGGAGAAGCCAAAATTAAAATAATTTTGAGAAAATCAAAAGCTTGAAATAGAATTTAAAAAGTTTGAGAGAGCCATGACCCCTTTGACCCTTAAAATATCACCAATAGTCTTGATGATGTGTATATTTGAAAAAAGTATCTATTTATAGTACCCCACTTATTCTTTAACTATAATACTAGTTAAACATAAAAGATAAATATATCACCACACACAGCTAATGACATCATATATACATACATATGTCATTAAGACTAGAAACGTCATCATCAAAATACTAATACATAAAAATGAAACTCGTGCATCAAAGTTTACTCCTGTACTAAGTAGGATAATTGTATTATCACACATAAACATGTAAGAGTGAGCTAAACATGTAAGAGTGAGCTAATGAAAGTAAACATAAAATCATACATATTATTATTGATGTTATAAAATCATATAATCATGCATCGTTCATCATGCATATGTTAATATCATGTATGAATGCAAATGAACCCATATTTAGCCACGCATTGTATCATGACTAAATTTGAGGCATCTTCTAGAAGAATCTAAAATCATGATAAAGAAGTCTTACCAAAGGCTAAGACTAGATATATCTTGAACCCACCAAACTTTAGCTAACTTATGTTTCCAATGCTAAGGTGACACAAAACATATGACCAAGCAAAATATAAGATATCTCCGTTAACGAGAGTTTGTTATTTATCACTTTCTGTAAAATATGTATCTCCTTATATATGCTTACATTATCATCAAAGATCATTAAATCACTATATTAAGACAACCTATTTAGAGTTAGATCTTATCTACTTAAATACCATTAAAAAATACCTTTAGAAATGTATTATTGGATCTCCTTAATTGGATTGAAGCTTGTTTTTATTAAAAAAAAAACACTTTTTAAAACCCTCCATTCTACTTTATCAACTCAAGCAAGTCTTCAAAAGTTTGATCTTGTATTGATAATACTTCTCTTTATATTATCCCAAAAAGAAAAGAGGAAAATGACTAAAAATTAGATATATTATTTTTACTTACCATAGCAAAATCGTAATCGGTCTAAATCCATCAACATTTCACTAGTAGACCTTTAATTTCACTATTTCTGCATTACCTTTAATTAACAAAAATCTAACAGTTAAAATCTCCTGTACAATTAAGTTGAAAATTTTAAAATAGATTAAAAAAATTAACTTTTAACTCTTATCTATAAGTCTCGTAATCTATTAATAAAATAGCACTAAATCTTAATAATATATATATATATATATATATATATATATATATATATATAATATGCTGGAATAATATTTTATTTATAATTTTGACGCTAAATTACCATTACAATATTTAGTAAAATAATCAAATAAGTAATCGATGTAGCACCCAAAATTCTTTTATTTAAGATAACTAGTTTAGGAAATTTGCCCAAAGAAACTAAATCACTTCAACAGGCACAGAGAAATTACTGATAAATTATGAGTTCAACCTTAAAACACTTACTATTTTTTTTTTAATATCTTATTCATTACAGTAGTGCACAGAGAAAAAGGGCCACTGTCAGTTGTTATGACATGAAGCTTGGTAATTTTTCTGACCCTTCTGTTTTCACTCCTCACTCTGACATTCTCTCATGACCTAAGCCTCTGTTAGTGTTTGAAGCAACGGTTCTCTAGACCCATTGTATATGACCCTCTTTCAATTTATTGTGGGGTTTAGGTCAGTGGAAGATATATATAGGAAGCATTTTTTTTAATGCATGCAGCATCTATAACATTGCTGCCATGTCTACCTGCACTCACATAATTTTAGTGACTCACTGCAGTAACATTCTATTAACTGTTGCACATAATATCAAAATTATTATGACTGATAATTTTTGTAAAATATTTCATACATTTATATATATATTTTTAATGAGTTTAACCTAGTTGAGTTTAACCTAGTTGAATATAGAGGTGAAGAAGGGAAGTGATAGGAGATGTTACAATGTGCTTGGTTAAAATTAATGGTTAAGATGCATTGATAATGACAATTGCAGAGGTGTGGATCCTACAGCCATATCTTTGGTGCTAAGCCTCATAAATATTTGCATGCTAATGGACAAAAGGCTTTCATGTTGAGAATCTAGAGGAGCTGACATGGGAATTCGGAACTGCACACTGCTGTTGACTAATGTGTGTATTATTAGCCCTGTCAATGTGTCCAAAACAAGAAAAAGAAAAGAAGCATGTATTATTTAATTTTCAATTTTTTTTCATGAGATAAGTCTTATTTTAAAAGCTTAAAAGCAAAGCATATTCACTGTGTAATCATTCAACATTTAAAAAAAAAAATTTGAAGAGAAAATGTGTTTCAGTCCTTCTATTTTGGACCAGACTTATATTTTTAAATTGATGATTAATCTAGTTTTCATTTTTTAAAAAATATTTGAGTTTAGTTTTACAGACTTTGTAATGATAAAAATTTATCACTAAATATCAAATTAAAATATCAAAGAGACTAAGTTAACGCAGTTTCAAAATCTTAAAAATAAATTCATTAGTTTTAATATACTAGAGCTAAAATTATAATTTACTGAAAAAATATACCGAATAAAAATATTTTTTAAAATAAAATATTAAAACCATGTCTAGTATTTGAAAAAGAACTAATTATAATTTTTTTTACAATAGATATTATTTTGGTCATGCTGATAGATAACTATGGATAACATATTTTGACTCTCTAAGAATACAATGCAAATTGAGAATTCAAACTTACAACTACTTACTCCTTTACACTCGCTAAAATAATTAAGTTTATGCTAATTAAAAAATCAGTTAATATTATATAATTTTATTCATTTTAATAAAAAATAGTTGTTAAAAATTCCCCTTATTGGAACTTGATATTTTGAATAAAATAAATCATTAAAATAATATTACTTTGCAGTAAAGAGTGATTTAAAGCTAATACCATTAAATTATAAAAAAAGGCAAAATTAGTCAGGTTTGTTTATATCTAAATTCATTCCACAATTTTTGTTTGCATTTAAGTCAAGATTAATTCACGTATTCTATAATGGAAATTTAGAGTATAGTAATTTACCCATTGATATAACCTAATCAGGGATATATATATTTTTCATCATTTAAAACCCTAAATAGGGTTTGGCTCTATTGCTAATGTATGAAAATGCATTTTGAGGAGAAAGAGAAAAACACGGAATCATGTCACAGGCTGCAATAGTAAAAAGTTGAAAGTACATAATAGTCTTCAAATTAAAAAACTCATCATTCATACTTAAGAAACAAGCTTAAGATCAAAACCGCATTCTTCAACAAATTGCATGATTAAAAACTTCATGCAAAAAAGGAAGAGTTTAAAGGAGTAAGAAAAGTTAGAGAGATGGAGAAAAAGAAAAACAGTCAATATTTGCATTATGGCCAAACAATAATTATTTGACGAAACATTTGTGGATATGATAAGAATATTTGCATCCATAAAGTGCCACATATAAGATAGTGAGAAACTAATGTTCAATCAATCAAAGCTTTGTTAAAAGATTGTCTAATTTCGATTTGTTCTAAGTTGTCTTGTTGCTGGAAAGAACAAATTGATGGCAGTGTGTCTGTCTCTACGTTTATGTGTCTGTTTCACCTTTCACCTTTCACCTTTCAACTTTCATTCATCTCTATCACTCACCAAAGCTCACGGCTTCTTTCTTCTTTCTTCTTTCCATTTTTTGTTTGTTGCATGTTTGCAGTTTTTTAAGTAATAAGAAGATTTATTATAAAATGTTTAAAATTGTTAGATTTGATCAGATTGTATTTGATATCGATTAAAATATCAATTACTGAGAAATTTAAAAAACTTCTTATACCATTTTTATAATGTGGTGTGAACTTACCTATTTATGAAGTTAATATTTGTAGAACAAAATAGCTTAGAATAAGTTACATATATTTTTGGTGTGATATATTTAATTCTAATATTTTTAATGATATGTAAATGTTATTATGAATTTATTGGAGTTGAAGTTTTTTAATTATTAATGCTTTAAAATGAATGAAATAAACTTAATTTAATTTCTTTAGACAAGCAAATGATATTAAGTACTGACTTAAGCATAACAATTATAGACGAACTTAGTTAATCATTATTATATTTTAATACTTATTTTTCTTTTAAAAAACTTTAATTATATAAACCTTTTATTGATAATTTATAGAACTAAACTTTATAAATGTATTACATCACTTAATTGAGAAAATTATCATCAAAATATACATTTGCACTGAAAGTTATGTCAACGAAAATTTATTAGTATAAAATCGTTTGACACTACATTTATATACTAATATATTTATGAAATATATATGCAAAAATATGCATTTAGTTATTATTTTTTATTGACACAGAATTAAGATAATTTATAATTCTAATTTATATGTTAGTTTGATAAAAAATTACATGTAATAATTGGTAAACGAGGTATCCTTGATATTATATATATATATATATATATATATATATATATATATATATATTTTTTTAAAATATTTTTTTTTTTTTTTTTTTATATATTTTTATTTTTTTTTTTTTTTTTTTTAAAATAATAAATATATTATATTTTTTTTTTCTTTTTTTATTATTTGATAATAAATTG
>Ga0099825_1010304_pt1 | contig 10288 bp, 3 predicted proteins | sample SiratroredBW_FD_76838 | JGI IMG/M metagenome (GOLD analysis project Ga0099825, IMG submission 76838) | Root nodule microbial communities of legume samples collected from California, USA - Siratro red BW | ecosystem: Host-associated > Plants > Roots > Nodule | place: USA: California | collected... | reverse complement strand
AAAATTAACTGGATTAAAATCAGTTCATTCTGTTATTCATACTCTGAACATCTGTTTGCATAATCAACTGTGATTCTGGATTGTGTTTAATCTACTGGAGTGTGTTTAAACATCTTAAATCTGGGTTAAAACATTTTCACACTGTAAACTGTTTTCTGGGTTTAACTGAATTTTGGGTTTAACTCTGATATATTCCGCTGTGCACAATCGATTGTTTACCTAACAGTTCAGAATTACATAGTCAATCGATTGAATAAAGAATTTTCATTCTCTACTTGAAGAATAAATCAGATTTGCGAAAACTTTTGAAAGTTCAATTCACCCCCCCTCTTGAACTCGGTCTAAAACTTATTTTACATGTTTAATTTTGGAGGAAGTTCTTCAAGCACATTAATAATAAGATATTTTCCTCTCACAAGATCCAAATCTCAATTTAGATAGATCTTTGTTTTTCATTGAATTATTTTATATTTGAGTTCTTTTTAGAAGTTACGTTTGTATGTAATAAAAAGCTAAATTCAAGGTCAAATTTTCTTCAAGAAGGACAGTACCATGGAATCATGGATTGAACCTTCTTAAGAACCACAAAATAGGCTTGGGTAGAATAGATTTTTTGTACTTGTGTAATTTTTTGTTTTAGGCCTTTATTGGGCCTTATATGTGTTTTTATTTTTCTTGTAATTACAGACTTTCTAGATTCTAGATTTTATAGGCTTGTTGAATGGGCCTTATTAGTGTTTGGGCCCATGAGTACAAGGTCTATAGTATATAAGTCTTTTGTAAACTTTTGTACTCAGAATTTGCTCATTTGCAATTTGAATCACTTTCTTGAAGTGAGAATTCTCTCTAATTTTTTTCTTTAGAAGCTTTTATCCTTATCTTTGAGTTTCCAATTCAAAGTGGCAACTATTACTCTACTCATCAATTTCTCTTAATTGTGACGTCAATTGAGGTAGATTAGAGTTTCTTTATCTCTTATCCCTTTCACATTTTTTTTTGTCAATTATTTGGTGAAAATTTTTGGAAACGATCCTTCATGAGATTACTTTTCTATCAATTCAAGACAGAGTGAATTGAACTACCTCATGTTTTTTAAAAACCTAGCATGAAATTTGTATTAGATCAAGCAATTTCAGTATTTGGTTGCTTTTGCATGTAATCAAATCAAGAAGACAAAAGAATAAGTGCAATGCACAAATACAACAATTAAAATAGAGCGAAGAAGAAACGCACAAAGATTCTTATACTGATTCACTCTATACAAGAGTTATATCCAATTGTCCAGCCACACTAGCCAAGCTCACATTATAACAAAGTTTGACAAACACGCAGTTAATACAATCTACAGAAGAAACCAACTCCTAAACCCTACGAGATTGGATTTCTCTCCTGATAACACCCTGTTACTACATTGAATCTAGAAACCCTATCGAGAGACAACTACACAGCATGAAAACAAAAACAAAACAATGGAATGAGTTCACCTGGAACACAACAAGCACACTACAAGAACAAAAATCCAGGTAAAAGATTATGTTTAATGATCTTGTAATGACTCAGAGAAAGCTCCAAGAAAGGTTTTTTTTTTTTAACTCGGTAATAACTCTCTTTCAGTATTTAAAATTACTTTAAAAACATAGGTTCAAATTTTGTGTCAAATAGAATAGAATAAGAGAGTTATATATATTTAAATTATAAGTTTAATGGATTAAAATTGTATTTTAATCTATAAACTTCACTTACTCCTGAAATTAATATATTAAAATGTTGATTTAACATATGAAAATAGAATAGTTTAAAATATTCTAAAAGCACATGAAAGTTTAATATGTTAAAAACTCATTTTAACAAATTAAAATAGAACACTCAAAACTACTCATGGATCTAAGTATTTCTAATTGATTAAAGTGATAATCTAATAATTGAAATGCCTTCTATAGCCATTTTAGACTTTAAAGAAGAACATTTTAATATATTAAAGCATATTTTAATCAACTAAAACTATCCTATTACTAAGATAAGCTCTAAAACATTTTGAAAAATTCTTCTAACAATAACTGAAAGATCAAATCACTTAAAGAGAAACTTATATTCTCCTAATCAACACAACACACTCCTAAACATAACTTAGTTTTTAATCTTCAAGAATCTTCAAAGAATAGTTGGATTCATCGAATATAGCTTAGCTATAATAACACCAACATATCCTACTCAAGCAAGCTTGTCAGACATAAAAGCATGTCCAAAAGAGTTAAAGTTGCTCAACAGCCAAAAACAAATCCACAACGACTACTTTCTTTCTTCAGAGCCTATCTAAAGCAACACAAGAAGAAGAAGAAATATAGAGACCATATTGTATAGTGCAAAAAGGTTGTTAAATCTCAACACCTATTAAGAGTTGCATATAAGAAAAGTGTTCATGTTTCATTAGCATACTAGAAGAGAATGGTCACATTTTATATTCGTAATAAGACGATTATCCTCACTAGTGAGCATCAAAGTGATCGATTAATCGTCACACAGACTATATCTACATCTTAGCCAAGAGTGGTTTTTTGGCATAGAATACTTAGTTATTAGCCAAGAGTAGTTGTTATTCAAAGAATACTCATATATGCCATGAGTATCTTGTGAATGAATACTTGGTAAAGCCATAAGTGACTTGTGAAAGAATACTTGGTTAAGCCAGGAGTAGCTTGTTGGAATTGAATACTCAAGGGGTTAGCCAAAAGTAGCTACGAACCCAAAGAATAGTACAGGGGTTAGCTAGGAATGGCTACAACCTAGAGAATACTCTCTTTGTACTTTGTAGCATTACTATGCTTAGTGAAACTCAGTATATTGATTAAGAACTAAATGTAGTATGTTGGGATAGACAAACCAGTATAAAAATAATTTGTGCATTTCTTTTTTTTTCCTTATCTTCTTACTTTAAATAGTTATTATAGTTTGTACAAACTTGAGAAGGAGTACTATTGTGAGAAAATGTATTTAAGTTATTTTAAGCTAAGTAAATTAGGTAAGTCATAAAGTTGCAACTATTGTTCTCCACCAAATACAAAATCCTTGTATGAACTTTTGATACATAAAATCATTGTCTAAATAATCATCATCAGGTGATATTTGCAAAAAAAAATTAATTGAAATGCAATTCAACCCTTCCTTAGTATATTTCTTTTTCCTATTTTTCACATAAGATCTAATTCAAATTCAATGTCGAATGTTTGTCAATAATTTGAGACATCTCAATTTGCACCTTCACCTTTGGTATAAGCAAATTTAATTTCGTTTTTGTTTGTTGTTTTTAGGTTGCTGTAGGTGGTTTTTGGTCTAGTTTTACATAATTTACTACTTGTTGCTTTTTTTGATTTTCATTTATTCTTTTAATTTTAGTTTTACTAATTTTTTTTTTAAGCTCTGTTATTTTCTTGATTTTACTAACTATTTTATTTGACTGAATGATGATTTTTTGTTGTTTTGTTGTTTTCATTTATTGTTGCAAATGTAGCCTTGGACGACAGCTAAGGTTTGGAGCGTTCTCTTTTCTCCTCTTTGTATATTCATTGTCCTCTATTGTTCATCATTTTCATCTTGTTTGCGTTAGATGTAACTGGTTAATCTCATGTAATCAATTTTGGGTTCATATATATGTTTCATATATACGTTTCATATATACGTCTTTTCATTCAAATGTTAGTATTTTTATTCCAATGCTTAATGCTTGTTGTGGCTTGATCATCCATTGCATGATCTCTCATTCTTGGGGTATTGGAAAATATCTTTTATAATTCATAATTGAATCAAAATACATAATGAAAGCTTGTATCTAGAAATAGAACATGATTCTTTATTTATCTTAAGACCCAAGTGGCAAAAGCTAATCTTGTTTATTTGATTGATCAAGGAATTGAAGGTTAATGGGTAAGCTTAGACTCATTCACCTAAAGGATTAAGGATTGATTATTATTGTAGGTTGACATTGGTATTAGTTTGGAAAGAAGATAATCATATTTATGCATAAAAGGGAACTTTGGTGAATTTTAGTCCTAGCAATTACATTCTACATCATCTCTATCTTTTCTGCATTCCAAGTGCTCATTAAAAATACCAAAAATATTTTAATTATTTTTCAATTGTTTTATTTTCTTGTTTATCAATTCAATTTTTGGAAATAATTTGTAGTCTAAATTAGTTATCAATTGCAGTTATTGTCGTGTATTGCACAAGTCCTTTAGTAGAGAACGGTGTATTTATCACTTGCTACATTTGCAACTAGTGCACTTGCCATTCGAAGAAAAAAAATGCTAACAAGTTTTTGGCACCATTGTCAGGGACTTGTGTTCCAATAAAAGTCAGTTTTGCTTTCGTAACTCTTTTAGACTTCATTTTTGTTATTTTTATTTTCATTTCTACATTTATAACTCTTTTGTAATTTTTTTTCTTTATATATGCAATTATTGAGTTCTTTGCTATAATTATTTATGGTAAAGGAATCTCTGTAATGATCGCAAACTTGTTTTTAGTTGGTTGAGTTTTATTGCTAATTCTTGTATTGTAGACCTTTATTGTTGATAACAATTATTTTTATCGAATTTTGAAACCAAATTTTACCATGAAATCAACTCTTTCTGGACTTGAACCTTGCTTATTTCTTTATTTTATTAGGTTTTTGTTAATAATTGATTACTTGAATCTGAGAATGGAAAGTTGCACTAATTCCCCTTATTTGCCTAAAAGGTGAACAAGAAGCACTAAATTCAGAGGAAAATGATTCAAGCTCATGGAGTTGAAGTTGTGTTCAGTGTCATGAAGTTGAGCAAGCATGACTTGGGCCATGGAACCCTGTAGGGAAAGCTGAGTCTGATGCCCATTAAGATGGACCAAACACGAACAGTGTAAAAGTTCTATTTAATGAGTACAAGTGTTAGGGTTTAGACACAAAGAGCCAGTGTAGAGAAAGAGTCAGTTTTGGACGACAGCCTTAGGGTTTCTTGGTGCAATCATCTTCTTCTTCCATTGTCCATCTTGTATGTATAGGTTCTCATGACTATATGAGGAACTAAACTCATTGTTGTTGGATTCAAATGAAACCTACCAAACTCTCATGTAATTAATATTGGTTTTATATATATTCCTTTTCCTTTCAATGCCAATACTTTGACTATGTGTTTAATGCCTATTGTGTTTATTCATGTCTTGGTATTGATTCTTATATTATTGAGAAATATAATTTGTAATAAGGATCTAAATTAAAATACCTAATGAAAGCCTGTGTCTAGGAATAGAACATGATTCGTTTGTTGTCTTAAACCCTTGTGGCAAAAGTAAGTATTTTCTATATAATTGATCAAGGGAATGGCAATTAATAGCGAAACTTAGGCTTATTCACCTAAAGAATTAGGGTTTGAGTATTATTGTGGGTTGACATTGGTATTTGCGAGGAAAAATGTAATTGTTTTTCTTTATACATGAGAGAGAGGTATGGTGAAGTCTAACCCTAACAATAGTCATATCATCAATCCTTAACCTTTTTCTGCAATCCAAGATTTCACAAAATTTATAAAATATTTAATTTATTTTTGCATAATTAATTTTCTCACACTAACACTCGAACTATGAAATTGTTTTTTAGTATAATTTTATTATAATTGTAATTATTGTTGTGGATTGTGCAAGTCCTTTGGGAGAAAATGATATTTATTACTTGCTACATTTGTGATTGGTACACTTTCCATTATAAGTGAAAAATAGGCTAACAACTGTTAATACATGATCTTAGGAGTTGAATGATATTGGAAAATATGTTTAGCTTTTTGAACTAAAATCAATCGACCAGAGATGTACAACTACTGGGAGCAAAGTGCAATCTTTGGCTTCTTGTTCAAGTAAGACGATCTTAAAGAAAGGAGAGAATCTCATCAAGTATAAGAATGGATTGATTTTTTCAATCCCTATATAACCTTGATTAAGGAATTAACAAGGTTGAGCAACAAGAACGGAAGAACAATTATAAATTGAGTGTGTGAATAGGGAGTACAAATTTGTTAGTTTTATTTAATCCCAAGGCTTGATTTTTTAGATTATACTTTTGTTATTCTTACTTTTTATTTTTATATAATAATTATTTGGACTAACTTGTTACTCTAGTCTTTGTGTGTTCTTGTCACCTTAATTAGATCATCTGTCAAGCTCGGGACATTAAACAAGAGCTGCCTGGGAGGCAACCCAAAGATTTAGTTCACTTAAACCTGTTCCACCACCCAACTAAATTCATTGTGCGCCTAGTGGAATTGGAGCAAGTTTGTCTTGGGTAAGGATGGCGCCCGACCACACTTGCATTACACCTAGCATAATTTCAAATTTTCTCATATAGGTGCAAACCTTGTGTCGGCGTCAAGCGATAAAAGAAAAAAAAAACAAAATTATGGGTATGTAGTCCAGTCCCATTTGCAGAAGGGGGTGAGCCTACTAAGGATGAGGTGTTGCAGAAGAACAGGACCATATTATATGATGATCAGGATCTGCTAGAAAATAAACCTTCGCAAGATTTTCTTTTATTTTTTTCTTTAAATTTTGTTTTTAATTTTGTTTTTTAAATTTCATTTTTCTTTATTTTGATAATGAATTGTGTAACTTGATTGATGAGACATCTATGATGCATTTGACTAAATGACTTAGAGTGAGCTTTGCATGTCACTTATGAGAATTTTTTACTAATGAGAATTTTTTGAGTTGCTCTCTATTATAAACTATGAACTGAATGTGTTTTTCTATTGAGTGTAAGTTTGTGGTTGCTCTCACGTTTTTGTGATTGAAAGTGCGTTCCTATTTTTTTATTTGTGATTAATAATTGTGGCATATTATATGGCATTTTTGGTACCAACATTTTAACCAAGTGCGATTTTATGCTTTAAAGTTAAATTTAGTAAGTATCACCACTTTTGATTTATAATTGAATTTGCTTGAGTTGCTATGCTAATTATTCATCTGCATGTTTACATATGATCAAGGCCATTTTTTATAGTTTGAGCCAAATAGCCAACCTTGTTGTTTAAGAATAAAACATTTATGTAGCCGTTTGAGCATTGAAAGAAATTTTCTTCATCCTTGAACCTTTAAAGCTTTGTTAAGAAATAATTGACTACCTCACTTTGAGTTGAGAGAGTTGTTAACACTACTGCCGCTATGGCATTTGATGAAGTCAACTTGGACCAAGAATGAAGATCATTTAGAGTTGGTCTAGTCTTAGGGTGTATGTGTGAGTGTGATCCAAACCAAAACTTGCACCTTGAACCATTAGATTGAGCCTTAAAGATGCACTAAGACTAATTGTTTTTGAAAATCTATTTGCTAAAAATGCTACTAACAGAAAGATTCAATCAATTGATTTTCGTTTTCAATTGATTGAATCACGACATTTTTTTTATTCAAATTTTTTTTTTTTTTGCACTATAAAACAAATTAAGCTTTTCCCACTTGATATATAACACAGATAGAGAATTAGTTGGCGATTAATTGTAAAAAACAGAGAGCATCTTTGAGGATCTATTGGCTTTGAGTGGGATTATTCAAGAAAGAACAAGATCGTAGATCTTGAAGGTCATCCTTCGTGCAAGCTTGTGTGCTCTGGTTCTGCATCAAAAGGGAATCTTTTGCATTCATTTTCGTCCACTAGTTTGATGTGATTTTGCAGTAGTTGTTTCGGCTTTGATAATACATTGTATTTGAGAGTTGTTTTTCTACAATTGTACATGACATACATTTGTAGGAGTGCAGTAGGGTTCTGCATTGTGTGTTTGTATCTCTCCTAGGTGTAGAGGTGTTGTTCTTGCATAGTGCAAGAGTTGATTGAGGTTGTATTGTTTAAACTTAGTGTTCTTAAGTGAATTTCTTTACTTGTTGGCAAATAGACTGGATGTAGCTCTTGAGGAAGAGTGACTAGTATAATTCTTGGTGTTCTTGCTCTCTCTTGACCCTCTCTTGGATCGCGTTTTGAATTTGTACGTTTCCCTTACTGCTACGAAAAATTCAATTGATTGTTTTTGTGTTTCAATTAGTTGATTTTTCTTTATTGCAACTTTGAATTATTTTTTCTACATTATTCTGTGTTTCTTAAAAAGCCTTCTGAAATCCACTTAACTCACCTTTGTATCACACTGTATATTTTGAAAACATATTGATATGATCTGTGTTAAATTTTCATTCTTGGAAAAACAATTAACTATTTTTCAATTTCAATTAATTGAGCTTATTGTTGTTGTAATAACTTGAAAAATTGTAATTGATTGAGTGTGTGTTTTAATTGATTGAATTTTGCCTTTGACATTCTATGACAATTTCGATTGATTGTCCTCAGGGTTTAATTGATTACAGATTGGAGATTTGTTTTGATATTAAAGTCTTTTTATCAATTGTTTTCTTGATTCAATTGATTGAATTTCTTGATAAAGAATTTCAAGATTTCACATTCACAAATTTTCATTTTTAGTTGATTGTAGTGACTGACAGTGATTATGACATTGTTTGTTCAATTAATTTTTTACCTGATTCAATTGATTGATTTTGTGCAGTAGTGACTTGCAGGTTATTTCAATTGATTGTTTCTGTTTTTCAATTGATTGAATTTGTGTTGTACTGAACTGCTAGATATTTCAATTAATTGTTTCTGTAATTGAATTAACTATTTCTATTCTATCCAGTACTGTGAGATATCTTTAGTTGATTATTTTACATTTCAATTAATTGATTTTGTTTTGATCAATGCTGTGAGTAAATTTTAATTGATTGATTTTGTGTTTTAATTAATTGACTTTGTACTGTGCATTCAAAATTCCCACTATTAATTGTTTTAATAAAAGACTTACATTCTTTGTATTATTTCTTTCCATTATTTTGTGAAAATCTATGAAAGTTTAATTCACCCCCCACCCTCTTGAACTCAGCCCAAAACTCTTTTCAAGAGCAAGAAGATCATGATCTTTGGTGTGATTCATGTTTGGGGAAGTATGCAAAGCGTGAGAGTATAAAGAATATTTCAAAAAGGTTGTGGGTCAAGCTTTAAATATGAATAAAATAAGAGAAAGAAAAAAGAGAAAAAAAATGATTGAATATAAAATAATGTAGGGGTAAGGTGATATTGGTTCAAGTCTGGATTTTAAATAGAAGAGCGTAGAATGTGTTAAATTCAATAGTTGATCATATTGCTCTCTTTTCTTGAAGTGTCTTTGATTATCTAGAAAAACCAATTTCTTTCTTAGCCTAGCCACGTTACAACCAATAAAGTCCATACAATATTTCATGTTTTTGAAAATTTTTAGCTCTTGACATAGAAAGCAAAGTTAAATTAATCATATCTTGAGACAATGCTTGAGTGAAACACTTTTTTCTAGTGAGGAATGACGCCTTTAGTAGTCCATAAAAACATCCTACCACAATTGTTAGTTTGTATTGAAAAAGTTACATGTATTTTCTTTATTACATTTAAATTGTGAGCACCATAACTTAATCTTAACTATAAATTATTTACTAGATTGGTTGAAGAGAGCATACATGATTATTATCTAAAGTGATTGTGTGAACTTGCATCTCGGTTGTTATATCAATGTTAAGTAGTTATCTATCTTTGTCAAGTTGCATTTGCTTGAGGACAAGCAAGGTTTAAGTTTGGGGGAGTTTAATAACATTTCCTTTTGTCATATATTTTAGCCTATTTTTGTAATGAAATCAACTCTTTCTAAGCATGTTTATTTCTTTATTTTATTAATTTCTGTTAATAATTGATTATTGGAGTCTAAGAATGGAATATTGCACTAATTTCTATTATTTTGTCTAAACTATAGATAAGAAGCATTGGATTAAGAAAATGTAGGATTGGAACCCATGAAGGAGGAGACAAAAGAGAAAGTTGTACAAATGAATTGCATCTAACGCCACTTAAACTGGGTCGGGCGCCAGTTGGGCCACGAGAGTCACTGGGCTTAATTGCTCCCAAGGCTTAATTGCTCCCAGTGCCACTACAGTTGGGCTGGCGCGAGCGTTACTGAAGATTGCTTTCACTACAAGATTAATGATATTTAAATTTTAAGTATTATAGTAACATTTTCTATTATAAACGTTACTACAAATAATATAAATATAATATTGGAACTTTTATTAATAAATGTTACTACAAATATGTTAAGTAAATATATATATATATATATATATATATATATATATATATATATATATATATATATATATATATTTTTTTTTTTTTTTTTTTTTTTTTTTTTTTTTTTTTTTTTTT
>Ga0099825_1010303_pt1 | contig 10289 bp, 6 predicted proteins | sample SiratroredBW_FD_76838 | JGI IMG/M metagenome (GOLD analysis project Ga0099825, IMG submission 76838) | Root nodule microbial communities of legume samples collected from California, USA - Siratro red BW | ecosystem: Host-associated > Plants > Roots > Nodule | place: USA: California | collected... | reverse complement strand
TATATTTTTTAAAATATATATATATATATATATATATATATATATATATATATATATATATATATATATATATATATATATATATATATATGTAAAGGTTGTTAATGAGTTGAGTAATCTTGTACTCATTATCAAGAATATAACTTGTTTTTCTCAAAAATTAAAAAAAAAAAATCTTCAAAATCTTTTAGGTCTTTTTTTAATATAATTATTTTATTTAAATAACCTATATTTTCGTTTCTATTTAATAAAGTATATCATATATAGTTGAGAGCGGAGAAATAGCTTTTATATAAACTGATTTTTTACTTTATTTTGTTCAATTTTTAAAAATTTTATGAATGAGAAATCGTTTTTTCTGCAAACGATTTCTTACTTGTTTTTATTTCTAAAATCTTTTTTCAATTTGTTTTTAACTTTTTTATTTTTTAAAATATTTAGATAAAATTAAAATTTCACGATATAGATATTTTAATATTTTGTATTAATTTAAGTATTTAATTTTTTCAATAAATATAAATATTTTAATATTTCTAATAATTTAATTATTTCATTTGTATTTAATAAATATAGGTATTTTAATATTTTAAATTATTTAATTATTAAAAAATATTATCTTATAAATAATATTTTTTTCATTAAATTTTTTAAAATAAAATTTTTAAAAAAATAGTTATTAACTTTTCGAAATATTTTAGTTTAAATGAAATATTAAATGTATATATATATATATATATATATATATATATATATATGTATATTTAATATTTTTAACTAACTTAACTATTCAATTTTTCTTCAATAAATACAAATATTTTAATATTTGTAATTAATTAATTTATTAGTATTTATTTAGGTTTTCTAATTAAAATAATAAGTTACGAGGTTAAATTGACTTGAAATAATTTTTTCACGAGTCAAATTTTACTTAATAATGAACTCATTTAACTAGGTACATTGTTTATGTATCATTGAAGGAGAGCGTTTGCAACCTTTATTATCATTGGAGAAATCAATAAAAAATTAAAGAAACATTGTCTAATTCATATTGGTGTGTTCAATGTTGATAGAAATGCAATGCCATTCTATTTCCCTAAATGAAAATGTTCATTATAACGGTTGAGAATTCAGTTCCACATAGTTGAATTTCCAACTAGTTTTATGATCTTCGACGTCGGAAATCCTACTGGAATTTGGCTCTCTAGAGATCAAAATCGGCAAGGATTTCTAGTTTTTTTTTTTTTCTTTTTTAAATAGGAAGAAAAAATTAAAAATTAAAATTGAAGTTAGAGAAAAGTAATTTAAAATAATTATTTAAAAGTATTGAGATTAAATTTTTATTGGATTGAGAGAAGGAACAAAGTAAAAAATAATTTAAGGATGAATAAATTTAGGTTTTATAATATAATTTGGAATTAAATTTTTTATTATTGGTTTGTTGAAAAATAAAAAAAAAATTATAATAGAAATTATATTTTTAATTTTGTACTTTTGAATTATAAAATAAACATAATAGTTTAAATAAAATAAATATTATTTTGGGAGGCGTTAACAATTCGGAATAAAATTTTATTAATTTAATAATTTTGTTGTTATGTTATCATGATAATTAATTTTTAGTGTTAAAATAATTTAATATTGACTTTTTTATAAAGTTTAATAATACATTGGAAAAGGTAAGATTGTTTGAAATTATTATTAAAAAATATTTGACGTATAAATTAGGTGAAAAAGTTAAAAATATTAATAATGACTCTAAAATTAAAATTTTAAAATGTTAAATTAAAAAATAATTCATTTTTCGAATGGAATAAATTTTTAATATAAAATTTAATTTTATATTTACTAAACTATAATAATAAATTATGTCGTAATATTTGAATATATATATATATATATATATATATATATATATATATATAATCAAAACTTATATTCCTGTTATTTAATAAAGAAAATTTGAATATTTAGTAAATTTAATTTATTTGATAATTGAAGGTGGAAGGAAACAAAATATATGAAATTGATAGAACATAGTTATTATTGAAATTAAATTGATACACATCTTTTTAAGTGTGAATCCTTTTATGTCGTGATGGTCAACGTAGATACTGTTTTGTAAGTTTCAAATTTGTTCATTAAGTGTTTTTATGCTTAAATCGTTAGTTTGAATAAATAATTCAATGTTGATGAATGATTCTTTATAACGCACACTTAGGTGAAAAAGTTGAGTACTTTTACAACAATTAATCATTTGTGTGATGTCTACATCATTTTGTTTGTACTAAGTCGTGTAAAAGTTTTCAATTAAGAACTCTAACTAGATGTTAGTAGTTGATTTGTAACTTATTTTTGGTCTTCATATTCTAGGACTTTGGATATGTTATCAAATAACTAATTGAAAGAATAATTGTGTGAGATTGTCATTCTTCTAATGTTGCAACATTTGTAGATTAGATTGTAACCATGTGGATTTTCTATTATGGTGGCTCATTAGATAAGTCTATATAGTATATTATTACTTTAATGGAAGTTATGGGGTTTGGATTTTTGGAAGTTTGTAGCGGTTGAATTTAGAAGCATCACGATTTCTGTTGTATATCTTGTTAACTTAACATACATTTCAATCATTATACAACTTCACTTGACTTATAAGATAACAATTGAGAAACATGGTCATCAGTTAATATCTAAACAACATCATACTTAATGAGATCGTGGTCCATGAGTTGAGGTTGATGGTAGTACAACTTCAATGTTGTTTAATCAAGAAGTCGTAAAGCAATGGACATTTTTTCTTTCAAATGAATGCATGTACATTTATATGGGATCCAAAACAATTTAGGAGATGAACATTTAAAATCGGCACCGTTCTCAGTTTGTGTTATTTGACCATTTAAACATATTCACAAGATAGGAACTGAAAAATAAAATTCTCTTTCTGTGATATAAAATTGTTCTATTTGAAGATAAATTTTGAAGTTTAGAAGAGAAGAAGATTTTGTATGTTTGACCAAGATGGTTTTCTTTTCTGAATGATAATTTGGTAGATAGTTGAATTTATAGATGAAGTATAATGAAGTGATAGATAATCATGGTCGTTGTGAGTTGTCAAATGAATGTTGTAGATTAATATACTATATTGGATGATTTTGAGTGTAGACACATAAATTGATTGATGGTGTTGGTGAGATTCTTGACATGTCATATATATTGTTCATAAATTGATTGATGGTGTTGGTGAGATTCTTGACATGTCATATATATTGTTGTTTAGTGTGCTCTAACAAAAATTAATTTGTGGAGGATTGTTCACGGTGTAGTTTCATAAGCAATGTGTCATGACTTAAAGCAATTTATGGAGTGTAATGCAACTTGGAATTTTTTTATCAATGTTTCTTGACGAAAAACAATTTCTTAAAGGTTGTGTCATGGTATAATTTGTTGATTAGTGTATCCTGACAAAAAGGTAATTTATGGAGAACTATGCGAAGGTGCACTTTATTGATTAGAGTGCCCAACAAAAAAATAACTGCACAAACTTTATTGATTAGTATGTCTAATGAAAAGAAAATTATGGAACAGTGTATAATTTGTAGAATATTCTTGTCATTATGAATATTTTGTGAATTATTATTATTTGTAGAGTTAAAATGTTATTTATAATTAAAAATTTGTATTTGTTATATGATAAGTAGTTAAATAATGAAGTATATCTTAAAATAAAAAAAAATAAAAAAGATGAAATATGCATTTATTATATAATTAAGAACATAATGCATGAAATATTTCTTTGCTTAAAAAAACATAACGATGAAGTACCATTGGAACATGTTTTTGTATGTCCAGTAGGAATATTCTTTTGTACGAGTATATTTCACTAGTGTATATCTCCATCCCAAGCTTTATAAATCATAATAGTATGTTTGATTGAAATTTTGATTATAATATAAACTTTATATTTCCTACTGAATATATTAATTTACTTTAAAAAATTAATATAATTAATAATAATAACAACATTAATGTTGTTAAAGTTTAAAATTTGTAAAATAAGTTTAGGTTGAGTTTAAGAGGGAGTGAATTGAACTTTCAAAAAATTTCGCAAAGATGGAAAGAATTTGAAATATAGAATGAAAGTTCTTAATTGAAACAATCAAAAGTGTTATTCAGAATTGAACAGTAAAAGTCAATGTATTCCAGATCACAAACAATCAACTGAAACTACAGTCAGAATAACATACAACAATAACACAATCAAATCAGTTGCAGAAGCAATGAACTGGACCCATAAAGCAGTTTAGATAATTAAAAAAAAACAATTAAGTAAAACTGGGAATAGTATACTGAAAACAAAATAAGAATACAATTCAGAACACTCTAGATACAATAAGATAAATAGTAAAAGTAGTTTACTGGAAATCACTCACACAACAATACAAACCAAAATTGATATATCAACCCAGAAGAATAATAATTTCAAGAAAACTAGTTTCCATAAAAACAAACAAATATACAGTAATCACAATCAACTGGAAACACTCAAGCAGAATAAAGATCAGATACAGTCAACTAAATAGATATAAAAATAGTTTCAGAGAACACAATAACTCCAACAAATAGAATAATCAACTGAGCACGATGAACAATTAAACTGAGCGAGCAATAGTATGCAATAAATCGTTCAAGAAGAGAGATCAAGAACACCAAGATTTATACTGGTTCACCCTTCCTCAAGGGCTACGTCCATTCCTTTGCTAACAAGCAAAGAATTCCACTAAACAATCACAAGATCAGTTTATTACAATAAAAACACTCTTGCTCCCAGCAAGTCAACAAACTGCACCCAACGACACACAATACCCTTGCTGCCAACAAGACAACACTGCACCCCGCAACACACAACCTACCGCACCCACAATAGTTGTGAAACCAATGCAGAAAACTACTGTACCAACCCACTAACACACCCTATGCTAAATGGTCACAAAACCACAATTACAAATCACAAACCCTTCGTGATTTGGAACCAAACTGCTCACAGTACAAGATATTACAATTTCAATACCAAAAACAACAGTACTTCTACACAAAAACAAATTATAAAAGGAATGAAGAACAATGTAAAAGACATAACTTTGGTGCAAGACCAGTTTGCAAGAAACCCACTCAAGAAATAGCTCCAAGATTCAAGTTCTTGAGATTCTTGTTGATATAAAACCATGTGTAAAGTGTTCTCAAGTGAATAACACTTTTTCTCTCTTAGAAAGTCACAAGTGATCGCTCAAAAATGTTTTTCTCGTTGTTTTAAAATTGCGCGTCACCCTTTTATAGAAATCTATTTTATGATAGACAAAAATTCAATCGATTGTATTAATCATTCAATAGATTGTTTTTCTATAACGCAAAAAAAAATTCAGTAAGTTCAATTTTGAAAAACAGTTTACTGATTTTAATCTCAAAATGGTTTTTCAAAATCGTTTAATCACTTTTAGTCTCTTTTAATCATTATGAATCTTTTGAGCTCTTCTCAAGTGAATATCATGCAACTTGGTTTTGAACCAAAACCACATTCACACACACCTAACCTAAGTCTTAGACTAAAACTCCCACCAAGCTCTATGATGGCTTCAAGCAATCCACTTGTAAGCTTTGATCCATGTTGACTTCACCATAATGTTGACTTCACCATAATGTTGGCTTCATCAAATCACTTAGCAACCTTGGTGCTAAAATTTTTTTTCATCTACTTTAATTCAATTTTACAAACCATTATAATAATAACAAATTTTTTTCTAAATTATATTACAAAATCAAAATTTATTCATTCCTAAATTATTTTTTATTTTTCTTCTTCTCTTAAATTAATTAAAATTTAATGATAACATTTTTAATTATTTTTCTCAAATGTAATTTTTTATTTTTTTATTTTCTATTTTTTTCAAATTTCCTCCCTTTTTTTGAAAAAAAAATGTCCTTTTCTTTGAAATTCCGTTAGAGTTTCCTATACCAGAAATGACAAATCTAGTTAAAAATTCCGTTTCAACTTACACTGGATGATTTAGGAAAATAATTTTACATTGAATTCATTATGAAAATTTAAAGAAAAAAATTTACTTTGCATGCCACATGCTGATGTAAAAATGAGATAAGAAAAGAAAGTTTTTGAAGAACAAAAAAAGCATTTTACATTGTCCATGACAAAGAAAGAGAGAGAATAGATGACAATTCACTTAGAAAATGACAAAAGACAGCAGATAATGTCTGCTCATTCTCAAATAAGTTTGAGCAACCAAGATTCCTGGCACCTTCATATTTATGTTTGCTTCTTCATCACTTGTCTTCACCATCACTATCATAATAGTTGTAATTTTGCAATGAACTTTAGGTGCATGCTAGGTAAAAGGTAACAATAACTGAAGTCTCCTATGTTGTAGTTTCTTTGCTAGAAGAAAAACAACTGTAGCTTAAAATTAGTAAGAAGCATATCTTTTAGGCAAGTTTTTAAATTATTGTCTAAGTTTCCAAAGTAATTTAAATTTTATTTTGTGGAGACTCTGTTCTTTGAAATGTTTATTCAAACACGTTAATTTAGTTTAAAGGTGTTTTTTATTCAAAGCAATGATATTTTATAAAATAAAGAAACTTAAACGTCCTCTAGATTAAGTAAATTCGAAGAAAATTTATAAAGCATCTGGAGAGAAAAATGTTGTGGATATACACTGGGCACTACAATATGGTGGAAATCAATTGAATAGAACATACCTAATAATTAATTAACAGAATCAATAATTTGTGGGTTTCATTTCTAGTGCACCTAGAAATTATTGTAGTCTTGCTATATCATTTTATTCCAAAAGTAATTCTAAAAATAAATCTCATTTTATAATATTATTTAAATTGAACTATCAAACATAATTTAATTTTAGAATTAGTTGATTAAAAAATAAAAGAGATTAAAAAGTATTATTTTTAAATTACTCCCAATCAATTTTTTTCTTTATATATATACTCACTTTTAATTTTTTAAAATAAATATGTAATAAATTATAACTATGATTTTTAAAAATACATTCAAAGAGTAACTTGTATTTCTTTTAATTAAAAGAGTCAGTGTACAATTCACATCTTTATAGAAAAATTACTTCGGCAGGTAATAATTGTGATTATCTTCATATACATTAAAAATCTAGTTCAACATACTGATATATTTTTTGTAAAAAAAAAAGAGTAAGTATATTTAATACATATACACACACATTTTTGTGAATAAATGAAAATTATACATATAGATTGTTAGATAATTGTTGAATCATTAGACGATCCAAAGTCTCTTTAGATGATCTAGTCATCTAATAAAGTTTTAATGATAACAAGACTTGAAACAAGTGTTTGTATTTGATGATCTTACAAGTATGTTACAGTAATATTCACATATCTATAAGCATGATGAGTATGTACGGATGAACTGCAAATCCAGCTAAGTTTTTCACTCTTATTTTATTACATTAATTTTGCTTTATATTAAAACAAAAATCGATTTAATAAAATTTATATAAAATGTGATTAATTGATTTGTTTCTAAATCTGAAAAACAAATTAAAGTGTTTTTCACAAAAATATCAAAATCAAATTTTATAGCATGTTGTGCTTTAACGTTCAAATTTATTCATAATGAAAAATATTTAAATTATTATGAAATATTTAAACGTGTTTCAAATCAAAGATATATTGTGCTGTTTAAATTGTTTCTATATGCAGATAAAGTTACTTTAATGCAGAATCAATAATAAAAGTTGTTATTCCAACGACTAGTTTCAGCAATTAAAAGGTCAAGATTACCCCTGTTTAAATTGTTTCTATATGCAAATAAAGTTACTTTAATGCAGAATCAATAATAAAAGTTGTTATTCTAATGACTAGTTTCAGCAATTAGAAAGTTAAGATTACCCCTTTCAAGCATTCAACGGCTAGTTTCTACAAAGTTACATATAGAGAAACAATCTCAAGCTGAAATATACAAGAAGAAGGAAAAGAAGAGAAATGCATCATACAATATATTGAAGAAATAAAGTATCAATTGTGTCTATTGTAAATTTGCTATTGAGAGTATCTAGAGTGGTCATGATCTCAAAGGGAGATTGGGACTAGTATAACCTGGAGAGGTTTGTGTACTCGTGATAACCTGAAGAGATTTCTGTACTCGTTATAACATGGAGAGGTTTGTGTACTCTTTATAACCTAGAGAGGTTTGTGTATTCATTGTAATTATTTACTAAATAGTGGAACCTCTTGAACGAATTGTCGAGGAAGAACTAGACGTAGCTTAAGAGATTAGGGTGAACCAATATAAAATTACTTTATTTGTGCTTATATATTCTTTCCTTCGATGATCTTGCTTGGTGGTTTTTGTTAACAACAAATTGAGTTCAAGCTCATTCAATCCCCCTTCTGGAGCCAGCTGTTCCTATAGTTGGTATTAGAGCTAACCTCAGGGGTTAGTTCTTCACAGGACTTGAGACACGATCCTACAAGAACTCGATGGAAGGAGACAGACTACATGTGGGTCGATTACCCTTGTTCAAGGGTCAAAATTATGAGCTTTGGAAGATGAGGATGATTGGCTTTATCCAATATAAGGGTATGTAGTTAATCAATATTATTAAAAATGACAGACCTGCATTGATTGATAAATCAGGAGAATTGCTTCCTTTTGAGTATATGACTATGGAGAAAAAGCACATCTGTCAAAATAACACTAAAGCAAGACATCTTATAATGTGTGCTTTATTCGAGGAAGAAATGTTAAAGGTTCATGCCATGGTCAGCGCTAAAGAGATGTGGGATACACTTGCTCTCACACATGAAGGTCCAAAAGAGGTATAAAGAAATAAATTGACTGTGCTTAAACGTCAATATGGAATGTTTGCTATAGAAGATCACGAATCTACACAATCTATTGTTTCTTGTTTGCAAGTTAGCCTAAACAGTCTAAGATCCTTGTAGTCAACTGTTAGTCAATATGAAATCAATGATAAAATTTTCATAATTTTACCTGCTAAGTGGAAAGCCCAAGAAACTGCTCTCAGAACTTCTAAAGATCTTGAGGTCATGCCCCTGGAGGAATTGTTAGGTATTCTTACTACATATGAGTAGATATTGTAGAATGATGCATATAATGTTTCCAAAGGAGAGAATCTTGCATTTAAGATCTCACACAAAGGTAAGAAAAAGGTACCATCCAAAACTTCTAAAGATATACACAATACATCAGATGATACAGAGTCCAATGATGAGATCTCCACCCTCACCAACAAGATCAAAAAGATGTTCAAAAAGAAAGAGAGCAATAGAAAGGATAGAAGGTTCAAGACTAAAGATGGCAAGGAGCAAGATGAAAGGATAGTCTGTTATGGTTGCAAGAAGCTAGGACACTTCAAATTAGAATGTCTTGATCAGGTTGAAGAAAAAGAGGAGAAAGAAAAGAAGAATAAATTATCCAAAAAGAAGAAAAATCTTATGTCAACTTGGGAGGATTTCGTCTCATCCAGTTCTGATTTTGAAGAGGAGGCAAACATAGGTCTCATGGATGATGTGGTAGATAACTCTATGTTGGAGGACTCAGATATTGATAGTTTACATTTAACTTATCAAGAAGCAATATCTAAGAATTGTATGATTGCATCTGCATATAAAACCATGAAAAGAAATTATAAAAATGCTTACAAAGAAATTAAATTAATGCAACAAGATAAAGCTAGTCTAAATGATATTTCTCTAAAAAACACAAATTCTCCAAGAAAAAGAAAGATTGTATAATGAAAATAGGAACCTTAAAAGAGACCTGACAGTTCATGTAGGAACAACTAGATCCAGAAGAGGGGGTTGAATGGAGCTTGAACTCAATTGGCTATAAACAAAAACCACTAAGCAAGATTATCTAAGACAATAATATATAAGCACAGATAAAACAGTTTTATACTGGTTCACCCTAATCTCTTGGGCTACGTCCAGTTCTCCCTTGAACAAACCGTTCAAGAGGTTCCACTATTCAGTAAATAGTTACAACGAGTATACAAACCTCTCCAGGTTATAACGAGTACAAAACCTCTTCAGGTTATAACGAGTACACAAACCTCTCCAGGTGCGACTACACAAACCTCTCCAGGTTATCACGAGTACACAAACCTCTCCAGGTTATACCAGTCCCAATCTCCCCCTGAGATCAAGACCACTCAAGATTGAAATAAACACTCTCAAAAGAGAGAACAATGAAAGCTCACAAGGGT
>Ga0099825_1010302_pt1 | contig 10290 bp, 6 predicted proteins | sample SiratroredBW_FD_76838 | JGI IMG/M metagenome (GOLD analysis project Ga0099825, IMG submission 76838) | Root nodule microbial communities of legume samples collected from California, USA - Siratro red BW | ecosystem: Host-associated > Plants > Roots > Nodule | place: USA: California | collected... | reverse complement strand
GGAATTGATTTTGGGAACAGCCCACTGGAGCTGTTATATTATTTAATAAATAAATATAGAAGCAAAAACGTCTTTTTCAAGCGGGAGACTTTTGGAATTTTCAAAAAACTTGAAGCTGTTTGAAGAAACCTTGAAAGTGCAGGAAGAAGTAGTCTTAATTGATGTGTTTGTCCAAAATAGTAACAACTCAACTCGTGTTATTGTTCCGAAAGGCTCAAAATCATAAGTAAACTTATCTTAAAACATTATTTGATCATTTAAAATTTAGAAGTTTTGAATTATGATAAATCACATATCTCTGGAATTGTTAAAAACATGCTATTAATCACTTAGACCTAGTCTTAGAAAGAAGTTAATATAGATGTTACGATTCATTTTTCCTTTTAATTGCTTTTCGTAATAAAGTGGGTAAAGTGTAACCCTTAGCATTCCAGGTTAGCAATGCAATTTCAATTCTCACTGTTACATATATTAGATTTAAATATATCTATGTTTTTATTGCAGAATAAATATACTTATTAATGAATTTGTCAATTATTTATTTTTATTTTGTAGATTTTTAGCAACTTTATGTATTAAAATATTTCCAAATCACAACTAAAATTCACATTTAAATTTAAGGATACTAAAAAATAACTTTTAGATTTAGGCGACTAAAAGTATTTTAATTTAAGGATTAAAAAATTATTTTACTAATTTGAGATTATAAAAATCAAACTTTTGAGAGACTAAAAATATTACTTTTAAATTTGGAGGTGTACGAATAACCAAACTCTCTTATTATCACTTAGACTAGAACGAACAAAGTTATGAGAAAAAAAAAGTTGCATCACTAAATTATAGAAGTTTAAGGTGCAGACTAAACCATAAAAAGAAAATAATCACCAACCTCACCTGGAAGAGGATAGTGAAGTATGCACATTTTATCTATTAAGCCAACAAAAGAGTTGTGCAAGATGAACATATATACAGATTAAATGATTTTATCAGATAAAATATTTCATCTGGTTCATTTCATGCTACTTTCAATTTTCCATACCCTTGTTAGAGTCAAAACTTCGAGAGACAGAGAAGTAAAGGTCAGTGTATTAATACATTACAGATTTCAGTTCAGAACACAACTCCCACACGAGCTTTAAACCAAACAAATCCATTTTCCTAGCTGTAAACACTTCCTGGAACTAGTTATATTGGCACCATCATATATAAGATTGAGTTAGTGGGAGAAAAACTATCCTATCCCTTTCCATATGGTAGGCAGATTTAGTTTATTCTCCTCTCAATGCCTCTCTGTTTGGCTAAAATATCGATCAGTATCTAGCGGTTGGTTCCAACGGTTAGAATTATGAGAATCAGGAACAGATCCTCCTCCATGCATGGGTGCAAATGCTGCAATGAAGTAGATAGTGATAAATGATAAGTAAATTATTTTATGTATAAAGAGAAAAATACTGATAAATTGAATCTAACAACCAACAGAACAAAATTTGCAACCTCCGCAGAAGACAGTTTGCTTGAGATTTTCACGCCTCACATGGTCATTTCTAGTGATAGTTAAACTACATGATTTGAAAGAATAATTGCTTTATTACTATTCTATCCAAGAGAGATGATAACCTCTTGGAGCATTGGGTGTCTTGTCCTTCCTAGGTCTTATCAGTCCTATTTATAGTTAAGCTTTCTCTTGCCCTCTATAATTTTTTTGGTAAAATTAAGGGTGACATTCCTAACTTTTTGGCTCATGTTGTTTATTATTTCTTTAATTAATTATTATTTTGACCCTGGTGCTCGTATTAGTATTTATTTTATTTTTCAGCAAATTAGTTCCAATATACATATTTATTTTAGGATTTACTATATTTATTCAGCAGATTTGATCCACATTACATATTAATTTTAGTGGTTGTGACAAAATCCCTCAATAATTAGGTGGGACGGATATCTCAACTTTCATTAACCAATCTCTAGCGAACCAGATAGGTTAGAAACCTGTCAATCAGTACATAGTCCTTCGGTCTTAAGCAATAAAACTGTCCTATGAGGGTCGGCTATAATCCTATAACTACAGTTATGCTAGATTTAAAATTTTGAAGACTGAGGATTTACAGCATATAAAGGGGTAAAATAGGTTTGTAAAACATACTGACATTACTGCTATGCACAAACATAAGAATCTATTAGATAGTGGTATTCACTTAATTTGCTCCTCCAGTACAAAAATTGAAGCACAAATGACATGATTGTTTCAGAAAAGAAATTTATAGCAAACTATTTTTGGCATTGAAAATCATAATATCAAGAAAGACAGATTTAAGCATATTCATAGAGATGATTTCTCTCATATTGACCACCTTCTCTTAGAATAAAGGCTAAGTTGGCTAAGGAACTGGGATCTTAAAGCGCTACAAGGACTTGGTTGACCAATGACAAACAAGTACTTAGAAAGCAAATGAAGTCCACATTGGTTCAAATTCACATAAAGAAGAATTGAAGTCCAAATCAGTCAACTACTTAATTCAACTTGAGGAATAAAGATAATGGATGGACTGATTTGCAAGACAACCCATTTTCTATTTTTCCTTTGAAATTTTGTATGTAATAATTTCATGACTTTTGATATGTTTTGGGTCAGTCTTTGTTTTGTTTTACAGGCTTCATGAGCCATTATAGTGGTTAGTGGGGTTTTATTCTAGTGGATAGTCAATTCCCACTAAATTAAATATCTACTAGGAACTAATTCTCGCTATCCACCAGAATAAAACCCCCACTACACAATATATAATGGCTCATGAATCCTATAAAAACATAAAAGAATTGACCCACAACACATCAAGACTCATATGAAACTATTACACTGGAATAAATACAAATGCAAAGCAGAAATAGAAATGGGTCATGTCTTGTAAATCAGTCCATCCATCATCTTTATTCCTCAAATTGAATTAAGTAGTTGGCCAAATTAAGCTTCAATTCTTCCACATGTGAATTTGAACCAATTTGAGCTTCATTTGCTTTCTTAGCACTTGCCTTTGCCATTGGTCCACCAAGTCCTTGTTGTGCTCTAAAGTCCGTGTTCCTTGGTTGATCCTCATCAGAAGGAGAACAAAACATAAAACAACTATCAGACAAAAAGCCTAAAGCTCAATTTACAAGCTGGTAAATTGGAGTCAAGTTGTTTATGAGTTACTTCTGTCTTCTACTAGATTCCATTTAGGATTGGCACTAACTTGATTTATGGTTCATTTAGCAAAACATCCCCATTAAACTCAACCCACTGACTGAGCTAGCTGAATTACTCACATACAGAGTATACTGCTCACTGGCTAGTTAGTCTCTCTGCATGCTCAACATTAAAAAATCAGGAAAACAAATGGTTCTGCATGACGATGAGGTAAAAGGTACCAGTGCTACTGTATAATGCGTTGGCCATTTTAAAGAATTTCACAAAAATATTTCATTGAGAAAAGTTATATACTGGGATTACTAGACTTCAGAACGGTGTGTAAGCAGCTAGAAACTAACCTTTCTCTCTCATTCTTCTCTCTCTGTCATACTCAAATTTATCCCGAAGAAGGCTAGCTTTCTCCAAGTTATCAGGTTGTCTGTTTCTTCCAAAAGTCTGGTCCTGAATTAAAATCCAATCATCAGAGAGATAGTATCACAAAATTATACTACACAACATTTCAGTCTTAATGATTACAGCTATCACAAATAAATATATCTAAAATGGGAGTATGAGTTAGAGTCAACTAGAAACAATGTGAAAATCAAATGATGCAGAAGATAATTACTGTGCCTTAAGATCACTGGGGATTTGTCCCAGTTAACACAAAAAAATGGCCCGTGTATCATTGCTTAAAAACCAGATACCCTTACCAACAGGAACAAATTTAAAATTTATATCATTCCTTTCCCGTTCTGGATGATGTGAAATAAGATCCCTGAACTCTCATGTAGAGCTTCTTGAGTTGAAATTCCAACAGTCAAAGACTAATAATCGGCAAAACTTCAATATGGGTAAAATAATATTATTTTGTGTAATGGCAAGATGCAATTTATTTCGGATGGCACTTTATTCTGCATAGCTCACTAATGGAACTTTATCCTTAGAATCAAATATATATATTGCATGACGCACAAAAGCAGGACAAAAAAGGCAACTTCTATACTATGTTCAAATCATTGTACCTTACTATACTCCATCTGAGGCTCAGGTCTTCTACTCCTGAAACGCCATATCAGAAAACACCAATATTAGACACCATCCATTAATCTGATCGACCATGGAAAATTATGTAATATTGTTAAATCAAAATTTCAGTGCAAAGGTTGTTACATGATAACCAACTACCAAATAGTGACCAGCACAAAATTTTGAAACAGAAAATTCAGAACCATAATAATACATAGCTAACACAAAAGAGACTATCCAGAATTTTCAAAGAATAATTGTTTGAATAAAACTGAACAAGATAACCAGTTCAGTCATCACATTCATGCATGTGACAGTACAAGGAAAAAAAAGAAAGCATCAATAATGGAGGCAAACCTGTATGGGGAGAAATCCCTATCATCATCTTCAGCAGACTCATAGTTCGCATGATCCTGAGCAAGCTTTTTAGAGTAACCCTCATCCCAATAAAGCCTCTCCCAGTTTTCTCTAAGTTCATTATACAGTTCCATGTACCTTTTACACCAAGGATCATGCTCCTTTCAATACAACGTAACATTTTAGACAACAATCATGATTTTAAATTTTACATTTTTTTATTCATAAAAAATCACAAACTGGCAACAACTACCAAGTCAACAATGTAACAGAGTTATAATATCCATCACATTTTCACTCACATTAAGCAAGCCAATAACCGTCTAATGCAACTATGTATTATGAAAATTCGAACTGAAAAACACAAAATACAATGGGAGAACAATGCCTTAGGTATAAATAAGTTCATGGTCAATGAAAATATCAAAATATCTTGTTTTAATCCCTATAAAAAAAGTATTCAATTTAAGTCCCTACGTTAAACAAAATGAAGTGATTTTTTTGTATTTCATTACACAAGTTTTAAATCCTTCACAAGAAAACTAAGGGTTCGTTTGATTCATTTCTCACCTGTTGATTATAAAAGCTATTTTTCCAAAATAACGTCGCACTACTTAGAAATCAATCTCTCATCCAAAATTTGTTAAGCTTTGCACATTGCTTCCAAAAGAACAAAAACAAGTGTTTCGAAAACAAAATAATAGAAACAGCTAAGAAATATTCTTTGATTTTTAGTTTAATTTCATCGAATTCAACATCTCCCTCGATAACACTCCTTGCTTTGAGTCTTGCACCACCCTCCACTATCTAGCTAGCAACCTTGTTTAGTAGCATTTCAAAAACTACAAAACAGTTTCCAGAAGTAAAACTCAAAATACACTCTAAAACTACATTTTAAAGCAATAGTGACTTGAGCTGCAACATCAAGGCTTCTGAAGTCTCCACAACAACAATGAAAAAATTGCGACCAGAACTGAGACTACAATTTAAAACCTTGAGTGTAAGAACTAAAAATCTTATAAAGACACAAAAAAGTAGCAGAACCTTGGTCTTAATCTCTACATGGAGTAACACACTCTTCCTATATCCTATGCTGCACAATTCTTCTCAACAAAACTATATTATCCCAAACAAAATATAAGTATAAAATAAATAAATGAATAACAGAAAATCGAGAGAAAGAGTAAAGTACTAACGGATTCCTTAAGAACGAGGCGAGTTCGGCGCATGAATTGTTCTCTGAGCTGCTTGCGGCGCTTGTTGGGAATGTTTTCTCGGGGGATCACGAAGCGCTCACGTGGCGGCACGTGGTCGCCGATCTCGTGCATTTCGCCGTCCACCGCCCACCACTCCGACCGCTCCTCCGTCTTCCTCAGCGCCAACGGCGGCGACTTTGGCCGTGTTCGGGCGTACCGGAGCTGCCCGAGGAGAAACGGCGTCGTCAGGGGCCGAAGCTGAAACCGTTTCGCCACAGAGAGCATCGAAAAAAAAGAGTAAAGAAAAATAAAAAGAGAAAGGTTTATCAGTGAAGTAGCATATAGGTTCTTCTGCTTGCCTCTTTTTTCTAATTTTTTTTTTATATATATATCCACTGTTAAGTGTAATCACTCTCTCTTTTATTACTTTTGCATAAATTGTTGGTTAAATGACTTCTATAATTCCAATATTTATATAATTTATTTAATTTGATTTTATATTATTAAAAGTTTCAATTCACTTCCCCATTTTGTAAATTAGCATCAATTTTATTCTTTCTTACAAACAACTATTACAAAGGATTAAATTGATATTAGTTTAAAATAGAAGAACTTAATTAGAACTTTTAATAATATAAATATTAAACTAAGTAAATTATTTAAATATATAAACAAAATTAAATGAGTTATATAAATAAAGAGAGCAAAGGAATAATTTAATCAAAATTATATAATTACTTATTTATTGTCCTAACACAAAATTATATAATTAATTATTAATTAAAATCTTTGCATTATGGAGATACTATTTCTAAAATAACTCAATTCAAAACATTTATAATTTTGAGAAAATAGATAAGAAAATACAAGAGTGGTGGTTGTTAAGTTGTTAGTATGAGGCTTAAAACAAGGAAATAAGAGAAAAGAAAAATGAGAAATGGTGAAATATAATAAAGTATTTTTTTTTTACTTTTTTTCTATATATTTTTTTTAATTGAACATATTTGGTCATCAGAAGAATTTCTTATAATTAATTAAATTTATATTTTTTTTCATTTAACTTAATTTATATTATTATTAACAAGAAAATTCATATAATTGTTTAAATGTCTTATTAAATAATTTAATATTTATTTAATATTTTTATTATTTAACTAATTGTAAGTTTTTATATATATATTCTTTAGTGAATATAAATTGTGAAAGCCTAAATGAAATTATTTTTAAAATTATAAGAACCTAGAAAATAGTTTTAGATTATAAGTGGTGAAAATTAAAATGACATTTGAATATTTTAATATTAAAGTGAACAATTTATATAAATAGAAAAAATATTTAGGTTTTATTTTAATATAATCATCATCTTTCTAGAAAACTTCTTTTTTTTTCCTCTGTCTTCTCTCTAAAATTCTAACCATCTTCTTCATATGATCAGAGATTACTTTTGGATTCTTAAGTATGAGTAGAGTAAAATTGTCTGATCATAAGTTTGATTAGAGTAAGTTCAAGTTTACTACTTTATTTTTTAGCTAGTTTTTCACTTTTCTTGTTATGTGGTTATATTTTCTTTGTATGTTGCGTTTTTAGTATTAGGATTAATGTATGTTAGTTTAGATTCTTAGTTATGTGTTTAGATCATTGATCAAAACTTTATGATATAAGTTAGATTATCCCTATCTTTTTAGGAGTTGGATCTTTTTATAAGTGTTCATACTTTTAATCAGGTAAGGGAAGCTAATTTTAAACTTTTTAATAGGATAGAAGACCTGGAGCGGGGATAAAGTGGTCATCATGTTTCAAAAGCTTACAAGAATTGATTGCATCTCTATGTATGTTTTGTTTGAATTGTAGAAAATAATGAGATTTTGATAGTTGTTAATAAAATGATGTTGTGAGTTAATGATGAGTTTGAATTTGGTAAGAAGTGATATGTGATGATGAGTAGTTAAATGACATGTTTTGGGATCGATCAAGTTGTTGAGAGAGTTTAAAACTATGAAGTTTAAAATTTGAAAACTTAGATCAGTGGCTCAGGACACAATTTGAGAGGTTTGATCTAGGGTTAGGCAACGTCAGTCACAATTCCATTGGCGTTGAGCACGATTTGCTTGAGGTGTTCTTGGGTTGATTGATGCCAGACCCAACTTCTTTGGTGTCAGGCGCAGTTTAATGTTAAAGCTTTTCCTATCTTTTATTCTTACATGAAATTTCATATTGTTTTCTTAAACCTTAAGCCTTTTATTCATTACTAGTAATTACAATTGATTGTTTAATCATTGTGTGATGGATTATGTTGAATGAAGAAGAAAGATTATGAATATGTATATATTTATATTGAATCTTAAGTTTATTGGACTGTATGAGGTGTGATATATGATTGTGATATATGTGGAAATGTGATCAAGACATATTATTTTCAGGAAAAGAAATACCGTGTTAATATTTTTAGGATGTGCATTGTTTTGGGTTTCGTCTAGAATGAGGTATTCAAATTGAACTACTATATTGGAATTATATAGATGGAGATTATCAAGTGGTGAGAATCGAAGGAGGTTCATATGAATGCCTGAGGTTTGTAAAAAGGCCAGTCAAAAGAGGTCATATAGAACCGTGTGGATTTCATAGTTGAGAGTTGTATAACAGGTAAAAATATCTGGATCTAATTCAATCCACGAATCTTTCAAAAGTAAGTATTTTATCCATGTTTATCAACGTTTTATACCATCAAGCAATGACATGATTTTGTAAATTTTATATTAACTATATATGATCCTTATCAAAAGTATACATACTAAAATTTTGTTCAACTTTAGCTCTCTATTCAAGATGTTATGTCAAATCCTGTGTTATAAAATTTTGGAAGTTTGTTCATCTTGAAGCTCAAAAGCTTATGACTTCTTGAATTTTATCTTTGTACATCTCATTGTTTCTCTTCTTGGCTTCCATAATTGGAAGGTACTTTTTGAACCCTTTCTTCTTATTTCATTTTGGTGTTTCGATTCTTAAAAATTCTCTTTTCTTCCTAAAATTTCCTTCTAGCATCATCAAAGTCCTTTATTTTCCCTTCTCTTTGTCTATCTTTCAAATGTTTATTTTTCTAGTTTATATTTGGCAACCATAAGATAAAGAGGAAGAAGATCTAATATTATTTTTGCAAAATAAATTTACCCAAAAAAACAAAAGAAACTAAATAGACAACAAGTTTGGAATAACCTTACTCTCATGACCAAATAATAGGATCATATATGTAATGGAAGTTTAAAAGAAGCAAGTATATCAAATGAGAAGTATGAATTTCATCATTTCTTTTATTTGTGCATTCATATTGTACAAGAAACCCAAACTAATGATTCTATGAAGACAAGGAATTCAAGACAACACATGAATATATCAATTGAACTTTATAACAAACAACAAAAGCATCAACTGGAAATAATAGGCACCATTGGTTGAATTACAATAAGAATAAGAAGATCAATTGAATTATAATAATAGGAAAAAGGAAAAAGTTGAGAAGAGTTACGAGAAGGAAAGAAGATGAGTGTCACTTGAAGATGGATGAGAGATCTTCATTGTCATGATAAACTTCATGTAGAATTGTCACTTGACTCGTAAAAGCTCAAAATAAGATTCAATGTACGAGATCACTCTCCCAAGTGCTCTCATGAAAGCTCTAATTTCATATATCTTTCAAAGTGATTTATAAAAAAGGGTGATGGTTTTTTAAAGCTTTAGCCATTTGAAAATAAACTACAAATAAAATCAAATCCACCAAAAAATGAAATGGAAATCCCAAATTTAGAACCTTCCAATCTGTAGTTAGAAATCCAACTAAAAAAAGGAAGGAAAATTCAATTCCAAATTCAAATTCAAAAATTAAATCTAAGAAAATATCCACCTGGTTGGATTTCATGAATTTGCTTCCTATGTTGGTTCTCATTTTTTCTCGTCATCTTGAGAACATGTTTTCCTTTCTTTTCCATAGTTCATCTACGTTGAGAATTTGAAGTCTTAATTGGACTTCAGCTTGGGCTCCAAATGAAGTTTGTCCTTTCTTCTTCTTGCACTCTTTTACCTTGTTGAGTGAATCGTATTATATTTTCATATTGGGCTTAAGAAATCCTAATCTAAGAATTACTATTTACACCAAACAAATATAAGGAAATATTTCCTGATTACAAACTCAAGAAATACAAAATAAAGAAAACAAGAAACAATTTTTAGGAGTAAAAACATCTTCTCTCCCTTTTGTTATTCTTCTTAGAATTATGTTATTGCTCATTTTCTTTTCCCAAACTCATTAACCCACAAAAATTCTAAGTCTGGGATAGGAAACTTGTTATTTAAAAAAATAATTTAGTTTGTCAAATATTGAGAAAATTGATGTGGTTTATTTTTAACAAGCTCTTCATGGAAAGACTAAGTACTAAGTTTAAAAAACAAAACAAAAACAAAAGAAAAATGTCATCTTATATCAATGGGTGACGAGTCATTCTTAATAATTTGGATACTTTGAAAAGTGATTCTTAGACTTGAGAAAGTGGT
>Ga0099825_1010293_pt1 | contig 10299 bp, 6 predicted proteins | sample SiratroredBW_FD_76838 | JGI IMG/M metagenome (GOLD analysis project Ga0099825, IMG submission 76838) | Root nodule microbial communities of legume samples collected from California, USA - Siratro red BW | ecosystem: Host-associated > Plants > Roots > Nodule | place: USA: California | collected... | reverse complement strand
TTTTATTTATTTTACTTTTTTTTTTTTTTCCTCTTTTTTTTTTTTTTTAATTCTATTTTTATTTTTTTCTTTTTTTTTTTTTTTTTTGTTTCCTTGTTTGTCCATGCAGCTGTTTATTGTGTCTACCTGATTGGTTTTCGATTAAATTTGCCAACACTAGTATATCATCTAATTTTTTATTTTGCCTAAACAACTTTTGCTCCCATTTTCCTTCTCGTACATGTACTGCACCAAATTTATTGAAAAATCTTGATATACAAGTTTCCATGCTCATTATGTCTTTTTCTTACATGATGGTATGTGTAGGCCCATTAATATAAGCGTTTCAGTTCCGTAAGTTTACACTCAGTTTTTCTTTTGAGGATAAAGAACTTGTTTTTTTTTTTTTCTTTTCTGGGTAAAGAACCCGGGCACTTGACAACTTCATTTTCTCTTTCATTCTTCATAGTTGGTAAATACAATTGAAAAAGCAATACTACTTTGTTATCATCTACCTGTTGAATTAATCTATTGATATTGATAATGTATTGTGATCTGATAGTGTTTGCTTTATATGGGACCTTGAAGGCTATTGCTGGAGAAGCAGGTGTTCCGTTTTTCTATCGTGCAGGATCAGAATTTGAGGAGATGTAAGTCTTCTTTTTCAATAGCTTAACTTTGTGTCTTTGGAATGCATTGTATATTGTCTTAATTTTTGAAACATGATATTATGATCCATTTTCCTAGAGTTTAATAAGGATACTTCATAACTTTTCTAAGATTAACAAGGATGCATCAATAGTGTCCTCCGTAATACATATATTATGTTTTTCTTTATCTTTTCTAGTATTGATTCCTGCTAGTTCTTCTTTATCGTAGAAAGAGAGATTACTTATATATATATATATATATATATATATATATAGAGAGAGAGAGAGAGAGAGAGAAGAACCTGAGGAAATTGGAAATGGATACACATACACTACAATATGTCGGTAGCCAACTTTGGTTAGGTTGTGAACATCTATTTGGTTTAATGGTGTATCATGGTAAATTAAACTTTACAACTCTTCAGTGTGATCAGTTGGCAAAAAGCAAAAGTTAGTTTCGTCCTAGCAGTTGTAAGTTGTGCAGTTGATATATTTTCTTTGGTTTAGAAGCCTCACATTGGCAACAAATGTGGACAAAATACTCCTTAAATGACTTGGAAAATCCCCCCTCCCTCCCATCCCCCAACTCTTGGGCTAGCTTTTGTGATTAGGTTAAACCCAATTCATTTTTAATATAATACCAAAACCCATCTAGTTGCTTTTTGGCTGCGGTACATTAATTTTTATCAAAACCTATTTAGTCTTGATATTGAACCACTTGCGGATGTCTTATCTTGGGCATGATGGAATGCGCCTAATAAGGTTTTGAGCTAGCTTTGAAGTTGAATTTGGCCCAACTGATTCCTAATAGTTACATTAAGGTAAGTTATGTTGTGGTACTTGTAAGGGATGCTCAAATTTGTTATCACTTTTCCACTTCAGGTATGTTGGAGTTGGTGCTCGACGTGTAAGATCCTTATTTCAAGCAGCAAAAAAGAAGGTTTGTTCTTTGGTTAATGGGCTCTTAGCTGTCTGTTATTCGGGTTTGCTAAATTATTTCTTTACACGATTTCCTTATTTGTTTCTAATTTGGAACATTCTTTACGCTCCATCCTTAATGTAGGCTCCTTGTATCATTTTCATTGATGAAATAGATGCTGTTGGTTCGACTAGGAAACAATGGGAGGGTCATACAAAGAAGACATTGCATCAGTTACTTGTTGAAATGGATGGCTTTGAGCAGAATGAAGTATATCTAAAGTTTTAAACATGTGATTGTTTAATCATTTTCTCTGTTTTTTCCTAATTTATTTAACATCTTTATCTTGTAGGGAATAATAGTAATTGCTGCAACAAACCTGCCTGATATTCTTGATCCCGCTTTAACGAGACCTGGTAGATTTGATCGACATGTAAGTCCTATTATTTTTTCTCCTTAATAAAAGAATTTATAAAGAGCAACTGGAGGATAAGAAATCCTTCTAGAACAATAGAATAAAACAAGCAAGAGACAGAAAGGAAAACAACAAGCTTACCTCAGAAAAGCTCTCCAGTCCCTTTGTTAACCCATTGAAGAAAACCCTCAGAAAAACTATGGTGGAAATGCATACGGTACCCAGAAAAACGTGGAAAAGAAGAATTATCTGTTGAAAACTTTGGCATGTGGCTCACATAACAAACTTGCATAATAAGAACACTTCCAAAGAATCATACACTTCTTTCTTTAACAAAATATTGCTAATCTGCTGTATAGGGGCCGCATGAACCTAATTTTCTTTGTGATACAGTATGTCTACTGTTTGTTTGGTGCTATAATTCTCAAGGATAATAATGTGTTGTTGTCTGTATTTTGGATTAACTGATCATATCTACTAAATCTAGAATTTTTCGGTTTCATTTTACATAAAATTATCTCAGGCTTTTTGGGTTGATCCTTTGAAAGTAGACAAAATTAAAGCTCTACCTGACCTAGTGACCTGGTGTACTTAGGAGGATATTATATTCTTGTGCACCTTTATTTCTATGCACTGTTACTTATTTTTTCATCACAAAAATACATAAATTGACATGCCCCCAAACAATAAACATAATTATTTTCCATAGACCTTGTACCAGTCTTAAAGGTTGGTGTTTTTTGTTGTATAAATATAATTATTAATTTTTGGATAAATGGTGTTTTGGTCCATAAAATTGGTCTTGCTCCCTATTTTTAAAATCAATAGTTTGAGTTCTCCAATTTCTAAAATACAATGAAACTAAGCCCTATTACTAACTCTGTTAGGATATTTCTCTAATGACACATGATGATGTCATGACATGGGGATATGTAGCAGTCACATGGTCTACTCAACAAATGAGTGAACCCAATTCAAATGTCGACACTTCTAACCCATGCTCCCTGACACCCTTTAGTAACCAATGGAGATCAAATATTTGGAGCTCTAACTAAACAAACTCATGAAACTTTACTAATATCAAGAATTTTAGGGCAACGTTCACTATTACACATTCTTAATTACAACAAGGTAAATCTAGGTGGAGTTTTTCCTATTATGTCACATAGAGTTTTGGGGTAAAGTATCTCAAAAAGGTTTAAAAGGTGTGTTGTCCTTCAACATTGTGAAATAGTGAAGAATCTTAAGCTTGACTTGGATACCGAATGCCTTCTCAAAATATCTCTGAGGTGTTTTGAATGTTGAATGCAAAAAGGTCTAATACCATAGAAATTTGAGGCCTCATTCCTAATATTAGAACGGCAACTTTTGTTGAGGTTTAGTTGGAGTTCCAAGTAGTGGAACTTCGTTAGTTATTGAAATGTATCAAGAAGCAAGAAGCATGCATTAGAGGTTTTGATACTTTTGTATTTGGGGTCACTTGTCTGTCTATCCTTAGAGAATGAATGGGTCATTAGAACGACCATGCCAATGCAGTTACCAATGGGACTGTTTTAACTGTACTTTAGATATTGGAGGACTCAAACCACTGGTGTTAAAATATAGGGACCAAGACCAATTTTACAAGGACTCAAAAATATTCTTAAAATAACACATGCAACACTTGCTACACGGCATCCATGTGGTACAAATTGCCTTGTGGCCATCGATTAGATGCTTCAGCATGTAGAGTGACTGCTTTCATTGTATTTCAGAAACTGGAGAACTCAAATTACTAGTTTTAAAATATAGGGACCTAAAACATCATTTATCCTTAATTTCCAAAATTATTACAGTGATATCTCTACTTGAACCTAACCTAAAAGTTGTATCTAACTAATGTTCTGAATGATATGTAATTTTGCTATAGAATATAAGAAAACTAACCAACCCAATTCCAGATTATTGTACCAAATCCAGATTTACGTGGTCGACAAGAAATATTGGAGCTTTACCTTCAAGATAAACCATTGGCTGACGATGTAGATACTAAATCAATTGCTCGTGGAACCCCAGGATTCAATGGGGCAGGTGAATAGTTTTTAAACATATGAACTGCACCTCCTTCAGTTCTGTTTCAAATTTCATTTACATGATATGATCCATAACTATTCTTTTAAACTAGATCTTGCAAACCTGGTAAACATTGCTGCCATTAAAGCTGCTGTTGAAGGTGCAGAGAAATTAGCAGCTTCACAGTTGGAGTTTGCCAAAGATAGAATAATTATGGGCACAGAACGGAAAACAATGTCCATATCGGAAGAGTCAAAAAAGGTAAGTGTACAGAATCTAGTTTAGCACTTGAAATTCTCGAATGTGGCCTATGTGATTAATGTATGGTTTTAAGTCACCACAGTTGTTAACCTTACTGTCTTCTAACAATGTCTGGTTTAGCACTGTGTTGCATTATTTGAAAATTCATAGATGTCCCTGTATAAGTCAATTATGTTGTAATATTGTTTGCGAAAATCTAACCATTACCCTGAAAATCTCTTAATTGAAAAATTCCAAGAACTCATCTTTCAGCATTCCATTTGAAGTACAGTGAAATTATCTACAAGCTAGTGATTTGGATATATTGGTAATTTTTTTCTAAAAGTGTCACTGTATCTTGAATCATATTTTGTAGCATATTCATGACTCAAAAACTATTCTTATATCATAGGTTATGAGCATCTTTAAGTTTATTGTCTACTGTTTATTCAGTAATATTAAAATCACCTTCTGCTTGTTTTATGCAATACCCTTCTCTCGGTAGGGATACCAATATGGCAAGATGGAAATACAAGACTGTATTTTATCGTCAGATTTGTCATTGTGTTGATTTGAACCTGATATTTTTAATGCCCCAACTCCAAAATCAGCTTATGAAATAATGATTTGTATATTTTTATAACCTCATGTTTAAAATTGATTAAGTATCTGTTTAGTATTTATCCATTTGTAGATTTACAGTTATCTATGTTAATATCGCTTGTGAAACTTTCAGCTTACTGCTTATCATGAGAGTGGCCATGCAATTGTTGCCATTAACACTGAGGGTGCTCAACCAATTCACAAGGCAACAATCATGCCTCGTGGATCTGCTTTAGGAATGGTCACTCAGCTTCCCTCTGGTGATGAGACATCTATCAGCAAAAAGCAGTTACTTGCTGGCCTAGATGTTTGTATGGGAGGAAGAGTTGCAGAAGAAATTATCTTTGGTCAAGATCAAATCACAACAGGGGCAAGTAGTGATCTTCACACAGCTACTGAGCTTGCCCAATATATGGTAAGTTTTTACTTCGTGATTAATGGTCAAATGTATTTTCTTCATCTATGGAAACAAGGTTTATTTTTTGCTACAGAAGCTATAAAAAATTTCTGTGCTCTCATATTTCTTTCACTATAATTACTTTGAACGTTCACAATAGTAGGACTCAGAACTTTCCTCTGACTGAAATTGTCAACTAGAACCTATCTTTTGATTTTAAAATGAGGGATTAATTCTGTTGTCTTTTATGTTTCTGCACAAGGTATCAAGTTGTGGGATGAGTGATGCAATAGGGCCAATTCATATAAAAGAGAGACCGAGTTCCGAAATGCAGTCCCGTATTGATGCAGAGGCAAGCGGATTGAACCTATATCCTTTGTCATCTTGAATCTTTTGATAGTGGATAGATTGTCATATTTGGGTTATTTTATTTTTTTCTTTAAGGAGTTATTATTCTATAAAAAATAAAATCTGGTTTATGATTTGAATTTCTTGTTCTGCAGGTTGTGAAGCTTCTTAGGGAAGCATATGATCGAGTGAAAGCCCTTCTAAGGAAGGTTTGTCAACCCGTTTTGTTTGTTTAATCTGTCATTTCTATCACTTTCAAGATAATCTATTATGCTGGTTAAAAAAATTCATTTTGTTTATATCAAGATTAATATAAATTTACAGGTGCCAATACTAGGATATTGTTATTTAATAAAATAAATAACATGTTACTTAGTGTCCAAACTAAGTTTTAAATCAATGATAATGTTCTTTTGGAAGCTTAATAATTCTGAAATCTGAATCAAAATCTACTTTTGTTGGGTTTAAAATATGTGTTAGTGGTAAAAACTAGTTTATGCATTTGAAACACTATACGGATGAAGATTTAAAAAGTACGAAAATTTTTCTTTTGTATGTACGTAACTTTTTCTACGGTGTTGATTAATCAAAGTAAGCAGCCAAAAATTATTTATTATGGTATACCTAGCATCTGAATAAGTTCTGAACCCGGTAACTTCCGACGTCTGCAGCACGAGAAGGCATTGCATGCTCTGGCAAATGCGTTATTAGAGTATGAGACACTTAGTGCAGAAGAAATCAGGCGGGTACTGCGACCATATCAGGACGCAAAAGTGGCAAAGAAACAGGAACAGGCAGCAGAGGAGGAACTCGTGTTGGTCTAAACATTGTTTCCTTTGCTGTCTGTTAACTAAACTGACTATAAGGGGACGCTCTGTACAGAATACCTAGTCACCCAATACTCCAACAGGTATATATTTCTTGATCCATTTGTTGCAGAACCGCTCCTTTGTGCATTCTATTCTGGCCATTCGGATTCAGTATGTCTGAACTGAACCAACCAGTCCTGCTCACAATGACGAAGGAAGGAATATTGCTCTAGCTGGGAGTAGGAGCAACATTTTTTTTGGAGAATTATTTATAATTTGTAGAAAGACATTTTGAGAACTGTGCCTACTAGTCTACACATTATTTGTTGCTTTAAAATTTATTATTTATGTAGATCCAAGTATCTGTTCACGTCGTTAATAGTGTAAATTTGGCAATTCTGCATAAGCATTATTGTTCCTGAAGCATATGATCGATCTTTGACCTCGAGTCTTTATTTTGAATGGATTGGAAGTGATGTGATGAATATAAGATATGATAAATAATGGTCATCAAAAAATGCATATTTCCTGCCAAAAGAAGAGTGAACTCTACCTCTTGAAATATAGTTGAAGGCATCCCAATCTTGTCACTGTAGATTAGTAAAGTTTGCATATCAGAAAAAAGCTCATTACGTGGCTTATTAACTGCTTTCTGTAGACAAACAAGGGCATATCTTCTAGCACCCCCTTAATTTCAAACAGCACCCTAATAAATTTGTAAATTTCCCGTTTATCCTAAGTTAGGATTTTCAGTTTCAGTTTCAGTTCTGTCACGTTAAAACATTAATATTTTTTGTATCCTGGAATGTAAATCCAGAATACAAATTTGTACTATAGATTAAATATTATGGAATACAAAGTTTGTATTTTAGATTACATATTTTGAAATATAAAATAAAAAGTACTTTTTAGAACTGAGACTACATGGACCATACTTTCTCCCTTGATGATACATTCTGGAATATCACTGGATCCTAAAATAGCACGATGCATTTATTTTCTTAAATAGTTTTTTGAAGGGACTTGAACGGTAGCACAGGAGCCTTTTCTTACAAATGCTACTAAAATACTGCATATGAACATGTATTGCCTAATATGAATGCTCCAATTCATTTTCATCAACACCATTTCACAGCCGTCACATCATATTGTATAATAAGTAAACTATTTATTTATAGAAACAGTAGCAAATTCATGCTCAAATAAGATAAAAAGGACCAACATACCTTATCTTCTTCTGCTCGTGAAGGGACCTCAATCCTGGAATGTTTTATGTTTTACTGTAAAACGTTTTTGGATTACGTATTACGGAACTATAATTAAAGATCAGAAGCTAAACAGTAAATTTGGAATTTTCAAATTTATTGACTTGGATTTGTTGTGTGCATTTACTACGGAACAATGGAAAAGGGTTATAATGCATCTCTTCAAGTTTTACCTGCTGCCTGTTGACGTCAAAGTTCAATACACTTCCAAACAGTATTAAAAAAATTCCAAATTCGAGTAATTAACAAAATCTTTATAAATTTGAACACTCTGTACCGAAAATTCATCAACGATTTTTAGGATGACTTTGTCACTTCCACAATGCAAGAATCAAGGTAAACTGTAAAAGCGATGGTACTCTTAGATAGGGGCACCATTTGACAACAGACAGTTGCTTCCTACACCCCCATATCTTCTTCCTCCTGCACTTTCATACATTTTTTTTTATTTTTTCAAAGTTTCCATTTGAAAAGACTTATTTGTCCTTACAAAGGTTAATTTAAAAATTATATTCCGAAATAAATTATTTTGAAAGTAAAATTTAATCTTTCAAATTAGGCTATTTTGGAATACAAATTTTGCTTTTGGAATAGTCCGTTTCGAAAGTGAACGCCACTAATTGCTTTCGAAATGAGACATCCGCATTCTAGAAGAGGATTCCAACATCTCACCTCTTTCAAGAATGACTCAATTCAGAAATTATTTTTGGATCTGGATTCGATAACAATTTTCGAATTGAGCATTCCAGAAAAGAAATTATTTTAGTCATTGAGTTTTTGATCACTCTTGATTAGTCTAAATTTGAGTTATTTTTTTCTTTTTATCAATCTTGTATTCATAATTTCTCTTCCAACGTATTCAAGGCCAGAATTCTAGCCCGTTATTGTTCTACCCAATTTCTGAATATTAGTTAACATGCATGATTATGTGATTTGGTTAAATATTTTGGATTTATTATCGAGATATCGAATTAATGGTACATAATTATGAGATTTTGTCAAATATTTCGAATTTACCGTTTGGATATTAAATTAATTACATCGGCTTTAAGAGAGGAGAGAGGTTATTCATTAGTGGTTTAATTTTCACCCATTTTATAGAGGTATTTGGCGTGGACTATGGGACTGAAAAATATGAACCACTTTCTTTTTGCTATACGCACCCCTTCCAAGCCCAATTTGCACCCTCTCCAGGCACAGGAGGGGATACAAGGCCCCAGGCTCAAGCCGAATAGGCGAAAAGGATTTATTAGGCCCATAACGTTTCTCGTAAGGTGTCGCAACCAGGATCACGACGAGGATGGCGATCCAAAAATGATAATAAAAATGAGTTTGAAATTTAAAAAAATGAGTCGCCACCATAGTTTATTAGGAAAACTATGGAAAAACCGAAAAGTAAGGCTATGGTCTACAAAACCGGATTTCGAGTCTGGGAGTCGGTTACGTGTGGGGAAGGTATTAGCACCCCCACAACGCCCGTCCTAAGACGGTACCTTTAATTAAATGAGTAAAATGAGTGTATTTTTTAAAAAAATGTATTCTCCCAAAAAAGAAATGAAATTAAGGCTAAACAAACAAAATATTTTTTTTAGTTTTTGAGCCCGACAAGGTTCAACCTCGCTCCTACATATCTCTATCAGGGATAGAGAATCAGGGATACGTAGTTCTTTGTAGAAAATGGTTTAAGATGTTGATATTTTTTAATTTTTGGAAATTCTTGATGTTTTTTTTTTATATCTGAAATTTGATATGTTTGAAATTTTATGGCTCGTTAATTTCGGAAGTCTCGGATTAGATGTTGTCTGACCCGTACGGCCACTTGAATGTCTACACAAGACAAAGTAATTTCAGAATTAAACATTGTATGATGCGAGCGATCAATTGGATGTTTAAGCAAAATAATTATTTATTATATTTTTAAATTTTAGAGATCGAATGATAATTTCAATTTAAATACCTCGTGACGCATGCGGTCATTTGATATTTAATTGAATTACATATTTGTGAAAAAAGAGAGAAAAGAACAAAAAAAATCTATGTAAAAAAAATGATATTCAAAAATAAAAGAAATAAAGTAAATGACAAATTTAATTTTAAAATCCAATAGAAAAAAAAATTGTGCTTATTTATTAAAGATTTCCAAATTTAGAACAAAGCAAAGTAAATAATAAAAAAACTAAACTTTCGTATTTGGTAACAACTAAAGAATGAAAAAGAAAAAAAAGTTTGATTTTGCTTCTTGCCATCTAGCCAAAACTTTTTCAGCCACGTTACTTATTATTTATTAAACTCAAAGGAAAAAAATATTGAATCAAAAGAGAAAAAAAAAGATAAGTAAAATAAAATATAAAAAAGGGCACCACGTAGGTAAAGAAAATGGCACAAGTAAAGTGGTGCCACGTTGCTTTGCTTTTAACCTCTTCACATATCAATTTTCGCTTCCTGCAGCTTTACCAAATAACCAAGCCTATTTCACTTCCCTCTCTTTTTACTTTATCTACTTCTCTTTTGCGACAAATTCTTCCTGCACCCTAATATCTTCTTCCTACACTCTAATATAAAATTTTAATTTCACGACTGATCCTATCCGGTTCATACGAGCAAAAAAATAAGAACCGGATG
>Ga0099825_1010292_pt1 | contig 10302 bp, 8 predicted proteins | sample SiratroredBW_FD_76838 | JGI IMG/M metagenome (GOLD analysis project Ga0099825, IMG submission 76838) | Root nodule microbial communities of legume samples collected from California, USA - Siratro red BW | ecosystem: Host-associated > Plants > Roots > Nodule | place: USA: California | collected... | reverse complement strand
CTCTCAAAGTAGTTGCTGTTTAGCCCCTTCGTTAGAATATCTGCAAGGTTATCTTGTGAGGGAACATATAGAGTGCAGATCAAACCACTGTCTAATTTTTCTTTGATAAAATGTCTGTCAACCTCAATATGTTTGGTTCTATTATGTTGCACTGGATTATGAGCTATACTAATAGCAGATTTGTTATCACAATAAAATCTCATTGGGTCATCCGGTTTTATCCTTAAGTCTTCCAATATGATTTTCAGCCAGAGTAGTTCACATATCTCTTGTGCCATTGCCTTGAATTATGCTTCAGCCCTAGATCTAGCTACCACATTTTGTTTTTTACTCCTCCAGGTCACAAGATTCCCTCCAAGGAAAGTGCAATAACCCGTAGTTGATCTCCTATCCACAATCGACCCTGCATAATCAGCATTTGTATATGCTTCCAGATTTGCATTCCCATTTCGTTCAAACAAGATTCCTCTGCCTGGGGTCCCCCTAAATATTGCACAATTCTTAGTGCAGCTTGTAAGTGAATCTCCTTTGGTTGGTGCATGAACTGGCTAACTAGACTCACAACAAATGCAACATCAGGTCTAGTATGAGATAAATATATTAGTCTACCAACTAGCCTTTGATACATTTCCTTATCCACTGCAGTATCTTCCTCTGCATTTCCCAATTTCAGGTTTGGGTCAATTGGTGTATTTGCAGGTTTGCAAGTTGTCTTACCAGTTTCTTTCAATAAATCAGTAATGTATTTTTGTTGAGATATGAATATTCCCTTTTTTGAATGTACCACTTCAATTCCCAAAAAATACTTCAATTTTCCTAAGGTCTTAATTTCAAAGTTCTTGGCCAGATGTTGGCTTAACAATTTTTGCTCCTCCTCATCATCACCTGTTACTATAATATCATCTACATAAACTAGCAACACTGTTACTCCCCTTGACTTGGGTGTTTAATAAACAGAGTGTGGTCTCCTTGACTTTGTTTAAAGCCCAGACTCATCATAACTTTATTAAACCTTCCAAACCACGCTCGTGGTGATTGTTTTAGCCATACAACACCTTTTTTAGCTTGCAAACAATGTTGGTAGTTGTTTTTTCACCATATCCAGGGGGCAATTCCATGTAGATTTCCTCTTCAATTTCTCCATGGAGGAAGGCATTTTTAACATCAAATTGTTGCAAGTTCCAACCATAATTAGCCGCTAGGGATAATATCATCCTAACTGTATTCATTTTTGCAACTGGAGCAAATGTTTCCATGTAATCCACTCCATAGGTTTGAGTGAATCCCTTAGCTACTCACCTTGCTTTGTACCTTTCAATGGATCCATCAGCCCTGTATTTTATGGTGTATACCCACTTACACCCTATTGGTTTTTTTTTCCATTCGGGAGATTAACTAAATCCCAAGTACCATTCTTTTCTAATGCTTCCATTTCGGCATCCATGGCTTGTTTCCATTTTTTATCAACCAATGCCTCAGATAAAGTGGTAGGAGTGGTTGTAGTGTTTAGGCTTGTGAGGAAAGCTTTATGGGTAGGTAAGAAGTGTTTAAAGGATAGGTAATTGGCTAAAGGGTACAGTGGTTTGGTGGTACATTTCCTAGTCTCTCCGTAGTGAAATTTTCTTTGCTTGAGGGGCAAAGGAGACTGGACGTAGCCCTTGAGGAAGGGTGAACCAGTATAATTGACTATGTTCTGTTGTTCTTAACCTTTCTTTTACAATTCTAATTTGTTCTTGAGCTGCACACTGAAACTAATTGGAAATTGAATTGATTCTTGATAATCTGTGCATAATTGGTTTAATCACAATACTATAAATTGGTTTTAACTCCTTACAGACTTAAAATTTGACTTAAATTTGCTTTAATCAGATTTTGTATCTTATCTTAAACAAAAAGGTGCATTTTGTTTTCTGGTGTTTTTGACATTGCATAAAATGTGTATTAATTTGAATACATTCTGTTGAATTAGAATCTAGTTTCAAACCTATCTGTACAATTGTTGGTTCACATTAAGTTTGGTTTAATCTATATATCTTGAAATTGTTACTGTAATTGAATCTTTAAATCAGATTTAATATCAAGCTACTGCATAATCTGACAATTCTGATTTGTTGTGGAATTGTAGGACTTCAGTATAATATCTTAGCTGAATTTCTTTCATAGTTAATTTTGTGCTTACTATAGTTTTGATAAAACTGCATATATCTTGTATTTGCCATTTTAGATATCTTCATTGTGTTAAACTGTGATTGTGATTCATTTTTGTTTGTCTTTAACTCAGCATAAAATATAAATCAATTCATTCGAACTTGAAGTCAGTTTAATTTTTACTGAACCTTATATTCTTGATCACTGAGTTTTACCAAAGATTTTCAAATTGCGAAAACTGTTTTCAAAGGTCTAAACTGCAAAAATATTTTAAAGTTCAATTCACCCCCTTCTTAAACTCAGCCTAATACATTTTCAAATTTCATTGAGAATCAATGTAGTACTGTCCATATTGCATCAATTCTTAGTGGAATCGATGTAATATGGGCGATACTATATTAGTTTGTGATGTAAATGATGTAGTATCCCCCTCACTGAAAAAATTGTTACACACATTACATCGATTATAAGTCTTAACCAATGTAACATGTGACTTTTTACATCGGTTAAGGTCTTAACCAATGTGATATGTGACATTTTTTTAAGTTTTGTGATTTTTAGTATTTTTTCCAACCTACAACAGTTTTACCAACCACAATGTACCAAAACCAATTACATGTATCAAAACCAATTACAAAACAACACATTTTACAAAACCAAAATCAAAATTTAGTTAAAGTAAATAAACATAACATATATCAAAACCAATTACAAAACAATGTCTATGTATATATGTAAGCACACATTTATACATTTCTATAAGTTCTAATTTCTAATGTTAATAAAATATCTTGCCTATTCGTGACAAATTTATTTTATTATGTGTGTCTCAAATGACTTGGCATTCGAAAAAAGCTTAAATATGAAATAAATAGTAGTCTCCACCCATCACATATTAAACCTCTAATTAGCTTTTTCAGAATATTTAAAATCTTTTAATACCTACTCCCAAGAGTCAACAATATTGACACGAACTATGGTTCACATCTAATGCATCACATAATAGTCACGTTCAAAACTTCCTTGTTGGTTATTGCACTATAATATCTAAAATCAACAAAGTTAATTTACTCAACAACTAAAAAAATAAAAATTTAATATTTTCAAAGAACTAAATACCTTAGAAGAAATCCAACGTATATTATGTGATGATGAAATCGATCTACTGTCTAATACCTTGTAGACATTAATTATACTAAAAAGAAAGATAATTAGTAATTTACAATATATTGTATAAACATTAATAACATATATTTCTTAACTAAGTCGTACCATGTACTACACTCTTCATATATGCGCTTGGCTTTTTATGTGATGAACAAAATCGCACAATAGTATTGTCTATGAAACAAATAACCATCAATTTCCAATGAGACCTAAAATAGCCAATTGATTAATCATATTCTTTAAATTATGTAACATCTAAATGTAGCCAGTTTTACTTATCCATGAATAACATGAGCCATATAAATCTTCTTGCGGGATTCCTAAATCCATCTTGAATGCAAGTCAGGCATTCCACATTTTTATTCCTAAATTTTTTATAGATTGTGGCTCAAGGAATCTATAAATATAAGGATTTCCCATGTTGAAAAATAATTTATTTATATACCTATATTGTTAATATAAATATCAGTGACAATGCTTCATGAAACATAATTTTATCATATAATATAAAGATTTAAAGTATATTTACACCACCCATAATTGAATAATTGCAATGTTGAGTAACTGATTACCTTGGATGATTTCAAATACATCATGCATGACTATGTAAAATTGTATATTACCATTGTCCACACCAAAGATTATGAAATCCCAAAGAATGATACAAGCATACTCAAACAATTCATGTGATACCTTAACTAACTCTAGAATTGGATTCACATTTGGTTGGAGTTGTGGGTGGGGTTCAGGATTGAAATCACCACCAATTGAGGACTTTTCTTTCCTCTTACGCTCGTGTAAAACATGATAACAAACATTATGTATCAATCTAAGTAAAATTAACAATTAACACAAATTAATTAAATATACCTAATTATTTTTTGTAGCGGCCTTAATGAGAAGTGTAGGCTATGCAATAATAAGAATAATGTTCCAAGTGCCTCTCCCACTAGTTTAACCTTTAATGTGGGCATTGAAGACTCAACACTTCCATCTCTAACTTCTTCGATGACAAGTGTAGTCAAATCATCATGAATGGGCATGGTGTGCATAGTTGAAGCTCCATGATACATTCTTCCAATAGCCACTAGACGTTGAGGAACTTCTCCAACAAACAACTTACACCGATATAAAATATCAATGTATGTTTCCTCCTTGTCGTCCTCGATAGCACAACTCCCTTTTGTGCTAACATATGACCACGAGCAGGAACTACATCTTGCTCGAGTGGAGTATGCTACTGGGAGATATCCATGGACTCTAACCTTTGCTCGAACTCACATCTCAACTCATTTGTAACCTGTGCTTTTATCTGCTCGGTTAATTATGGTGTCAACTTCTATGTCAATTGTGCAGCTAGTTCCTCCATCATCTCTTAACTCACAGAAGGATTTGAGAAAGGAACTGATCGAAAGTATTTTGTGACATCCACATCAAAATCAGCACATGCACATAACTAGGGTGCTCTTGAGTGCCAACAATGACGTTATATATACCATTTCGACTATGGCAGACAAAAATTCCTTATGAGCTTTACTCCACTAAGTCATCCTTTAAAGAATAATACAATATGTTAATCATATATGCATGTATTTGTCATCCTACTTCAGTCCTAGCCAACTTTCATTTCTTATGTTGACTAGGAGGGGATGGAGGACAAATAAGTTCTTTAGCAGAATATGGTGATTCTTTTAATCTCTTTAACTTATCTTCTATCACATTTTTTTTCAACAAATCATATCCTCCCTGAGACAGTTGGTGGGGGTGAAATTTAGATGTCTTGAGCTTTATGCAAATAAATAATATAAATTAATAGTGTGATGAAATATTAACAAACCTACTAGGATCATCTCGAGTCTGAACAAATTATTGTCAAGTCTATTCATCTATATCATATTTCTCACAAGGGAACTTTCCCTTGCATTTGTTATAGATGTAAAAGCCTATCAAATTTTTTTCTTAAATTGTCCCCATTTTGTGGTTGTGGATGATAGTATCTTTTTCCGAATGAATCTGAAAGTCTCAAACTCAAAGTTTGTCTACATAATAAAATAAAAAAGTCATTAAACATTCAATATTTTCAATTCTAAACTTACATAATCTTTAAATAAATTACTTACACAAATATCCTGTCAAATAAGATTTTTTTTTTTTCTTCCGTGACATCATCCTAGTTGGATACCAAAATAAGCACCTTTGATTGAGTTAGGACACCCAAATAACTAACAAATTTAGCATGATTAGGGCCTGATACCCTGTTCATTTGATGGTTTATGTCAATTGGAACTCTAGGATCACCCAAACGACTGATGGCAAGATCTCTCAATCTTGTAGCTTTTCTAGTCTTTTTTGATGACTCAACCATGTGACCTACAAAAGATAAAAACAACTTTAGGATATAGTTTCAAGTTAAATAAAATTAATGTTAAAATTAAAATACAAAATCATAAATAAGCATAACTTATTTTTATTGCATTGTATTACAATGTTCTTTCATATTCCTTTATTGTGATCATTACATGTAACATGTATTTCATTAGCATCATTTTTGTCATTCAGAGGAGGTATGTGTGTTGAGAATGAAGAAATGTCTACGCATTGAACTCTTGAGTCATCGTGGTGATAAAAACCATGTTCAATTCTTCCTTAGAAGACAACTCACCACCTTTCATTAGAAGGACCTTTCACATAAAAAAAAAAAAAACTTATTTTCTTATTAAGCCATTACAAAAAGATCTTCCTTATAAGATATCTTTGTAAGATCAACCAAAGTAAAACCTAATCATCAACATGCATTCCTGTGTTACTATAAACTCATTTACACTTAAATATAGGTACTCTAAATTTGACGTAGTCAACCTAATCATCAACATGCATTCATGTGTTACTATAAACTCATTTACACTTAAATATAGGTACTCTAAATTTGACGTAGTCAACCTTCCATTTTTTCAATTACTCTAAAGTAACTTATGGTAACCATTATAGGATTGTTATCTTTTCAACTAGCAAAGTGCATTGACTCTATCTCAAGGGTCACACCTCTATTCTGCATTTTACTTTTGTCATCTTTAGTCTTTGTATAAAAAGACACATATTAATATCATATCCAGACTATGTTATAACATCAAAGTTCGGTCCTCGTGCTAATTATTTTAATTTCTCAACATAAAAATCTCGTTCAACAATTTTATCTTTAAACCATTTCAAAAATGTCTTATTATGCTCAGTCAACAACCATTTTTCGTTTCCACGAGCGTTCACGAACTTCAACAACATTTTGTATGCATCAATATAAGGAAGAACATCATTAGTATTGTTCAAAAGATACAAATGTGCTTGGAGAACTTCTTGTTTATATTTTTGAATCACTTACACCTTGTGTACCTTTGCCTTCATTGCTTCCTTCATACCTAGACTTTGGAACGCCTATGGGATCTATTTTTGACATATACATTGTACAAAACTCAATTACTTCCACAATAATGTATCTCTCAACAATATATGGTTCTAGATTATATGGATTCTTCGCATACCCTTTCAATGTCTTCATGCATTGCCCAACTAGATACATGCATCATAAACACACAAGACCAGATATTCGAATTTCCCTCACTAAATGAACAATTACATAGACCATGATGTCAAAGTAAATGAGAAAAATATATCTCTAGATAACACAAGATAATGATAGCTTCATGTTCTAAGTCATCTAATATATTAAGATCAATTACTTTCTACAAATAACATTGAAGAATAGGCAAGGACGAGGGATGACTTGTCTAACATTTTTTGGTAAAATGCCATAAATAGCCACCAGAAGAATGACAATCATGGGATTTTAAGCCTATGAGTTTCAATCTTTCAATTACACGAGACTTTTAATATTTGAAGAGTATCCTTGTGGCACTTTACCCAAAAAAACTGACCTTTTCAAATTTTGACAAAGTGATGCAATTCATAGCTCCATTACACCTGTTAGTGTGTATCTTCTTGGAGGTTTGATGTTTGAACATGAATTGTAGTAAATGCAACGGAAGAATTTTTGTTGTGGCTGTGTGAGATAGATTTGGAAGTGAATTAGGTGTAAGATTAGGCTAACACACTTAAGATGAAACAAGAGTTTAGTTTAGAAAAGAGAGTATTTTGGAGAGTTATTGAACAAGTTGAGGAGGCAAAATTTGGCCAGCATTTCATTAATCATTCAAAACTAATTTTTTAATTACAAGAGTCACCTATTTATAGACTAAAAGATAACTTGTGTTGCAAGTTTATCAAAAACTCTCCAACAGGAGCTTGACAAGTGGCAAACCATGAGTGGAGAGGATCCTCTCCATTGGAAGAGTGCTATGTATCCAAGGTGACTTGCAGCCCAAGCTTCATATACTCTTTAATGAGATTAGGACAAGTGGCAAAAGAAGCTTGGAAGGCAAGCTTCCATGTAACACCCATTGCCTTACAAGTGGTGTCTTATTTAAGATTGTTTAGCACCTTCTTGGAGTTTTTTCAAGCCTCAAAAAGTATATGTCCTATGTAATTTTGATACAAGGCGTAAGGCCCAAAATCATATTTTACTAGGCCCAAAACCTATTCTACTTTGCCCAAAATACAAAGCCTAAAATAAATTCTACATTACTCTATACAACTTTTACAACTTGAGGTCTTGTAATCTTGAAGCTCCAAAATCTATCAAGTGATATTCTCTAATTTTGAACTTGACCCAAAAGTTTGTTTGAAGGCAAATGTGTTCGTTTAGCATGAATTTATGGTTGCAACTCCAAACGAACCCCCATCTCAATCAGATCTTTACGAGCATTTATACCATCCTTCATCTTTCCTTTAAAGTTTAGCAATGTGCAAATTATATCATCACAAGCAATCTTTTCTACATGCATTACATCTATGCAATGTCTAACATATAACTTTGACCAACATGGAATTTTAAAGAATGTGGATTTCTTCTTTCATATGTTTTTCATAACACTATTCTTAAGAGTTTTCCCAAAATTCACTTTGGTCGCCAGTTAAGGGTGGAGGAGCAATTATGTCCTCCTGATATCCATTGAAAGCTTTTTTTAACCTACGATAACGGTAATTACATTTCAAAAGTCTCTGATGCCTGATGCAAGTCCTCCCATGTTTTACTTGGTGGTAACTTATGTTCTCTTCACATATCAAACAAGTGTGATGTCCTTTGACATTGTAACCGCTCAAATTTCTATATGTTGGAAAATCATTAATGGTGCAAAATAATAATGTGCACAAATTGAAATTCACCTTTTCATATGCATCAAATACTTCAACTACTTCATCCCATTACAACCTTAAGTCTTCTATCAACGAACTTAGATAAAAATCTATGTCATTTTCGGATTGTCCTCATCTTGATATCATCATAGACAACATCATACATTTTCTCTTCATACACAACTAATACAATAAATTGTAAATAATGAAAAAAATTGGCCATGAACTATGTTTTTTACTTAAATTATCATAACAACTAATTCCAGCTGTTATAAGACCAAGCCTAATATTTCTTAGATCAGTCTCAAACTCAGGATACAAACAATCAACTCTTTACTATCTACAAACAAACAATCAAACATAAGTGTTGGATGTATGCAAATGCAAAACAATCCAAAAAATTAAAATCTATCTAAATGGAGATTTGAATTTCACAAGAGACAAATCTCTCATTTCCTTTTTCTTTCTTTATGTTTATTTTCTCTTTTCTCTCTTTATTTTCTTTCTCTCTTTTCCTTTACCGTTTTTCCTCTAAACTTTTTCTTCAATTTATCTTTGTAGTTTTTCTTCTCTTTTTCCTAAACTCGTCATATTTTCTTTTAAATCCTTATTTTCCTTTACCTTTTTCCTCTAAAGTTTCCCTTCAATTTCTCTTTATAGTTTTTATTCTCTTTTTGTAAACTCATAATATTTTCTTTCAAATATTTTTTTTATCTTATTTAATTTTCTAAATGTTTTCTTTTCTATTTCTCTCAACTATTCATAATAACTCATAATGTCTTGCTCACTTATGGGTTTCTCACATGGACATTAATAAAAAAAAAGACATGTCCGTAACCTTCACATTTGTTAGCATCTAGTAAAATTAGTTTTGATCCTTGAACTTGATTTATCTTTATATTTTGTGCTTCATATGTTCAACTCTTCTATGATGAGATTCTTTTTTTTCTAAGTTTTGTATTCTTGAAACAAGTTTTGAAAAAAGAAAATTTTCAAATTCACTCATGCCTGCAAAATGTTAGGAAAACAAGAAACTAACACAAAAGTAAAATGATAAGACAACTAAGAAAAGACATCACCCATTACTAAGTGTTCTACACTCAATTCACTCGTGTATTGCTCTTGAAAGGTTATGGACTTTTTGTGAAGTTTCTTCTTATTAAGAAGAATCTCAGTCAACCTATTGAAAATTCACATTCAAAGAAAAATATGTAATCGATCCGAGCTCAACTTCGTAGGTTAAGAAATAATAAAAAGAAAACTTCAAAACAAAACCATGAAATATAAGACAAAACTAAGGAAAGACAAAAGGGAAAACACTTTAAACAAATCATGAGTGATTTAAACAATTATTTAGAATTATCGGTAGAGATTTGTAAAATAAAGCAAATTAAACAATTAAAAATCAAGTTGAAAAAAATAATCAAGACTACTCAAAGGAATGAAACTAATTTAAACATTTGATAGAAAATTTATTTAAAAAAAAAAGATACAAGTCTCCAAAGAAATATAGAATCTTGCAAAATATATTGATGGCAATCATCCAACTACAAAACTTTTGGCCAAGAGGATAGAAGAAGATGAAACTTTAGAAAAAAAGACTATATTACTTTAGATAATAATACCAAGATTTTTTTTTCTTTCTTCTTAATCTTATACAAATTGTATAGATGTATTTTTTTCCTTATGATTGTAAGATTTTGTAGAGACAAATGTGGACTCACTACAAGAAAAAGGTTG
>Ga0099825_1010290_pt1 | contig 10303 bp, 6 predicted proteins | sample SiratroredBW_FD_76838 | JGI IMG/M metagenome (GOLD analysis project Ga0099825, IMG submission 76838) | Root nodule microbial communities of legume samples collected from California, USA - Siratro red BW | ecosystem: Host-associated > Plants > Roots > Nodule | place: USA: California | collected... | reverse complement strand
TTCATTTGGTAGCTAAAAATTGGTCTCTAAATAACCTTTTTCTTGTAGTGTCTTTTGAGTATGAAATTTATTTTTCCTCAATTGAAGTCATACCCAATTCAAAGATTTAAAAATAACTTTCTTGTGACCCTGACGTTAGTATGAAAATCTTTAAAGAAGAAGCCTTTCCATAACCATTTTGCATAACACTGAGTCAAGGTCATTAATGGGAAGAAGGTAAAGAGAAATAAGAGGGTTAAACCCATTCAATATTTCAAATATAGTGTGGGAATTAGTAAATTTAACTACTCTTAATAGGCAAACTCAATATGAGGTAAACATTCCTCCCACATTCTAGGGTTCTTAAAACCAAGTCATATAAAGGATTGAGACAAAGTCCTATTAATCACTTCTGTTTGACCGTAAGTTTGGGGATGACAAGTAGTAGATAAAAGAAGTTTATGTACTAATTTTTCACTATAAGGTCTTCTACAAGTGACTGGAGAACTTTGAGTCTCTATTAAATATTATGGTTCTAGCAAACTCATGTAATCACATAACTTCCTTAAAGAAGAGATTGGAAATATTACATGTATCGTCTATTTTTTAGTAAGGAATGAAATGTGCCATTTTGGAAAACCTAACTACTATCATAAAAATATAATCTATTTCCCATTTTTCTCTTGACAACCATAAGATGAAGTCCATAAAAACATTCGTTGAAGGTGAATTAGGGATGGTAAAGGGGTATAGAAACCATGAGGTTGTACCTTATATTTGGCCTTTCTACATGCTATATATTTGCCACAATTGTTTTGGACATGTTTTATCATATGTGAGCAAAATAAATGTTCTTGTAAGGTTTTTAAGTACCCCAAAATGACCCATTAATCCTTTCTCATGGGCCTCTCTAACAAGAGATTTTCTTAAAGACCCTTAAAGCACACAATATCTTATTTTTGAAAAGAAACTTGTTTTGTAAGAAGAAATCTTTGTTTACTCCTTTTGAGAACTCTTAAAATATAGTAGATAAATCAAGATCATCAAAGTATAACTTCTTGATGTGATTAAAACCTAATAATTTGTTTTTAAATTGTTTAGTGGGACATATATCCTTAAGAGAACATTAACCACAATATTAGTATTATCTTGGTTATGTTTAATCACATAAGTAAAATGTTCTATAAATCCTACCTATTTAGCTCATCTCGATATGTTTGATTTCGCCATTCAAATACTTGAGAGATTCATTATCATTATGGATCACAATTTTGTTAGGCGGAAGATAATGTTATCAATTTTGCAAAGTCCTAACAAGAGAATATAATTCCTTGTCGTCATGAATGAGTCTCATGAAGGTGCTAGGAGCACTAGTTAAGCCAAAAGGCATGATCAACCTTTCATATAGTTCAAATTTGGTATTGGTGGTTTTCCATTCATCTTTAGGTTTGATTCTAATTTGATTATATTAACTTTTGATATCAATCTTGGAAAATATGTGAGATCCATGGAGTTTATCAAGAAAGTCATCTAGCCATAGAATGAGGTGTCTATAATGGTAATGTTATTTATTGCATGACAGTTAATACACATACATTAGATTCCATCCATTTCAGCAAAATGAGTTAGTAGCATAACATACAGGCTCATGTTGTCTTGGACATAATCTTTTTCTATTCATACCTCAACTTGACTTTGGACCTCTTTAGACTTCACTAGTGCAAAACTTACCTATAACGACACAAATTAACAACGATTGACAAGCCATCGTCATCAAAGAAGATTTTGTAGAAATTTTGTAAATAAAGTGATATTTTTAATGACAGTTGTCCTAGGACCATTGTTAAAAGATGAAAATGAAGAAAATGACACAATTTTATTACAGAATCGTTGTTAAAGGTTGAAATATGAAGAAATGACAAATATTATTTTTACCAAATTGTAGTTATTTTTATGATATTATCCTGAAAACGCAAAACTTTTTCCACATTAATTTATGCTCTCCTTTTGTTTGATTTTTCCTCTCTCAGTGTCACTCCATTGTTGTAGACACCCTTTTATAATGTCCAAAATGTGTAACCATTCCTTTAAGTAAAACAACTTACCATTATTACTCATTAAGACTTAGCATATTTATAATTTGGGATTATAGTCATGTCGATAACCATTACTTAATAGATGAGGAGTTTTGAAAAACTTAATTATTTACCTTAATAATTGATTATTTCATATGAAAAATAATCTATATAATATTCACATTTATAAATCCAATCAATTAATACTTAGTATAATTTATTATTAGTAAATTTAAAAACTTTCATAATCAATTTGTCATTACTTAAATGTTTAATAACATGTCATTTTAATAATTAATTAAACTTTCAAGTAACCAACGATGTAACTAACAATAATAAATTATGTTTAGTTTCAATCAATTAGCTTGCTTAGAAAAAGATTACAAAAAAAAAAAAAAATCATATTGGTATCATGGAGAATTGTTACAATAACAACTCAAGGCACATCTAAATAATCATATCAACCAAGAATATATTTACATAGCACAACTTTCATCCAGTGTGTTTATCTCCCTTCTAATGGTATAAAATCTATCTCTAGCCAAGGTTTGATGAGATGTTAGCTAGTTGATGATTTGTGTTAATGTAGTCTATGATGTAATCACCTTTAATTATATGTTCTCTAATAAAATGTTGTCTAATTTCTATGTGTTTGGTCTCATAGTGCTTGATAGAAATTCTGGTGAGATTTTTAGCACTTGCAATGTCACATTTCAAAAGAACGTGATCAAGGAAGATATCAAAATATTCTAGCTATTGTCTCGTCTAAAATATTTGTGAATAATAACTATCAACTGTTATATATCCCAAGTTATAATTAATAATCAACAAAAATAAGATTTTGAAACCATTTGTGTTTATTAAACCATGATTGATTATTACTGGTGATATTTAATTATTCAATTTATGATAATCAATTATTATAAAAATGTTAATAAAAACTTTTATAAAATTTTTTGAACTTAAAGTATTTTGCTAAGTTATTTTTTATTCTAAAAGTAAAAATTGAAAGATATGAAGAAGTTACTTTGTTATAAAAATTTTGGTTCTTAATTTTTTTTAAATGAGGCATATTATTTAATATTTACTTGACGAGTTCCAAAAGATAGGGACTGAGTAAGTCTACTTAAGACTAACACCTTATTTAAGATCAAAGTCTACCTAACTTGCAAGTACGATTGTCAAAATTGGTGGTCCGATTCAGCCTAACCTAGCCCTACAAGGTAAGTAAAAAAAATTGAAAGCCTAGTGTGACCAATACCTTAAAACATGTCATAATGTTTTGCTTAGGTTGACGTTATGTTAAGCCTATGAGCCAATAGGGCCAATTTTTCCTTAACTGAAAATAAAAATGTTACAACCTATATATACAAAAAAATCATGATATATCATTGTTCAAGAGTCTAAAGTTCAATATTCAACAAGATGCATTATATAACAACATTATACATCTAGGTCTAAATATTACTTGAAAAAATTCTAGTAATGTCTCTGATATCCATATCATGTTTAATTAAAAAAGTAAATATTCATAAAAGTAGACAAGAATCACTAGGAAATTGGAAAAGGTTATTTCTTTGTATAGCAACATAAGTATGAAGAACAAAACAAATTGATATAAAAGAATGAAAGGGTCAGTCAGACCTGTAGGCATCCGACCAAATCGGTTAGGCTAAAAAAATATTATTATACATGCCACTATTTTTGAAACCTAACCTGAAATGAAACATAAGTCACATGGGTCGACCAATTGGGCTAGACCTATTTTAAGAACCTTACTTTCAAGGTAACTCACATGCTATCAAGGTAGCTCTTTGCACATACTTTACAAAGTGTTATGATGTAAACTTTATTTTTCTCACCACCTAATATTTTCATCTACATGACTTGGTTTATCATTAAATTCTAGATATCCCACTCTTATAATGATTCTCACACTATATTCAAATTAGGTTAGATAACATCATATTTCCACACTACCATTTCATATATCTCAAGTTAAACATTTTCTAAACACATACAATTCATCAATTATACATAGTTATATGATTATAAAATGTGATAATAAGATCATTAAAAAGGCACATTTTAAAAAAAATACTTAAACAAGTAAACCAAACATAGGAGAACATTACATGTGCGAGGTACTCTCGCTATAGAAATATTCTTAAAAAAATAGATTTATTTTGGTTCTCTCCTAACATGAGTAAAAAGCTATCACTTGGGTGAAGAATTCCATAGTTGAGAACCTTGCTCTCGACCTCGATCTCGTTTGAGCAAGATATGAACGTAAAAACTAATAATCTAGAAGCAAGATATGGAAAACATATCAAAAGCACAAGAAGGGAGTGTTGACTTGTGTTTTTTAAAAAACTTTTTGCAAAGCTTTGTTTGATGAACGTAAACAAACAAAGAGTATGCTTGGCAAATGCACCGTAAAACAAGCTTTTTCGAGATTGCTTCAATTGTCTGATACAACTTGATGAATTGTCTAAAAACTCTTTTCAAAACTTGTTTTCGCAAATCACTCTTTCTTAGGTTAATTATAGTTGAATAACACGCAATATAAAAAGATTAGGGAAGAAATATTTACTTTAGATGTTTATATTGGTTCATTTGAAAACACCGGATTATGTCTAATTCTTAATCAACTTGATTAAATTCCACTAAGCATACTAACACTATCAAGATACAAGCAAGTATTATTTGGACTTCAATCACTCTTGACTAAAACAACCCATATTATTTGGACATGCAGCCACTCTTGGCTAAAACTTTAAATATATTTTGGAACGTAATCACTCCTGGCTAAAATCCGAGTATTATTTGGAATGAAGTCACACCTAGCTAAACCACTGAGTATTTTTAGGAACATACTTACTCATAACCAAAACCCAAATATTATTTGAAACTCAACTATTCTGAGCTAAATCACTAAGTATTGTTTGAAATGGAGTCATTATTGGTTATAAGACAGAGTATTATTTGAATAGAAACCACTCCTAACTATACCACAAAGGTTTACAAAGAAAGTGATCTAAAAGATCATGATATTGTTCACTAGAAAGAGGATAACATCTTATGACAAATACAAGATAAAACATAGTCTTTTATACATCTATGAACACAAACAATGTTCTTCTTCACAATGTTTTATGCATTTTCTTGTTGTAAGACATTTGCCAATAGTCCTTCTTCACAATGATATTCTTTATATAGTTTTTGAAAAAAAAAATTAATGCAAATCCTTTGTAGCCACTGTGAGGGTCTTCTTCTTCTATTACGACTTTTTCTTCTTGCATCTGATCACACTAGTAGCTGAAATGCATTAAACACTATTGAGTTAACATTAAATGCTTGTGGCTTATTTGGAAAACACCTTTAGAATATGATGGACTTTCACAAACCTAGGCAAGTAGATTCCTTCCACCTTTTAAGTAAAACATAAAGCCTGATAGAGTTAACTAACTCTACAACATTGACATCATGCTTTTTATAGAAAAACATTTGTGTGGAACAACTTTCAACAAGGTCTTCAAGATATCTTGATAATAAAACATTAAGAAATCCTTTTAAATGAATGATGAAGTGTACATTCTCTGCAAGTGTAAAATAAGCACTTATTAGTTAGACATGTACCATGAATGCTTAAGGCTTGTGTCTATCATACAAAGTATACTTATCGTCTATCTAAGTAAAAGGTTATTAAACTAACTATACTCAAATTGTGTTTATCTAAATAAAAGCTTATAAGTCAAAAAGGATACACACAGTGCATGTATCTATTAGACAAAGCCCACACTGAACAATGCTTGCATATTTCTTGCATCTATTACCTCAAATCAAATACTTTGTATCTGTCATGATCTAATACATATAAAATTATATTTTACACTTAATTATTTAAATACATAATCAAATCTAAACACATGATCTCCTAACTGTGATATAATATAAGCCAACAATTTATCTAAAACTTAACATAGCTTTCTCACCCAAATTTCAACTCAAATTAAGTTACACCCCTAGAAATGTTCTCAAACCATTATTCAACAAAATTCTAATAAGAATATTCTTGACACTCCATCTAAATTAAAAATCACTTTTGAGATACAAATTTTCACTTATTTTTTTGAATAAATTTCTATGTATACATACATTATTCACAATCTCAAGTTAATCTAATATGTATTATTTTATCATCATACAAGTAATTTGGTATAAAATTTCTACATAATATAAATCAATTCTCAATTTCTCTACTATCTTTATTATACCTATTCGGCGTGCATAATATATATAATTATTCTTCTATACATTTCAAAGCAATAATTCACGCACAATGATACATTCAAAAGCCCCTTAAAATTCAACCATACATTTCTAATCCAAACTTTTACTTATGCAATTAAAGATTAAAATTAACTTCCTTTAACTTGGTTCCTCATATATTCTAGAATATCTAGGTTTTTAAGGTGAGAATGAAGCACAAGTGCTTAAATAAGTTCTTAATTGCCTAAAAAGTAAACCTTAATCATCAACACGCCTTAAATCAAGCTTTAGTTCTAAAAACACCTTTCTTCCAAACCAACCCGTGAGCCATGCATGATATAGTCAGGAATGGAGAAATAAACTTATTCAAAGCAAGGTTTCCAAGATTGAGTGCTATAAATTTCCCCTTGACCAGATTTATGAAAGGAAGTCTCAACTGAAAAATGAAAGAGAGTTTGGAACATGAACTAAGGAGAAGAGAAGAAATGGTAAGAGAAGAGGAAAAGAAGGAGGTGAGGAGGTTCTGCTTTGAAATTAAGAAGAAAATTGAAAACTTTTGTTCACACCCTTACTCATTTTCTCAACCCTCCCCTTTCTATGTCTTTATCTTAATTTCTGTTTATGTTTGTTAAAAATAAAAACAACATTCAAAGTCTAAAATTAATTACTAACTACACCACCCATTCACATATTCATGCACATATCGTTTAAGGTGATTAAAATTTTGAGTACAATTTCAATTTAATTTGCAATAAATTTATTCTCACACTTATTTATCATACAAAATATAAATCCTTATACTATATACAAAATACAAAACAAAGAACCAATAGAAAATACAGAGGAAATTAAAACATGAACTGATCCATATTTTTTTAGTTGTCGGAGCAATATTTATACATAAATTTGTAGCATTAAAAATGAATATTAACAAACATATTTCTTAAAGATCAAAATCAAGGTTTTTTTCTTAAAAAAAAAAAAAAAGTCTCTTTCACTGTTTCGCACATTCACCTTCCATTTATACCACACATTTTCATGAGAAAAAAAATGAGAAATAGTAAACTCTATGAATACAAGGGTGGAAAATAAGTGACATTGAACAAAACAAAATGCTTAGTTTTTTTTTTAGGTTCTCTTATAGATGAAAGAAGTAGAAGAGTTAAAAGTTGAAACTCGTCACAAAAATAAAAATGAAAAGATAATAAACAAGTTATATTTACAATAAAATGTTAGGAAATTATATTTTCTTAGTCTAATTATGGGTTATATATTTATTTATATAATTATATTAGTTGTTGATTTCTTTAACGTTCGAAAATCATTCGTCATTAAGATGGTTTTAATGAGTCATTTAATATAGTTTTAATGACATCCTTAATTTCTCATATTAATTGGTTTAATGAAAATCATTTTCTAAGAAGTTATTAGAATAATAGAGAGGTAATGGGTTGGCTCCCAATATACCAAAATCACAAACTTTGTGGTCTCTTACCCCATCAAAAGAGTCACTCTAAAGTCCAGCCAGAGGAATAAGGAAATTTTGGTTGAGGAAGATCATAACCCTATCGAGTATTCTATCTTCATCCATGGATTCACTAAGTCCCATATTGGCTAGGAATGAGAAAGTTGAGCAACATATAAGAAATAAGACCCACAAACTTAATGCGTTAAGGTTTTGAGTTGAAGGTGATGTCATTCCCTTATATGGGTTTGGCTCAGTTCTCATTGTTTGAGATCTCCCCGGTGTTTTTCCCCTCAGATTTTTCCAACAAGTGGTATCAGAGCCTCCTTCATGTTAAATTATCATGAATAAAATTTTATCATCAGATTAAATTATGTTGTTGTTATACCTTTGGAATTAAAGAATAAATGCACATAATTCTATTTGATGTTTACGCCTTTCGTCTTATCTTATATAATTTGTTTTATTGTATTGTGGCCTTGATTTCTCTATGTTGCAATTTTGGTAATTCATATGAATTGCTGGTATGATATACATAATAATTCCACTGGTTAATTTTCTTGAAAAACATATGTAATATTTTTCGACCTTGAATACGATTCACAGATCTAGGTCTTTATTTCCATTGTTATATCCACTGCTCATATGTAATTTTTTTCAATGCTTATTATTTATACGGATAATAAACGACCCAAAGGAAGTTTGTTGTCTGGCCAAATAATAAAAATTGAAGTTTTATTTTGTAATGCTTATTATTTATGCGGATAATAAACAGCCCAAAGGAAGTTTGTTGTCTGGCCAAATAATAAACATTGAATGTTTTGTATGATGCTTATTATTTATGTGGATAATAAACGACCCAAAGAAAGTTTATTGTTAGGCCAAATAATAAACATTGAACCTTCAGTTGATATATTTATTTATTATACGAGCACTAATCGGCCCAAAGGAAGATTATTGTTTGGCTAATATGATGCTTATTATTTATCCAAATAATAAACAGCCCAAAGGAAGTTTATTGGTTGGCCAAATAATAAACTTTACACCTTCAGTTTATATATTTATTTATTTTTTATCTAATTATGCGAGCACTAGTTGACCCAAAGGAAGATTATTGTTTGGCCAATTGATAGAAAATGTATGCAGTAAATAAATAGGTTGCAAATTCTCAAGTTTCCATGTGAACATTGAGTCGGTCCAAATAAAGGCTTAATGTTGACAGGATTTTTTGACAATATTTGATTGCTGCAATGAGAGTACCACTTACAGTTAATTTTTCTATCCAAAGATTAAAAATTAATGTTGTTCTAGGTATCTCAGTATGAATTTTCCCATTATTCTTGCTAATAATATTTTTGATGGATACAATTGTTGTTGCTTTAGCTTCAGCTGCCAATGTTTCTGCTCAAGTTAGCAGCATCCCTATGCTAAATGGTACAAACTTCAAAGTTTGGAAAGATACCGTAGAGATTATCCTTGGTTGTATGGATTTGGACATAGCTCTTCGGTAGGACAAACCAATTGCTACTGAAGAAAATGCTAATAAGGATAAAATAGAGAAATGGGAGCGATCCAATCGAATGAGTGTAATGATTATGAAACGCTCTATTTCGGAAGCATTTCGAGACTCTATTACTGAAGATAGCAATGCTAAAAAATTCCTAGAGGATGTTCAACAATTCTTTGCCAAAAATGAAAAGACAGAGGCAAGTAATCTTTTGAGAAAACTTGTCTCTATGAGGTATAAAGGCAAAGAGAACATAAGGGAGTACATTATGGAAAAGTCTCATCTTGCTTCAAAATTGAAATCACTAAAGTTAGAGTTGTCTGAGGACTTACTCGTGCATTTGATTTTGATTTCTCTTTCTGCACACTTTGGACAATTCAAAGTGAGTTATAATACTCTAAAGGATACTTGGTCCTTGAATGAGCTAATGTCTCACTATGTACACGAGGAAGAGAGGTTACAGTGAGAACATAAAGAAAGTGCTCATATGGCTTCGTCCTATCAGCATAAAAGAAAGCGTGAGGCTACTGCAGTTAAACCTTCTCAGCAAAAAAAGACAAAGAAACATGATATTTTAACATGTTTCTTCTGCAATAAGACAGGACAGGTTAAAAAGGATTGTGTCAAATATGCTACTTGGCGAGCAAAGAAGGGTATGATCCTTGCTTTTGTTTGTTCTGAAGTTAATTTAAGTTTTGCACCTATGGACACTTGGTGGGTATGGAGCCAACCACCAAGTGATGTTGAAAGATTCATCTATGTGGCGGATGACAATAAAGTTGTAATGGAAGTTGTAGAAACCTTCAGATTATGTTTTAAGACTAGATTTTTTTTTTGGGCTTATTTGAGACATTTTGTGTACCGTCTTTTAGACGGAATTTAGTTTTTGTTTCTCATTTGGACAAATCTGGTTATCATTGTTCTTTCGAAAATAATAAAGTTAGTCTCTTCCAAAACTCAAATATTATTTGTTCTGGTTTTTTAATTGATAATCTGTATAAGCTT
>Ga0099825_1010288_pt1 | contig 10304 bp, 4 predicted proteins | sample SiratroredBW_FD_76838 | JGI IMG/M metagenome (GOLD analysis project Ga0099825, IMG submission 76838) | Root nodule microbial communities of legume samples collected from California, USA - Siratro red BW | ecosystem: Host-associated > Plants > Roots > Nodule | place: USA: California | collected... | reverse complement strand
TGGTAGGACACTAATGAAAGTGGTTGTGTACTCTCTTTACCTATCTTAAATCTCAAGAAAAAAACACAAGTTCAAAATTATTTTCTCAATTTGTGTTTTTTTTGCAAAAAAAAAAAATATAAAAAAATGAAAATAATGAGATTATTTCAAACTATTTAAAAAAAAAAAAAAAACATGATTTCTTGCCAATACGACGAAAAACAAGGAAGGCAAATCTTACGGTATCAGATTGGCAAACATACAAAGGATCAAAAGCTACCAAAATTTCAGCGAGACAAAAAAATACATTTACAGCAACCCACATATCCCAAATCGCTACATACATAGCAGCAACTGAGACGTGTCCCATAACCATCATTATATAACTAACTATATCCTAATTTGAAGTGTGAGAGCAAAGTTTTAATACATAAGAAATAGTAATTTTTTTTGAGATAGACCATATCATGAGTCATCAACATGTTACATGAAGAAGGTCATTCTTGTGGGAAGGTTTAAATTAATTAGAAAGAAATATATGATATCTCACAAGGGTATGCTGGTCTTTTTTTTAGGTTAGAAAATAAATGACGATTAAAGGGGAAAAATTCAAAGGCAGAATAACAAAGTCCAACTAGTATTAAAAATATGATGGAACCATAATAGAACATTCAAGACTTTAGTTGGAATTATGATTATGGTGAAATTATAACTAGATTATTAAAATCACTCACAAGATGAAGGAGCTAAAAGAAAATTATAACCGTAGTACTTGAACAACTTTAAAAGTCAACTGAAATAGACAGAAAAAGATGAATCTATCGTGAGTGGACATATACAAGAACAACTATATGGAAGACTTTTGCAGATTTTATGCAGAGTAACATAATTATAACTTATGATACTGCTGTCTAATTTTGTATATGCAGTCTACTTTTGATCTAAGGTGCTGAAATAGAAATAGCTTAGCCTAGTAGGTTTTTATTATGGAAGAATACAGAAGGGGACTTATCGTTGAATATATGTATATGTTTGATAAGATTTTGGAAACTTTGTTATTCCTTGGTCTTATTATTAAGATATGGGTTTGTATTCGTATTTTTTTTAAAGGGTTAAATCATCTCTTTTGTGTTTTTTATTAATATATTTTTTGTTGTCGATAAAAAAAAATTAAAAAAAAAAAAAGAAAGATAAAAAAGGAAACAACTTAAAAGGTAAACTTTTGTAGAAAATATTATATAATAGCAACATAATTATATTGTTCCTTTAATAAAAATGAAAATAATACAAATTGTTATACGAAAATAATAGTTGTTCAGGTTGTTTTTCTCTTATTTGATCCAATTAAACGTTTGGACCAATAAAAAGCTGTAAAAATAGTTACTTGAAAAAATAGTTGTTAAGTTTCGGTTACCTATCTTATTTGAGTGAGTTTGTTAGACTTATCTAATATGTAATTTAAAAATATTAATAGGAAAATAAATCCATTTCTTCAAATTTTAAAATAGTTATTTTTAAAATAAAAATTATATATAATATATAAATGATGCATTAATATATTATTCAAACTTCCTCATTTTAATATTTTCATATTTTAATATTATTTTTATTTATTAATTCCAAGAGATTTAATTTAATATTATCTTTGTAGTTAAGTGATTTTTTAGGTGGGTTTTCATTTTCAACTTAATTTCACCCAAATTTACGGTGGATTAAATTGACTTACAAATTTAAACTCGTTTTTGACGGTTATAGTGAAAATGATTATTTCTTTTTACACTCTCACAAAAATATTAATTTTTTTCAATATTATTTGTTTTTAGAGCATCTTATATACTTTTTTAGGATTTATTTTTTAAATATTTTACTTTGTTTCCTTATTTAATTAGTATATTTATAATAATAATATCTGATTGTAAGAAGATATATGAAAATATAATTCATAAACATATATTTTTTTTATTGTGAGCAACTTGTATAAGTATAACACATTTTGTTGTGTAGTCTATATAAGCAATCTTAAGATCCATGTGGTATTCATTTTCTTCCCTTTCAACAGATATTAATTCCGTAAACTCAAATAATTGGTCAACGGAAATGGGTTAAGAAAACTTACTGACTTCAATCAAGATTGTTCATGAAATGTTAAAAGTGAAATAGTATTTGCTTTTCAATGGTGATTGACGTTATATTTAGAAAGATTATTAATCTCTTTTATTAAATGATATTTTCACATTTTTTTAGTTTTAAATATATGTATTATTTTTAATAAGATGACAATTATATTCTATATTATTTTTAATTAGACATATTCGTTTCTCATATTTTTAGTAAATAACATTCATATTTTTTTATGTTTTTAATATATTATGTGACATTGATCTTCTTTATTTATTTATAATTTTTATATTTATTAAACTTTTATTTATTTATTTTATAATTCTTTTATTTATTTTTTAGTTAATATGATATTTTAAAAATAAAATAAAATAAAGAAAATCAGTATTAATTTATTAAAGATATAAAATATGTGAATGTATTTTTATAAGTTAGATAAAGTGAGAGTACCAATTTATTAAGAGAATCTATTTCAAAACTAGGAGTGCTAAATGTGATTTGATATGAATTTGAGAAAGGCAAATCCTATTTCTCCATATCTTTGAGACAACTAATAAATAAATAAAAGTGAGGTCCAAAGTCTGAAATTTGTTAGTTTGCAAGAAGGATGTCTTTCTATTAAAAACCATTGCTGTCTCCAAACGTATACAATTTATACGACCTACGTACATCCGACAAAAGAAAAACGTTAAAGGACCCACACTGTCTAGGCATTTGTCCTCTTCAGAATTGAAAGTGAAAGTTGCATTTTTGTTGTAAAATTTACGCTATATGAAACAATTTTTACATGGCAGAATCAGTTCCTTTTTATGAGTGTAATTATCTCTTGTGAAGAGTATGTAAAGACCTTCCATTTGATTATATTTTCTAGAAATCATCGTAGCATACCTCCATAGGCTATTACAATATTTCTTTTTGCATGAGTATTACAAAAACATCCATATCTTTCTGAGAAATATACTTTATTCACTGATATGCCTAATTGCCAATTAGATCCAAAGTTGTTAACTCGATAGAAAAGAGAAAGTTCTAAGAAGGGTATTCAGGAAACAAGGGAAAAGGATGGAAACAGTGAAAGTCCCCTTAGGTTTGAAACATTCCATGGCTAATCTAAACAAGCAAAGCGTCAGTTATTTCACTAGTCGCTATCACAAAAAGAGAAAGTTATTATACAATTTTTTTGTTGTTTTATTTGAAAGCCATGCTTGCCATCAATTGCATTCAAACTAGAGTTACACATTTTCACATAATAAAAACTTAATCAATCCAGTTTTACACCGTTTTATTAAGAGTAATAAAAAAGTAAAAATATGTAGTCCAACTAACACTTTACTGTTTTATTCTAACCAAATATAAGATTTTGATTTCATTTAGTCTCAAAATAACTGAGATGGAAGCTGTATAAAACTTTGGGCCACACATTTACGTCTATCACTACCTGTTAGTTTTGATGTAAGAAACATGTACTGATTAGGAAAAAGTGGCGAGGTCCACCCACTTTGTCTCATCTTTCGTAAACTATGAAGAACAATTACGATATAAAAGTTATTCTATTAAGTGGGTGGCACGTGAAAATGGCAGGCCCCTTTTTCTTTTTGAAGAAAGGGCAGAGAGATTATTGATTTATGTAGCTACTAATGGACAATATAAAACACACGCATGCATATTTTTTTCTGTGCTTCTACTTCTAGGGTGTTCTAGTGCACTTTTATAATGTGAATTCTTCTGACTACATTTTTTTTTTGTAACTGCTGTTGATAGTTGCACCACTCCTGATCAGCCATAAATAAGCATGTCCAATGTTCATTGTTACTGTTGCTAGAAAGAAAAATTACTCTGTCATTATTTGTTTATAAGGACCAAAGATGATCCTCTTAACCTCTTAACGGTTCTTTCCCCTAAAACTCACATTCATGCATGCTAGGTTTAGAATTAAAGTTCATAAGTACAATTGTGTACGTAATTGTAATGCTATGGCTTTCGAAATAAGGACATCTGCTTTTTCCACAAATTCATATAGCGAATTGCATGTAGGTGATTTGATCCTCGCAGATTTATATTCCTAGGATTTATCAATTTGCATAAACTGTTGTCTTCAACGTAACATATATACTAACCTATGTTTTTTATATGCGTTTTATAATATTCAAAATTCTGGATATATATCTAAAAGGACTTATTTGTATACCGTGTATATTAACATTAGTTCTTAAGCAGCAGTAGTATTATATTTTCTGATACATGGTACTGTAGTATCTAAGTACAGATGTTTAAAATAAATGAGTAATACATGGTTGGGAACTTGATAAAACGTAGACGTGAAATAAAGTTGTAGTATTGATTATTTTGAGTTTTGAGTATTGGGTAGTTGCGTTTACACAGAAGGAGAAGTGGTTAATATGTGATGAAAATGGTTTTGTATGAGTATTACATTAATATCTCCCGACAATCATGTGTCGGGAAATTAATAAACATGGGAAGGAGGGTTGCACCGAATATAGGCTCCAATAGTCAAAGGGAAGGGGATGGAGACATGGCATCTAGGATGGGGTATGGAAATCTAACAGAGAATCAAACTTGTGGGACTCATTTAGGCCTCAAACATCCATCCCATTATGAATGCACGGTTTCCAAGAACCCCACAATTGATTTGATTTTCATCACCCCACTATGAACAAATACCGGAGAGAAAGAAAGAAAGAGAGAGAAACATGAGAGGTTTAGGTGAAAAAGCAGTAATGTTTTGCTCATACATTTCGTGGGTGGTCATCAATGTGCTCTCAGATTGGGAAATGAATGAAGTTTTCTTAGAAAGGACCCGGCCTATTAACTTCTTTTCCTTTAAAATGTATATGTTTTCAAATTTTGTCCCACTTTCCCATTTATGTTGTGTTGCAGGCCCATTAATGATCGAGATAGTTATATGCTTGAATTTAAGTGGGTATGTACAAAGATGCATAGTGACTTATCTAGATCCGCGTAAGCCTACCAAATTTCTAAGCATGGAAATGAAACAAAATAACACGATTAAATGTCAATGTGGCTTCACAATAGCTGCTGCTTACCAACTATGTTATGCCATATTTGATTTAATAGTTATATCCTTATAAAATCAAATTTTCTGGGAAGTAATGAATGTACTATTCATAATAGAATTTTATACTCAGTATGTCTTAACAGTTAATTTTAGGGGTGTTTAAAAACTTGAATAAACTAAACTGTGTAAGAACTAAATCGAATTAAAAATGTTGGTTTGAACTTATCTAGAAAATAGCTTGTTAGAATCGGAGTGCTTTTTATTTGGCAAACTGTTTTCTCAAATTTAAACTGACTTGTTTTGAACTTAAATAAATATTTTTATAGTTAAATGGTATGCTTTTACGTCATATATTCTAGGTAGAAATTTTTATTCACCTCTCTATAAAACTAATTCAGTTTCTGTGGTTTGGTTTATTTTAGTTCTTAAAACAATTCAGTTTAGGTTTAACAAAACACTTCAGATGGTTTTCTTTTTTTGACAAAATCAGTTTAGTTTTATATATAGTTTGATTTTGTTAGTTCAAATGTTTTTTTTTTCTCTAACAACCCTAGTTTTTTTTTTTTGAAAAACAGCAAAACCGTAGTTTATTTGTTTGATTATGCAAATCGTTTAACACTATGGATATATGTAACAATTCAGGTGTGTTATTAGCTGAGGTTATCATGTGATCATAGGAGCATTATATATGTGATAGATGAAATGTACGCTGTTGAAGCACCATTTGTGTTTCGCATTTATTAAATTCTTTAGTGATATAAAAAACTTTTGTTTGTGATAAATGATATTGTAATTGTTACCTTGTATACCAGGAAACCTTTGCATTGAGTCGAAAAATTTCCATGTCAATGTATACAGGACAACACGTATACGTAAGAACAACTCCATGACATAATCCAGTTACAATAATCAGTTTCCCCGAACTTTCTGTCAGCTATAAAATCATTAATTCCTGATCCTTCTTCAAATAACTTTAAACTGGAAATTTTCCAACCAGTTTTTCTAATAAACTCGCGCATTTACGCATGCCACTTGTATTAGAATCCGAAGCAAATTTTGAAACTTCCAAAGAACCTGGCGAAGGTTTTGTGATTGCATTTGCATCCTAAAAAATGATGTGCTTTATTAATCAACACATGATCACACAATTCAAGAGCAAGTCACAGAAAAGAGTGACATTTGGTCTTATCATGGCGATTAAATTGAGAGGGGTTTGGCGTCATCTGAAATTGAGAGAGAGAGGAAGGGAGGGTTGTTGAGGGTGGTAAATGTGAAAATTGATGTATGATACCAAAAATATGGACGCATTTGGAGGAAAGTAAATGTAATAAAACAAAAAAATTGTAGCCCGCAATTTACTTAAATGAAACGCACTCCCATGCTTCACTAGCAATTACTGCTGCCTATTTGTCACAAAGGTGGTACCAGCCACCCTGCCACAGAACACAGTGACCCCGCATAGCAGAGAAGGGAAGAGAAGAGATGAGAAGAGAGAGACAGTGAACAGTGCTTCAAATTTGCAAACGGATCATCGTAGACACGGAGATGCCGTGTCTAAACATTGAAACCTACCATCATTGTAATAATTGTTCCAATATGGAACTCCGTAGAGACGAGACAAGTTGCAGATATTTGCCTCTCTACTACATCTCATCACTACCATCTGCAACATGCATTTTCCTGCCACCATCCTTATTTATTAATTTCTGCCATCTATTATTTCTCCTCTTTGTCCTGCGTGACATCATCTCTGTTATTAGCACATATGCCTGTGATCTTCGTAATTGCTACCTCTAATATCATGCATCTATGTTCAGAATTCATCACATGTCATCTTGTTTTCGTATCTATGCATAGATCACTCGTCTGGGACAATCAGAAGGAAGTTAAACAATATAACTGACGATGCTCTTAAAGTAGATTCATTTCTGAATCTCTATTTTCCTTCTCTGAAATTAATATATGCGCTTGTGGGGCAAGCGAAATTGCTATGGTTATTCATTCATTCCACTTGCTCATCAAAATTCCTGGTGCCAGTTGCACTTTTTGTTTACCATCATGTTGAGGGATGACGATTCGTAAAGTTATAAATTAATTTACATATACGTAACATATACTACATGCACATGATCTTATACAAGCACACGGCAAATTATAACTTTACAGATACTGTTTTGAGGAAAGATTTTGCTTGATGTGATTTGAACATGTAAAGATATGTGAAGCTACATGAAAGTGCGATGCTAGTGAAAGTTTCTAGTTAAATGAATAGCATTGTGACTATAAATTTGTTCTGTGTGAATGAGTAAAACAGCCAAACGAGTAAACACGAATAACCAATTAATGAAAATATGTCTTAGATGATCACTTTAATATGGAGAGATATTCATGGAATATCTGTAACAATTAAAATAACATCTCATGAAAAGAACATAACAATTGGCACAGAGAATGTTTTTATTTAAAATTAAAAAACTAAAACATTCTTTTAGCAACACCTATTTTTTTATTGGGAGAAAGAAAATCATGCATCTTAAAACCAATCTGCATTAACTAAAGTTGCCCACGGATAAAATTATATAGAATCTAGAAGCAAATTTAATATTAAAACTAGTTAATATTAAATGAAATTGTTTAACAGGAAATCCTACACCTAAGAATTAAGGCAACTGAGACTCTTTGAAACAAAAAATAACACAGAAAAGAGACAGTATGTGAGATTTCAATCTAAAATTCGTAATCTTGTTTGTTGAACAAAACATGATTGATATACGATGTATTAAATATAAAATAATTGTAGAGTATACAAATTTAATGAGTTCTTAAAGTTTGTTCTGGACAAATTTCTTAATTAGAATTTATAAAGTAAGGAAATGATTTATTCATAAATTAAGATTAATTTATTTTTAGAAGTTTATATAATAATTAGTCTACCGTGAAAACAAATAACGTGTGGAAAGAATTTTTGTTAGAGGGTTGCAGCCATTAGATTGCACTGTTAAGAAGTGACATTGAAGTTCTGAGGAGCATATGAACGTTGTGAGCTTGACCCAACAGGGAGCCATGGGTCTACTGATGATTTCATAGCTGCAAAGATGCGACAAATTTTTAGTTGCGCTTCATCTGCGTCCTACTTTTTTTAAGGAAAATATTGCATGGACCACTCATGCTATTCAATACTTTCAGAATGTTGAAGTGAGAGAATAGAAAAAGCGAACGTGTTATTCTATAAATTACATATTCTTATTTATAATAGTTGACATAACTACTATACATGTCAAAGAAATGATGTTCATGCACATCTAAAATAGTCAGTTATTTCAGACTATGAAATGAGTTATCTTTATTGTCGGAATATCAACATATTTCAACAAATTATTCAATTTTAGTATAATTATCAGAGTTTAAACTTTTTTACCGTCGTAAAATCAATTTATGAGGTAATGATTTATACATAAGTCCAACAAACTTTGTATTTATATTAAAATTGTAAAATTATTCAAAACGGCAAGAATATACTAACACAATTATAAATGTTCTATATGCATAATCAATTTCACTATATAATACAAATATATTTTGAATGATTGACATAAATAAATAAAATATTTATTTATATGAATTTTCAAATAAGTATAAAGAACATTATTTAATCCGTTTGTTGCACAGTCTTTTCTTTAAAACGTATAATTTTATTGTAAATTGAAATGTTTTAATTTGACATTGAATTCTATATCATATTAATTTGAATATATTTACAACATATAGTATCAAATAACATAATTTAGAATCCTTAATAAAAATTGATTAAATTATTTGGACATAACGTCTCTATATATGTTCAGTATTTATTACAACTAATATATTTTTCTATGATTAGAAAATATTAGATGCCTAACTTAAAAAATAGAGCTATAAGAGAACTTAATAATTAAGTATCTACTACACCAACTCATCTTCGGACTAATGAAATATAAATTATCTGATAGTGATTAAAATATTTTTTAAGTAATATTTGATTTAAATAGTTCACATTAAAGTAATCGTAAATTATAAATAGTTAGAATAATAAATGTAATATATATATATATATATTATGAAAAATAAAGAGATGAAGAAGAATGAACATAGGATATGAGAATGAAAATATTCTCTCTATTTTTTTATCTTTGATCAAAAGTATAGAACTGAATATATACATGTACCCATTCTATATATAGCTAAATAAAGTAAACAAAACAAAATGATTACAATCTGATAATATCATAAAAACAAATAAACAAAATTGATAGTAATTTGATTATATCATGAAGACAAAATCACATAATTGACATTAGTTTCTTTCTAGAAGTCTTGTATCAATATCCTCTTAAACCCTCCGGCAAGTTGGAGAGAAAATATTGATGGGACACATCTTGGAACAAATATTCTTGAAAGACTGAGGACCTAAGGCTTTGGTATAAATGTGTGCTAGTTGCTCTGTAGTGGAAATAGGAAGCAAATGGATGAGACCCTTCTTCAATTTTTCTCTAACAATGTTTTCTCTAACAATGTGACAGTCTATTTCTATATGTTTGGTACGCTCATGAAATACTAGATTTGCTGCAATATATCTTGCTGAATCATTGTCACAATATAAAAGAGATGGTTGCTCAAAAGGAACTTTCAAATCTTGAAGAAGATAGACTAGCCATTGAATTTCACAGGTAATAGTGGTCATTACCCTGTATTTAGCTTCACAGGAACTCTTTGATATTGTTCCTTGCTTCTTTAATTTTCAGGATATAAGAGAATTTCCAAGATACACACTAAAACCAGTCACTGATTGTCTCGAATCACTAAGGTATCCCAATCACTATCACACAAAGCTTTGAGATGGGCAGAACTATTGGAAGAGAAAAATAAACCAAGACTTGAAGCTCCTTTAATATAGTTGAGAATTCTAATTGCTGCATTATAGTGAGCAATTGTAGGCTTATCAAGAAATTAAGAAAGTTGTTGAACAGAAGATGTGATGTCAAGTCGGGTATTAGTGAGATACATAAGTCTTCCAATCAACCTTCTATAGGCATGAACATCAGTAAAAGGCACACTTCCAGTAAAAGACAATTTAACAAGATTATCCATAGGAGTGACTGCAGGTTTGCAGGCTAAAAGACCTGCATCTGTT
>Ga0099825_1010287_pt1 | contig 10306 bp, 6 predicted proteins | sample SiratroredBW_FD_76838 | JGI IMG/M metagenome (GOLD analysis project Ga0099825, IMG submission 76838) | Root nodule microbial communities of legume samples collected from California, USA - Siratro red BW | ecosystem: Host-associated > Plants > Roots > Nodule | place: USA: California | collected... | reverse complement strand
GTATTTTTCTGATCTTTCATTTAGTGAAATTCTTCCACAAAACTATAGTGTTCAGTTCCTATTATTTTTTTTTCTTCAATATTTAGCTGTGTGATACTGTTTCTGCAACCCCCTTTACTAACACTAAATATAGCAGTCTTTACACCAAACAACATAATTCTACCATGATGATCTTATTCTAATGAAAATGTCAAAAAAACATGTCATAAGAATTCACCTTATAACTACATGATGGTCTTATTCCAATAAAAATGCCAAAAGACATGTCATAAGAATTCACCTTGTAACTAGTATGAGAGACAATAACATTTTCATACTCTTGATATCATTCACACCAATAAGTAAGTGACAAAAAATGTGATTTAACCTATTTTTTTCATCAACCTTAAATGCATATTGAAGCTCATGTTTTGATCTTTTGAACAAATGCAAAACTCAATAAAGTTTTTAGCATCACATTTATATTATTTGATGAATTTTACTAAAGAAGATAACACATATTATTTTATTCATTGATACTCATGCTTCTTCTAGTAACAAAATTCATTATTCATCTTCTTTGATATTTTGAAATTATATATGAAAGAAAATATAATAGCTCTAGTGACAATAAATCATAATTATGATGAGCTATAAATTGATTAACTTGTCATTCTTAGAAAAATATTAAAAGACTTTTTGAGTTTAATTTACATCATGTCAAGTAGATCTCTCATTACATTAATCCTTAGATGTGCTAACAATATTTTTCTCCGAAACTCCTTCCTGATGGAAACAAAAATCTCACATTTTAAACTCTTTCGTGATGAAACAAAAATCTCACATTTTCATTTTCTCATTTTTATTAGTAAATCATCCTTTTTGAATTGAAAACTTATTCCTTTTTGCATAATTCTCATCAAACTTATAAACTTCTTCTTCATTAAGAAATCATTTACTTACAAAAATTCACTGAAAGATGTTTTCATTTTCATTAAATTACAATACATATTTCTTAATTTTAAATTATTTATTTATAGAAAATTTTATGAAAACTTTTGTTTTATATTATCAAATTAGGTATTTACTTGAAAGATAATCACATAGTTTATCACAAAAAAACTGTATAAATCAATAACATTTGTAATCCTCAACCTACATATTAAAAAAAATTAGAAGTTATAACTCAAAACACAAAAAATAAAATAAAATAAAATAAAATACATCGATACACATAAGAAAACAAACAGAAACAATGTATTATGAAGTGAGTGAATAAAAAATATTTTAAATATTAATGAATAATTTACATACCAAATATCATTAAACAGTATAAAACTTAAATTTTAACAAATAATAATAGAAATGGTAAGGATTGAAGTCAATTGGAGCTCATTTAGAATCCTAAACCCAACTACACATAATAATGAAAAAAACTATATTTGTTTATAGATGTCGGGAATGATGTTAAGATTTAAGTTTATATATATATATTGGGAGTGATAAAGGAACTTTAGTTATGGAAGTAATAAATACAAAGGTAAAGAGCTCAAAAAAAAATAGAAATTTAATAATATTATCCAATTAAAATCAGTATTAACTACAATAGAAATATTAGTTAAATATTTATTATTTTTTTTGAATTTTTTAGTCATTAAAACAGGTATCTAAGGTGTATTGATGACAAAACTGAATTATTAAGTGTTAGTGGTGAGGATGTCTTAATTTAGGGATCGATGGCTTAGCTATTCTTTGACTTTTTGATAGTAAATGTTTCAGGAAAGAAGAATTTCAACGTTTATTGATTGTGAATATCTTAATGATACGATCTTAAGTTCAAATCTTATAAACGAAAGGAAGATTTTACTATAGATTATGATCAAGTCCTTCTTAATTGATAATAATAAAGTTGATGAATATTTCGCACACGAGAACAACAAAGATACTAATAAAATAAAACTAATTTACATTCTTCAAAATATTTTTAATAATTATTTAACACATCCTTTAAAATATTAAAATATGTTTAAAATATTTAAAGACTAAAAGAGTATTTAATATTTAATTTATTTAGTGTCAGACCAAATATATTATATTAGTATTTAAAAGTATTATTTATTATTTATTATATTTAATATTTTTATGTTAATATTAAGAAATATAGTACATTTGTTTATCTTAATAAAATAGTAATAAGATTGTTTATTTACCTTTTTTCATATTTACATTAAATGCACATATATAGATATATATTATTAAATATAAAATGAAAATTAAGGATGTAATTAAAAAAAAATGTTGCCTTAACCGTTACAAATGCCAGTCAAATAAAATAAGATTCTTAAAAAATGTACATGTAATAGTCAAAAAACAAAAAATAGTACTAACAGCATTAACTAAACAACCATGAATATATTTCAAAAATAGTACAACACCTTAAATATTTACTAAACACATTGCGTGTGATCTTAACACAACATGTATTTGTTATGCATCATTAGAAGTTCCAAATAACTTGCATAAACATGTATGCTTTAAATCCACAAACTGACAAAGAAGTGACTGTTGTAAAAAAAAAAAAAAAAACTTGCACAAGTGACACAATAAAAACAACAAATAACAACCTTTTGATAAAAATTAAAAATAATATATCATTGATGCAACTTACAGTTAGAATTTCAATAGAGACTAACAATTGTGTAATATGGACAAAGGTGATGTCAGTAACAACAACATTAACAATTTTAAAAAAGGTGTTTATAATGTTTAATAATTAAATTTAATCTATTAATTTTTAAGATATATAGATTAATTCTGTTACATTTATACATATATTGTCATTAAGTTTATTAAATTTAATAAATATAATATCCGACATCATCATTATTATTATTATATATTTTATCAAAATGTAATATTAATATATACGAGAAAAATATCACTTTATTTATATATTTGTATATAGGTATAGTAACTCACCCAGGAAATAATAAAATTATCAATAGTATTAAATTCACGGTAAAGTTATTACATAAAATATTACTAATATCAATATAAACCATAATTTATATATTTTAAAATTGAATGACCAAAATAAGTTTACATGTATATTATTTTTTAAATTTGATTACTATAAAATATGTTTTATGACTAATAATTAAACTTTTAAAAATATTTATGATTATATATAATACGGTAACATTCACTTGATGAGTATTTAAATGCTGGTTAGTTGTATTTTCTTAAAAGGAAAGTTAACAGAATTTTTGCAAAGAATGAAAAAGTGAAGTAAAATTTCATATATTTTAATATAAGAAGAGAAAATGGTCACATCTTTAAAAAGAAGATGCAAATTTGAATAAAGAAAAAGAAAAATTTAGTATTTGCAAAGTCTCTGGATGGTGTCGGTGGAGACTCTTTATAGTAAATGGAACCGTTTGCGTTTCGAACACAAATCAAAGAAAGATGACATCATACGACACGGTCGATCTTGTCGTTTTATTCCTAACGTGTCATTTTGCACCGCTTTTCGCATTCGCATTCCAATCCTTTTTTGTTTTGGATATTAGGGTTGCGGTTTTAATTTTGTGACCTCCTAGACCAAAAAAAAACTTACTTTTCTTACATAGTGCAATAACTTTTATTAAATTCAGTTAAAATACGCTACAAATTTGAAAGCTTTATATGTGAAGCAACCGGAATTCACTAGAAAAAATATATCTTGAAATTATTAGTGTTTAAAATGTGAGCAGAATGATCGGTTAAGAGAGAGTGTTATTAGCCCTAAGCATAAGATTGTGGAGTGGTTCCTTGAAAATGTCAAACAAAAAACTTTCTATAAATGGTTCTTCCTCTCTAATTTGGTACAACACCATCAGCAATAACATCAACAAAATCCCACTCAATTCTATTCCACAAGCTTTCAACCAACGTTCATGATCACCAATGCTGAATGGGATGGCAGAGAAGAATTAAAATTTAAGACCCCATTCTTGTTCTTAGTCCACAAAACTCAATAAAAGCAGGGTGTGTGACCCATCCACCACAAAGATACCAACAAAAAGTTTCAATGAGCACACATGGTTCCTACAGCATGAGATCCAAAGCCTCCTTTGAAAATGATGCCAAGGCCGCGGTGAAAGAAAGTGGGGTAAGTCAAGAAATAAAGAAAATATTAAATAAATAAAAAAGTTCATTTTTTTATTATTGTTATTTTGAGAATTGAGAATGTAATGATGAGGGGTTATTGATGATGATGTGAAAAATTGGAAATCCAGGGAGGAGGGAGTGGAGGGAAGAGCGGGAAGACAATGTCCTCCAACAGCAAGGAGAATCTGTTCATATGTTTTCTGGTGACCCTTTGGTACTCTTCAAACATTGGTGTGATTCTTCTGAACAAGTATCTGCTTTCAAACTATGGCTTCAAGTTCCCCATCTTCCTCACAATGTGCCACATGTCAGCCTGTGCTGTTCTCAGCTATGTCTCCATTGTGTTCTTCAAGGTGGTGCCTCAGCAGATGATCAAATCGAGGTCCCAGTTCATGAAGATTGCAACGCTGAGCCTTGTCTTCTGTGCCTCTGTGGTGGGTGGCAACATCTCCCTCAGGTACCTCGCTGTGTCCTTCAACCAGGCGGTTGGGGCAACCACACCCTTTTTCACTGCTGTCTTTGCCTATTTGGCCACCCTTAAGAGAGAGGCTTGGGTTACCTATGCTGCCCTTGTTCCTGTTGTTGCTGGGGTTGTCATTGCAAGTGGGGTATGTTCGGTTCTCTTTAATATCAGTGATTTCGATTGATTTGTTGTATTTGAATGTTGTGCGTGACCATGAGTGTGTGTATGTGTGCGTTTCCTTTTGAGATTGGGATAGGGACCTTGGTTGATTCATATTGATTTGTGGAGGGTGTTTGTGTGACCATGGAGACATGTCAATACTGCATCATGTTTCATGTGCCACTCCAGATCTGAAGTGATGTTGGCCAGATTGGATTCTGGTTGTTTGTGCGATCTAGTTGATCTGCGATTGTTTGAAAATTACAAGGAATTTATTTTTCATGAATTGCTATCGGATTGGAAGTTAACGAGATCTCAACTTTTCAAGAACTGCAAATCAATGTCAATGGGAGGGTTCTTTTTTTTCCTTTTCCTGTTTTTTCTGACATGAAATAGATGGTGAAATTTCAGTACACTGGGAAAACGGTGCTTCTTGGCATTATTCTCTGTTATCTTTTTCTTTCTTCTTTTTGGATCTGCACCGTTCTAGTTTATTAGCTTATATTATTAGATAGCCTGATTTTTGTTTCATTTAATCAGGTTATATATATGATTATGATAGCCCTTTTGAGTTATCTGCTTCTCAATTTTTTTGGCATTCTGTGTATTGCATACCCAGTATAATGTGTTAATTTGATGTATGACTGGCTAGTACTAGTAGTTTCCTTTCTGTTTTCCATGTTTATTCATATTTTCATTCTATGGAACTACAAGGTTTTCTTGGTGATTACAGGGTGAGCCAGGGTTTCACTTATTTGGATTCGTTATGTGTCTAAGTGCAACCGCTGCAAGAGCTTTCAAGTCTGTCCTTCAGGGCCTTTTACTTTCTTCTGAAGGGTAAAATATTCTACACCATAGCTAGTATTTCTAGCTTTCTCTTTTTCATCTAACTTCAACAGCTATCCAGCTGAAAATTATATCTAAGATTACTGAAATCTACAGCCATTATGGTTCCCTTCACCTTGCTCATTTGAAACCATAATTTGTGCATTAATAAGGAGATAGCTATCTAGACTTACTTTTCTTGGAAACCAACCAGTGAAGGATGTATAAGTGAAGATATGGTGTCATGACTCATAATTCATACAATATTTTAGTTTTTTTTTTTTTAATAAAAAAGCTAGAAAGTCTAATCGGGGATTCATAGGTCAGCATGCATCAACCAAGGTATTTGCAACTAATGATTGATCATTAACGAAGGTTGTGGAATGATAAGTACCTCAATCATATTTGCGGAAAATATTCAATTATGTGACTTGTTGATTCAGGAACATATGTTATAGCAACGCTTTAATGGATGATAAGTGTTTATTCTTCAGCTCCTTATAGTTGTTGTTGGTTTGTAACTGTTCAACGGAAAATTGTGAAGCTGATACTGCTTGCTTAAGTTTAACACTAGAAAAAAGTAGCTAACCTGTTCATCTGGGATGTGAGAAAAAATGAAAACTTGTTCAAATTCACTTTTTTTCTGCAAATCCACTCAGGAACCAAAATAGATTTGGTAAAACAAGGTACTTTTCACCAACTCGTGTAATTAAGCATGTCTGGACTTGTTTGGATACATGTCAAAGGTGTTGTTGTGAGCTTATCTACTTGAAATATAGAGCTTTTTCTTGTAGAGAAGCTCTTCTATCTCTTTCCAAACAGACTCTCTGATTTATCATTATTAGTTGATGCATGAAAAAGGGTCTGGTCTAAGAAGCGTCCGTTTCTTTTCTCTCTATTTTTGTTCCTCTCACTGCTCTTGTACAATTGAAAATGAAAATGGAAGTTCTAATACCCTGATATTTCTTGCTTAAAACTTTTCAATATTTTTAATGCTTTCTACTTATTTACATTTTAGTAATGTGGGTGAGTTTCCTTTTCATGTTCATAGTGGTCTCTGATTCTTAGTTATAGGGACTATTTGTTTATGTAATGCTTCAAAATAGTAATAAATTCCCTTCTTAAATATAGTCAGCATCTCAATGAGATGTGGAGGTGGTTCTCTCTACACTTTTGGAGTCAGAATTATAGCTTAGCTTGGAAGCACTCAAAACATGACAATACTAATTAAAAATCAATGTCTTTTCTTCATTATAATTGAAATGATTGATGATTTTAGATTTGAATAGTCATCATTGGCAAGCAGACTGTGTCTAACATTTGTGCCTCTTCACTTTTTTCACTTGTCTTTCATTTCCAACCCAACAAATAACCAACTTTTCTCAGTTTCTTTGCAATAAGTAGTGAAAACTTTTATGTTCCTCCAAGTTAATAGTATTAGTATGACAATGACCAAAGTTGTAATTCCTCTTGGACTGAGTTAACCAGAACTGGATAAGCCTTTTTCTTAGCTGTTACCATAATGTTGCTTCCACTTCAACTTAACAGGGAAAAGTTGAACTCAATGAATTTGCTCCTGTACATGTCTCCAATCGCAATCCTAGTTTTGTTGCCTGCAGCTCTTATCATGGAACCCAATGTGGTAGATGTCACACTGACGCTTGCAAGGGACCATAAATCCATGTGGCTTCTTCTTTTGCTAAACTCTATCACAGCATATGCAGCAAACTTAACAAACTTCTTGGTGACTAAACATACTAGTGCTCTCACACTCCAGGTTTGCCTCTTGCCTCTTTGTCACTACTAGAAATTATGAAACATGTTTAGTTAAAAGCTAAAAGAATAAGACTCAGGTTATTTTAACCATTGAAACCATCAATGAAAACTGAAAAAGACCGAAGTTAAGGGACCAAACATAAAACAATATAGGTAAAGGACCAAAATTGATCATTTTAGCCAAATCACATTGAGCAATTCATGTGAAAGTGTGGTTAAAGCAAAGTTGGTTTGTTAGTTTATGCAATTGATATACTGAAATTGGGTGTAAAAATGATGTTAACCAGGTGCTAGGCAATGCAAAAGGTGCAGTGGCTGTTGTAATCTCAATACTGCTATTCAGAAACCCTGTGACTGTTGTAGGCATGGGAGGGTATACAATTACTGTGATGGGAGTAGCTGCATATGGGGAAACAAAAAGGAGGTTTAGATGAACATGCCACAACATTCACTCATTGTCTTATTCGTGTATTTTATTGTAGTTATTTATTATATGAACAAGATTCATTGTAACGTGAGTAGGAGTAGAGGGAAGTGATTTTATACTCATATTCTGTTGTATCTACCACATAAATATTTATCTATCACTCGTACATTTTGTCCTAAGTGAACGTGCCACAACAAATTCTGTGTATGAATGTGTCAGAACCTATTTCTATCTCAAAACTATATAATAATTGGAACGCATAAGTAGCTAGCTGTAAAGGAGTCATTTTCACCTCCAAATTTTCAAATTCAAATATAACAAATAATTCTTAAGTTTTTAATAATAAACCTGCTGGCATCCCATCTGACCGTGAAACGAATTATCAGTTAAATGCATACATACTATTAGTTAGCATAAAAGTCCACTTCAAAACTTTTTAGTGTAATTTCTAGTTTCGGATATGACTATGAAGCTCATAGGTATATACTATAATAGTAATAATTAGTTGAATGCGTCAAAAATAATAGTAGAAACAATAGTGCTAGTTGTAATTATAGCAGTAATAGCAGTATTAATAATACGTTATTAATGTCTTCCTGAATAGGTTTTCAAGCAAGTGTAGATTCTTGAGTGTGTTGTGTAATGTATGTGAAATGTGTATGTTACTTCGACACTTGAATAGTTGAAAAATTAACTCATTATTTGGATTGAAAGTAGATGTAAATTCAAGTATAATAGAATATGCATTAGAATTCTTGTTGTGTTTCTTTCCTTGTCTCCTATTTTTTTTTATATTATTCTTTATATATCTTTATGGTCAAGAGTGTTGAGAATTGTATTTGTACTATTGTGGTAAAAGAGTGATTTTTCTATTGAGGTATTTTTGTAAACACATTCACTATTCGGTAAGAGAAATAACTCTATAATGATTTAAGATCACAAGTTTGTTGTCGGGAGAAGATATTATCTTACAAAATATACAAGATTTAAACATTCCACTAGTTTATTAATGAACACATTAATGTTCTTACAAAAAATTAGAGGGTTTAGAAAATTTTAGCAGTGTTTCAACCATTTGGATTTAATGACTTTGCATTTTTTTTTAAAGTCTTTATAAAGTGTTGAAGAAAAGAGTCATTATAAATCTTTTTTTTCTCATTTAGTAGCTTAAGCTTATTTGGACGTCTTTTTTTCTTCGTCTCATTAGCTTTAAACATAGATAATGTATTAAATTCTTTTCTCCTTTTGAAGCAACATTTCGATAGCTTGTAGTAGTTAGTGTGCTTTTACTTGAAATTGTGTAAAGTGCAAAGTTGGATAGTCTTTTGCAAGTTTGACAAAGTGTCAAGGAGTTGTTTAAGCATAGCAGTTTTAGCTCATTCTCCAATAGATCTTTGAGATGACGTATGCTTTTACGAATCGTCTTAGGAGACGAAGGAAGCAAACATTCCCTGCAACATAGAATAAGTATAAAAAGTGTTTTCATGAAGTACAACGTCAGTTTAAGACTATGCATTTATTGTTTAAGTAAAAAAGAAAAATAGTTATTAGATCAAAAAGAGACTGCATTGTGTTATGTCGTCTGTTAGACAAAATACTTGCATCTCATAAAATATGTTATAAAAGAAAACCTTTGACTTATAAATGAAGTATGATCATGTTTTATACTTCGTTATTTAGTATCACTTTATCAAAATATGAGTTGTTGGATTTTTCTCTAATAACAATGTAGGGGAAGTTTGAGATATCAAAGGTAGAAAAATTAACTTCTTTTCTTGGTCTCCGAATCAAACAACTTATATTTGGAATCTTCACAAGCCAAACCAAGTATTGTTCTAAATTTTGAAAAAGTTTGACATGGATAGATTAAATAAAAAAACACCAAAGGATACCATATGCTATTTAGATGGTGATGAAAAAGATTAACTAGTTGATCATATATGTATGATTGGTCCATTCTTATATTTAACTATTAATTGTCCTTATATTATGCATAATGTTTGTGTTTGTGCTAGATTTTAGACATCAACTGAGAAGCCTCATCTAATTATAGTTTAGATAATTTTTAAAGGTCTTAGAGGTACTACAAACATAGCCTTTTGGAATCCTAAAGATACATTCGTTAGTCTCGTAGGCTCATATTATGATATTTTTTTTAATTGTAAAGTAGATAGAAAGAATACTAATTGTATATATTTTACGTTAGGATGTTCATTATTTTCATTGTATTTTATAAAGTAAGCGAGTGTACCCTTTTTTTTTTATAGTTGAGGCATATTATATTAGCACTAGAAGTTGTAATGATCAAATCCTTTGAATGAAGCAATAGTTGGGAGATTATATATCTTCCTTGATCACATTAAATTAAAGTGTGATAATACTAATGCCATAAACTTTATTAGAAATTCTACCATACATTCTATAACTAAGCATATTAAGATTATATATATATATATATATATATATATATATATATATATATATATATATATATATATATATATATATATATATATATATATAGATTG
>Ga0099825_1010284_pt1 | contig 10312 bp, 12 predicted proteins | sample SiratroredBW_FD_76838 | JGI IMG/M metagenome (GOLD analysis project Ga0099825, IMG submission 76838) | Root nodule microbial communities of legume samples collected from California, USA - Siratro red BW | ecosystem: Host-associated > Plants > Roots > Nodule | place: USA: California | collected... | reverse complement strand
GCGAAAGATATTTCTAAATTATATAATTAAAAGGTAAGGATATTTTTAAATTGTATAATTCAAAAAATATTTTTAGATTAATCCATAAGGTATTTTTAGATTATATAATAGAAGGTATTTCTAGATTAATTTAGAAGCTATTTCTAAATTTTAAAAATCATTTGCAAAATTTCGAAAGTTATTTTCAAATTTAGGAATATCATCATAATTATAGAATTTAAAAATACTTTTTGAATTGTATATTCTAAAATATTCTTTTATGAATATCATTTTTTAGATATAGGATAAAATAATTCAGAGTATCAACGTCATTTATTATATCTATTTAAAAACATTTTAGTTTTTTCATGTTTTCTATTAAGGTGCATACAGGTGCAAGAAGAAGCAGTTTCCTTTAAGCTGGAGACTACAACCCATTTCACTTATACCCAATATTGGTTCAGAGACTAATTCTTCCTCCACCTTCATATATTCTCCTCCTGCAACTCCGTGAAATTTTAGGAAACTTTAAAAATCAATTAGATACGCGATTATTACACGTGTTAATTAATTATTTTAGTTTTATTTCATTTTTCTTATACTAATAATTTTTTTTACATACCATCTTTTATCGCTAGTATTTGAGATACTTTTTACTTTAATACGTTGATCTACTGTGAGTTTGAATTTTAAACTAACACGTAAATAAGAATATTTTTCCTTTTTTGTGAAAGATCTAGCTGCAAGAATAATAGCTAACAAAGTTATTTTTGTAGTGGTCCATTTAGTCAAGGTTCTTTTAGTAATCTTCTCGATAAACATTTTAACAGCAGAAAAATAAGAATTTAACTAAAATTAATTTATACATAATCTAGAACTTTCGTTTATAATTTTTTTAAATCTCTATTTATAACTTGTTTTATGAAACTTCATCCAAACATGTTCTAACAATAATTGATCAAAGCTAATAAAAGTTGCATTTATCAAATTGGTTTGGTTTATATAATACAAATAAAACATATTTATTTGTGGAAAGTATAAGTTGATAGAAAATTACAGAATAAATGTTTTGAATAATGAATTTAGTCATCATGTTAAATTATCGAGAGTCAAAATTCAATAGAGAAGTCACATACCTGAATCCATTGATGAATATAGAATACTCGATAGGGTTATGATCTTCCTCAACCAAAATCTTCCTTATTCCACTTGTTGGACTTTAGAGTGACTATTTTGATGGATAAGAGATCACAAAGTTTGTGTTTTTGGTATATTGGGAACCAACCCCTTACCTCCCTATTATTCTAATAACCTATCAGAAAAATGATTCTTATTAAACCAATCAATATGAGAAATTAAGGAGGTCATTAAAACTATATTAAATGACTCATTAAAACCATCTTAATGACGAACAATTTTGAACGTTAAGGAAATCAACCGCTAATATGATTATATAAATAAATACATATATATAAATATATAGTCCACAATTAGACTAAGGAAATATAATTTCCTAACAATCACCCACTTGGACTATATATATTATCCTGAAATAATCATATCACAAAATAAACCAAAAGTGCACATACTGAATGCTATTTATCCTTAACTACTTAAACAATCTGGTTCATCTCATATACCAATAATCGAATTACCGCGACTTTCATCACATTAAATTCGCAACTGAACCACGATGATTACCATATAGATATATTCAACGACATAGATCAAGTCTTAATGAGCAACATGAAAATCACATGAAATCTGATCTCATGCATGTTTATTTCCAGCTGGTCCTACTTTAAAATCTTCATTAAGATTTACTCAAAATTTGCAATATTAACATTGCAAACAACATAATGTAAATCGTCATCCTTTATTCTGCAGAAAATTAAATAATATAGTGTCTGACATAAAACATATAAAGTATACAAAATAACCCCACTAAACTAAGTTATCATCAATAATGATACCCATATGAGCAATATGTTCATGAAAGACTTCAGGGGTCAATCCTTCGGTTAATGGGTTTGCTAGCATAAACTTTGTTCCTATATGTCCTATAGGAATATATATTTTTTTTTTTTAACTCTCTCCTTAACAACCAAAAATTTAATATTTTGACTTTATTGATATCTTGTTGTTGTTGGAGTAAAGTACTACTGAATTATTGTCACAATAAATCTTCAATGGCTTTTTAATGACATCTACCACACGAAGCCTGGTGACAAAGTTTCGTAACCATATGCCATGGTTAGATGTGTCATGCTCAAATATCTGTCCAGAACTCCCACTATATATATTGTATCGGAACGTGTGGCAGACTTGAGCATACATTAAGTTCTTTATTGCTGATCCATAAGGTTTATCATTCATTATTGTTCTTTCAAGATCATTTTGGGACACTGTTTGAGACTAAACTTGTCTCCTTTAGCCATGGTTGTGTCAACATACAAGATTAAGAATACATATTTACTCCCACTGAACTTGTAGTATACACAATCATCAAAAATATTTGCCTCAAAGTCATATGAGGTAATAACCTGATGAAACTTGTAATACCATTGACGGAAAGCCTATTTGAGACCGTAGATGGATTTCTTTAATTAGCATACCATAGACTTTGAATTACCTGACACAAAGTTTTCTGGTTGCACCATATAAATTGTCTCATCAATTTCTCCATTAAGAAATGTCGTCTTAATATCCATCCGATTAAAATGAGCTACTAATGTCATTATTGTTCTAAAGAATCTTTTAAAGATACTAGAGAAAATGTTTCTTTATAATTTATGCCTTCTCTTTAAGTAAATCCCTTAGTGACTAGACGAGCTTTATATCTTTGAATATTACCCATAGAATCCCTTTTAGTTTTAAATATCCATTTACAACCAATGGGTTTCACACCTTCAGGTAATTCTACTAGATCCCAAACGTCATTATCTCTCATAGATTTAATCTCCTCCTCCATGACACCAATCCACTTTTGAGATTTAGAACTTTTCATGGCTTCACAGAATTTGATTGGGTCATCTTTTGTTAAACTAATGTCATCCTCATGTTCTTGGAGGTACACAAGGTATTCATCCGAAATAACACTTCTCCTTTCTCTTGTAGATCTTCTTAATGGCACTTCTTGAGGTTGTTGAGTTTGTTCTATAGGTTGTATTTGAGGAGGATTCTCATTGTTATCTTGTTCTATAATTGTGTCCTGAAAAACAATAGGTATGAATACCTGATCATTATCAATAATAGATTCCTCATCAAAAACAACAATCCTAATGTTTCCTTCCCCTCCAAACTCAACATCTCGAGAAATATTACATTTCCCGTTTCAAAAATTGATCTTGATGTAGGATCATAAAACTTATACCCTCGTGAGTGTTCAACATAACCAACAAAATAGCAACTAATTGTCCTTGAGTCCAATTTTCTTACATGTGGCTTATAAGGCCGTGCCTCAACTGGACATCCTCAAATGTGTAAATGTTTTAGGCTAGGCTTTTTATTAGTCTAGAGTTCATAAGGGGTTTTGTTAACTGCTTTGCTTGGTACCTTATTAAAGATGTACACTTTGGTCTTTAAACCTTCTCCCCAAAGTGATTCAGGAAAGGTGGAATGACTGATCATACTTCTCACCATATCCTTAAGAGTTTGGTTCCTTCGTTCTGTAACACCATTCATACTGGGTTTGCCAGGCATGGTGTATTGTGGAACAATTCCGCACTAGAAAAAGCGCAAAAGGTCCTGAACGTTGTTCTCTTGATCCATCATATCTTTCGTAGTATTCACCAGCACAGTCAGATTTGACAGCTTTGATTTTCTTTCCAAGTTAGAGTTCAACTTGAGCTTTAAAAAAAAACGTCCAAGGATTGGGACTTCTCATGAATTAAATATAAGTACCCATAATAAGAGTAATCGTTTATAAATGTGATAAAATACTATTGTCCATTCCATGAAGTAATAAGAAACGAACCACATATATCAGTATGTATTAATTCTAAGACATCTTTAGCTCTCTCTGCGCTTAGTTTTCTTTCATTTGTTCTTTTCCCTTGATACATTCAATATAGACTTGAAAATCCTTTAAATTTAGGGGTTTAAGAATTCCATCCACCATAAGCCTCTGAACTCTCTGTTTAGAGATGTGGGCTAAACGCTTATGTCATAATGAGGCAAGATTCTCATTTAATTTTCTTTTGTACCGCTTAAACTTGTTTGCAGTATTTCATTACACAAACTTAAATCAAGCTTATACAGATTATCAATTAAAAAATCGGAATAAATAATATTTGAGTTTTAGAAGAGACTAACTTTATTATTTCCGAAAGAACAATGATAACCAAATTTGTCTAAATGAGAAATAGAAACTAAATTCCTTCTAAAAGTCGGTACACAAAACGTCTCAAATAAGTCCAAAAAAAATCCAGTCTTAAAACATAATCTGAAGGTTCTTACAGCTTCCACTGCAACTTTATTGTCATCCACCACGTAGATGAATCTTTCACCATCATTTGGTGGTTGGCTCCATAGGCAACCCTGTATAGTAACACTTATATGAGTAGTAGCACTAGAATCTACCCACCAAGTATCCATAGGTGAGAAACTTAAATTAACTTCAGAACAAACAAAAGCAAGGATCATACCCTTCTTTGCTCGCTAAGCGGCATATTTGGCACAATCCTTTTTAACGTGTACTATCTTCTTGCAAAAGAAACATGTTAAAACATCATGTTTCTTTGTCTTTTTCTGCTGAGAAGGTGTAACCGCAGTAGTCTCACGCTTTCTTTTATGCTGATAGGACGAAGCCATATGAGCACTTTCTTTATATTCTCGATGTAACCTCTCTTCCTCTTGCCCATAATGAGATATTAGCTCATTGAAGAACCAAGTATTATAACTCACTTTGAATTGCCCAAAGTGTGCAGAAAGAGAAATCAAAATCAAATGCACGAGTAAGTCCTCAGACAACTCTAACTTTAGTGCTTTCAATTTTGAAGCAAGATGAGACATTTCCATAATGTACTCCCTTATGTTCCTTTTTCCTTTATACCTCATAGAGACAAGTCTGCTCAAAAGATTACGTGTCTCTGCCTTTTCATTTTTGCAAAGAATTGTTGAACATCCTTTAGGAATTTTTTAGCATTGCTATCTTTAGTAATAGAGTCCCGAAATGCTTTTGGGATAGAGCGTTTCATAATCATTACACTCATTCGATTGGATTGCTCCCATTTCTCTATTTTAGCCTTATTAGCATTTTCTTCAGTAGTAATGGGTTTCTCTTGCCGAAGAGCTATGTCCAAATTTATACAAACTAAGGACAATCTCTACGGTATCTTTCCAAGCTTTGAAGTTTGTACAATTTAGCATAGGGATGCTGCTAACTTGAGCAGAAACATTGGCAGCTGAAGCTGAAACAACACCAACTGTATCCATCAAAAATATTGTTAGCAAGAATAATGGGAAAATTCATACTGAGATACCTAGAACAACATTAATTTTTAATCTTTGGATAGAAAAATTAATTGTAAGTGGTACTCTTATTGTAGTAATCAAATATTGTCAAAAAATCCTGTCAAACATTAAGCCTTTCTTTGGACCGACTCAATATTCACATGGAAAATTGAGAATTTGCAACCTATTTATTTATTGCATACATTTTCTATCAATTGGCCAAACAATAGTCTTCCTTTGGACCGACTAGTGCTCGCATAATTAGATAATAAATAAATAAATATATAAATTGAAGGTTCAATATTTATTATTTGGCCAAACAATAAACTTCCTTTGGGCCGTTTATTATTCGCATAAATAATAAACATCATATTAGCCAAACAATAATCTTCCTTTGGGCTGATTAGTGCTCGCATAATAAATAAATATATCAACTGAAGGTTCAATATTTATTATTTGGCCAAACAATAAACTTCCTTTGGGCCGTTTATTATCCGCATAAATAATAAGCATCATAAAAAAAATTTCAATGTTTATTATTTGGCCAGACATCAAACTTCCCTTAGGTCATTTATTATCCACATAAATAATAAGTATCACAAAAGAAAACTTTAGTGTTTATTATTTGGCCAGACAACAAACTTCCTTTGGGCCGTTTATTATCCGTATAAATAATAAGCATTATAAAAAAATTGCATATGAGCAGCGGATATAACAATGGAAATAAAAACCTGGATCTGTGAATCGTATTCAAGGTAAAAAAATATTACATATGCTTTTCAGGGCAATTAACTAGTAGAATTATTATGTATATCATACCAGTAATTCATATAAATTACCAAAATTGCAACATACAGAAACCAAGGCCACAATACAATAAAACGAATTATATAATATAAGACAAAAGGCATAAACATCAAATAGAATTATGTGCTTTATTCTTTAATTCCAAACAGGTATAATAACAACATAATTCAATCCAATGATAAAACTTTATTTCCAATAATTTAACATGAAAGAGGCTCTGATACCACTTGATAGAAAATTACAGAATAAATGTTCTGAATAATGAATTTAGCCATTATGTTAAATTATTGAGAGTCAAAATTCAATAGAAAAGTCATCTTTCTTGATAGAAAATCACAAAATAAATGTTCTGAATAATGAATTTAGCCATCATGTTAAATTATTGAGAGTCAAAATTCAATAGAAAAGTCATATACCTGAATCCATTGATGAAGATAGAATACTTGATACGGTTATGATCTTCCTCAACCAAAATCTTCCTTATTCCACTTGTTGGACTTTAGAGTGACTCTTTTGATGGGGTAAGAGACCACAAAGTTTATAATTTTGGTATATTAGAGACCAACCCCTTACCTCCCTATTATTCTAATAACCTCTCAAAAAAAATGATTTCTATTAAACCAATTAATTTGAGAAATTAAAGAGGTCATTAAAACTATATTAAATGACTCATTAAAACCATATTAATGACGAACGATTTCACTTTAAGAAAATCAACAGTTAATATGATTATATAAATAAATAAATATATAGAAATTATATAAATATATAGTCCACCGTTAGACTATGGAAATATAATTTCCTAACATAAGTTTCTTAAGCCCTGGTTGTGATGTGAACTTTGGCCCTTGGAGAGGCTTTAAGCAAGTACTCCACTACTGTCTTTATTTTCTCATCAGATACGTCTACAAAGAAATGCTTAATCACTTTCAGTGACTCCAATCTTACTAAGCTCGGAGGTTCAGGTCTCATTGAAATGGGATTAGAGAAATCCTACACAAAGTGAATTGGAGACATAATTAAATGGATATTTGAAATACAAGATTGAAAGCAGACACAAATTCTGACATATGAATGCAAACATGAACATGATATGAACATTAAGAACAAAATAAAGGAAAAAGTTACTGAAGTAACTTACATGTAACATTATTTGAAAGGGATACCAAGAAGTAAAGGTCAATTTCTTTACATTGGCAAGCACTTGCAGCCATCTCACGATGTTTGAACTCATCATTGAACTTTTCTCGGTCCAATTTCCATCCCAAGACACGTCAATATTTACTTCTTCAAGAAAAGAAAGATTGCATGTGGAGAAGAGTTGGAGACTGGCAGAACCCCTGATGGTAAAAGAAGTAAGATTTGGTGTATAAAGCAGAATTTGGTAAGTTTGTGTTTCATATATTGTGAAGCTAGAAAGGGCAGAATTAGATATGCATAGCACCTGTGCATCATCATGCAAAGAACAAAATCTAATCACTAAAGTATTTAACAAGTGACAATTTGAAAAAGGCTCAGCTGAATCATTGTCACTTGCTGTAAATCTCACACATTGAAGATGCAAGTCTTTCAATACTGACAAGTGGAGAGATTTTGGAAATACTATAGGAGCATAGTTCCATGAAATGCAAAGCTCAAGAGAAGTCAAAGACTGAGAACAAAACATTAAAGGGAGGGACTCAAAATCAGGTCTAAAGCCAGAATACACATCTAAAATTAACTGTTGCACATTACAAGACAAAGCATATTGAATGATCTTATCTAAGAGTTCAGGCTCTGTCCAACAGCGATGAAGACCAAGATTATGAAGGGAACAAGAGTGATCTCGTGTAGATAAGACCCAGGTTGCAAATTTCTTAAACCTTTCAACCCCAACTTTCTTCGGGAGATTAGGAACAGGAGAGTATGTGAGATTGATGAGTCGTTTGCAAAGGTGATTCCATCTTTTGGACAAGACACAAGTCTGAACAGCATATTTTGTGGCCATGAAACTCATTATGTGAAGCAGAAGGGTTTCAGGCAACTCACTGATCCTGTCCCTCTCCATCAGTTTTACTGTATTATGATAGCAGTTGAAAACCCAAGAGAAAATGAGTGTGAAGAGGGTTCTCCAAAACCCTTCTTTATATGCTATAAAAACTATTTATCTATAGAAAAAAAAAGGTTACAATTACATAATGATTTCTCCTTTTAAATATAAACTTATAAGCAAATTTTCTATGGCCGTCCTCGGTAAGCAAACTACCTACCATATATATATGGAATTTTAATTTTTCTGGTCAACCATCATGAAGAAATTAGAACTTATTAAACGGCAATTAGTACTCAGAAGTTGTCTTCACTAATTGGAGTATAGCTACAATGCTGAGTCAAAGAATTTGTTCCTTTGGCCAACAACAAAAAGTCGGGAAATAAATTATTGCTTGAGCATTGAAGATTTACTTTACACCATTATTTGTATCTACAATCTCTTTTTCAATCCCTCAATTCTTGTCTCATTTTTTTTTCTAGTCCAAGTCTTCACTATGATATCTCCACCAGGCCCTGAACTTTTTTCTTTCCTTCTTTGTCTTTCACTATAACCAAAAGCATTTGTGCAATCAAGTCAATTTTTGCTGTCTGCAGTTTACGAAATCCAAACCATTCCTCCTCTCAAATCATAATTATCATTACCAGATACGTTTTGTTGATATACCAATCTTTGTAATTTGATTTTAAGAAACTGAAAGTATAAAAGAAGAAAAATGGTTTATTTTACATACAAAATAGTATCCTTTTTATAAAAAGTTTATACATTTGAGTACTAAACATAAATCTTTTAAGGGTTGATGTTAATACAGAATAGTTTTCTTAATATATATAGTGACATTCTTGTACTTCATTCCATTTGATGCCATTTTTTTCTCAGAATCCCCATTCACAGTCTTTGAGCCGAATGCTATTTGTATCTATCTTGTATCTTCTTCCTCATTGTCATGATGCACTACACAACTACTCATGACCAGTTCTCTTCAAAAGCCAAGACATAAATATGGTTACATATTTTACCATACTCCACAACATTAGTAGACTTCATCCATTCACACAATGAGAGAATATCCATGCTGTGAGTTTCACTTTTGGGTTTTCTTAATGGTATGTATATTGCTGGTGTTGCTGGCAGGCATTGCATCAGGCCTAGCTCTAGGACTGTTGTCCTTCAGCCAAGTTGATCTTGAAGTCCTCATTAAGGCTGGTCTTCCAAAAGACAGAAAGCATGCAGGTTACCATTTGCAACACATGTCACTACATTATGCAGTTTTTAAGATCTTCATCATAATAGGTATTGCTATCTTACTTTATGTGCAGAAAGGATTCGACCTTTGGTAAAGAAAGGTCATTTTGTCCTGTGTACCCTTCTTCTAGGAAAATCACTAGCTATGGAGGTATGTTTTATATAGCACATGAACTTAGTTGATGGGGTTATTAGACTTAAAGAAGCACATGTACTAGATTCTGAAGTGATCATACAAGACCCAGAAATGGTTTTTGCTTTCTTTATCTAAAATGTTCCTTTAGACAAAACCCCTTTTGACTTGAATTGATGATAAAGCAAACTACTTGAATGCTATGTGCTCATGCAAGGAGGGTCTAATAACATTCTTTGGAAGCAACAATTTTTTTAGCTGTTAAATGAAGGTTCTATAAATGATTTTGTTAAAATTTACAAAAGAGTGATTCCAATTGTTATTGTTCAAGGCGCTGCCAATTTTTATGGACTCAATCATCCCTTCTTGGTTTACTATTCTCATGTCGGCACCCTTGGTGACTGTGTTTGCAGAGGTAATGCTTCTTTTGAAAGATGCCCCAACAAACAATGTTGAAATGAGGCACTTTTTTGTTAAATTAATTCATGTTATATTTATTATCCTAGATTTTACCTCAAGCTGTATGCTCTCGATATGGACTAACTTTAGGAGCAAAAATGGCTCCAATTGTTCAACTGCTTCTGCTGATCTTCTTCCCTATAACCTATCCTGCTAGCAAGGTAAAGTGTATGTTATGTTTGTCTTTGTTTCTGTATTTATTTTGT
>Ga0099825_1010281_pt1 | contig 10315 bp, 7 predicted proteins | sample SiratroredBW_FD_76838 | JGI IMG/M metagenome (GOLD analysis project Ga0099825, IMG submission 76838) | Root nodule microbial communities of legume samples collected from California, USA - Siratro red BW | ecosystem: Host-associated > Plants > Roots > Nodule | place: USA: California | collected... | reverse complement strand
ATATATATATATATATATATATATATATATATATATATATATATATATATATATATATATATTTGAATTCCAATTACAAATTTTGTGTTTCCTATAAATACGATATTCTTCTTACTTTTTATATTACTTGAAAACTCAGAACACTTGCTGAAAATCAGTTAACAATGTATAACTAAGCAAATATAACCCTCAGATATAGTTGTAGTCCAAACATCACAACTTTAACAAACTCTACTAAGAATATGAGACATATATTACTTTTCCATGTCTAAAACAACAGTATTCTTATATTTCATATCAACACTAGGATTAATATATTTTATCCACTCTTTGATTTTTTTCATATTCAACAAAATTTTAAGGAAGACTCTGTTTAATTATGCCTCTTACAATTAATTTACGATAATTTTTTTATCAATTTTTTCTATCTCAAACTTTTGTTCTTGATTAAGGTTCATATCCATATTAAGGTTGAAGTACTTCTACATGCATAACCATACATATTGAGTTAAATGTGAAGTCTTAATATTTGTTTTTGGTTTTAGGGTTTTTGCCAATTTTATAATTATGACCACAATACTTAACAAAACCTTTTCAATGTCATCCTTGTCTTTTCGTATTTTTGTAAAAAAAAAAAAAAAAACCAAGATTTGAGACTTTTTTTTTTCTATTTATGATAGCACTTTCAGACGGAGCAGGAGTTTCAGCAACATACAAGAACCGAAAATCATCAAGTAGAACTATAAAGTCAAATAAACTTTCTTAATTTGGATATGTTTTTCTCCAATCACTTGTGTAAACTCATCAAACACTTCATAAGGAACTTTGTTTCTCAAAAGAAACCATGACAAATCCCAAAATCTTCCCATAATCCAAAACTATTTTAACCTTCAAGCATGAAAAAAAAAATCATGAAAGAAAGGAAGAAAAAAAAAATTACGTGTAAGAATGAGAGAAACTTCGTCAACTTGAATTCATGAAGTTGCACAGAAAGGGAGGAGAAAGAGTTTCAAATGGTTGCGGGAGAAGAAGAAAAAGTTTAAGAAGGAAGGTTCCAGGAAAGAGTTTCATGGAAAAGGAAAATATTCAAATTGGCAACAAGAGAATGAGTTCTAAACCATTGAGCAATTAGAATAAGAATTAATTTAACTTTAGGAGACCAAACCCACTCTTACCCTAATTCTAACCCTTTTCATGTGAGGGTTTTGGAGTCCAAGGCCTTCTCAAGTGACCTATTAAGTCTCCTATTAAGTGGATCAATAAAATAAAACCTATTTTTAAAGGTTAGGATTGATTCATGAGTCATGGATTAAAATGATAATTTCTAAGAATTAAAATAACGATTCATTAAAAAATGAAGAAAAACCAATTCATGGCTTCTGCAACCGTGTTTATGATTACTTCATTTAGACCAAAAAAAAAAAAAAATCATCATCAGCAAAGACAGCCGTGAAGGAACTTGTACTTGTGCTGGTCAACGTTGTTAGAAGAAGTGACTTAAGTTCTAGAATGTGTGCATGTGCATGAATACTTTCCAAGTTTGTGGGCAGTGGTTGTATCCTGGTTACACAGTTTATACCTGAGCATGTCCAAGAAAAATGAGAAAAACCTAGGTTAAAAAACATATTCTATAACACATTCTGTCGTCATACACGTAAAGCAATTCGGACTTTCAACGCCATTTTCTTGTAGTCAAATGGATGTGTTAGTGACAGATAGCAAATAACTTTTTTTTTTTTTCCCTCTCTAGAGGAAAGTTAAAAAGGATATGTTTGGAAAAGGCTTTAAAGACTTCTAGAAAAAGTAAATAAAAGCAAAGATGAATGAATTTCTTCAAAATTATAATAAATTTATTTGTCAAATACTTTGTAAAAGTCTTCTATATATATTATTATTTTTTGACTTTTTATTTCAAAAGAATTATGGATATATAAATTCTCTTCCTCCAACTTCTATGATACAATTTTTATCGACTTTAACTCTGCACTCTTTTTTTCAACCTCTAATCACTATAAACTTCATTTATCCAGTTGAAAACTAAAATATATACTTTTTTCTGAACGCAAATAAATAAAAATACATAATCTTACACTAATTATATTCACTTTTTTTTTATTTCATACAAAAATATGTTTTAAAATAATAATTAATTATAGTTATTACAATGATATTTAAATTGGAACTTAAGAATATTTATAAAATATTAACGTTAAATAAAATAAAGCTGAATTAGTTAAAAATTGTTTACATTTTAATCTAATTTAAATATTTTATTCACTTATATTTCTATATAGAGAGTATAATCCTGATTTTAAAAACTCGATCAGACCGAGAAATCGACTAGTCAAACTAAGAATCGGCTCAGTAACTGATACAATCACTATAAGATCAATTGTTTTTAGGAACTGATGAAAACAGGTCAAGAACCTGTTCATTGAATAGTTGATTTAAAAGGAAATTCTTTCTAGTTTTTTAAAATTTTATTTAAAAACTAAAATAAGTACGAGTTTATATTTATTGATATTTACATGTTGATATAAATTATCTTTTGTTATAAAACATATATAGTACTTTATATCAGTTTATATTTTTTTATGTCTTACTCTCTTATAATTTTATATTATATCCATTTGTCCTTTTTTTTTTTTATTTTGTAGGTAAATTTGTTCTTGTAAGTTGACAATATTATAACTTATTAATTAATTTAAATATTATGATATATTTTATTCGGAATTGTATGTTTATTTTGTATATTGAAAATAAATAACGTAAAATTATGTTTTTATTTCTACTTTAGTATTTTAAAATTTTGATATTACATTTATCTAATAATACTATAAGTTATTTTATTTATTATAATTGGTTCAACTATAAATACTTATTTTGTATAAGATTGGAACATTCATAAAATATTTTCATTAATTTTATTTTTAAATAAACTGCAAACACTTATAAGAAAGAATACAAATTATACTGTTAATATCAAGTCACGAATAGCCCTCTGCCCCCAATAAAGATAAAATCCTTAAAATACAGCAGCCTAGTTAATTACATGTTGATGAAATATTAGATACGGCAGCTGCAAATTCATACACGTATATTGGACCACAAAATTTTCCAAATATTTCGTCATCTTTTAATTAAATTTTTTATTAGTACACTACTAATGGTATTGTTTGAAAACCGTGTAATGTTTTTTTAAAATTCATTTAGAAAAGTATAACTTTGACTCTTATGTTTTCATGTGTGTGAAACACGGATAATTATGATTTGTATTTAAGTAGTTTCGTCAATTAAGATAATTCTAAAAATGATCTCTCAAATTATAAGTATAAATTCCAAACTTTCTGAGTAAATCTAAATTTTGAATGTCAAATCAAATTAATTAGACTTAAATAAATTTATATCAATTATAATTTTGAATCTAATTAATATTAATGAGTATGAGATATTCATAATTAGAGAGTAAACATTAATTTAATATTTCTAAAAAATTATTAGAAATTATCTTATATGTATAATAATTAAGAATATAAGGTTTAGAAATCTCCTAAAGTAAAAATGTTGATTGTTTCGCTCTTATTGACTTGTTTTGTCTAGCTCGTGTTAATTGCTTCATCTAGTTCTAAATATACTATTCTGACACTCTTAAGTTTATATGCATCATCTAACACTCTTAAGTTTATATGCATCATCTAGTGCCTTTATAAATTATTTCTAATGTCACTTTGCACTTTTATATTTGATATCCTTTGTACATTGAAAATATTGTCCAATGTGTTCATTCAAAGTATTGTCTAAGGGCAATAAGATTTTTGGTTTCTCCTTGTTGAATGACTTTGTCTATTTCTTCTTTCTCTATGCTACAAGACCATAGTCTTCATTTTTTATTATCTGTCTAACACTTTATTTCTTACAAAGCTTTTAATTAGATCATTTTAGTGAGTATTTAGACATCATCTATCATGTTCTATCAAAAACTATATTAGAATATACGTTTGTTCTAAGTGTTATTATTTCGTTTTGTTCTTAGCTCTTCTATTTGTTGTTCTTAGCTGTTCTTCTAGTTTGAACATCTTAGTAAATGAAGCCCTATTGTATATATTCTTTTAGTTTGAACATCTTAGCAAGTGAAGCTCTATTGTGTATATGATATACACAAATGTCACATGATGATTAAGTCTCTTCATCTAGTACTTCATTTGCATACTTAATAGTTCATTAAATCCTATTACATACCTTATAATATTTATTATCATGAAAACTATCATCTAAGAAATTATATCATCCTTCATTACTTTAATATTATCATCAAAACTTTGCAAAAATTCTCTTTAATTCTTAATTTTAATACAATGAATATATGTTTCCGTACTTAGGAATTGTGGGAAAACCCAAAAAGACATAACTTTTGGATGCCAATCTTCTTATAAACTCAAGAAGAGATTATCAAGACCAGGAAATATGTAGCGCTTGAAGAAAAAGTATGTCTTTCAAAGAGAATTATTACAGCCTTTGATCGTTTTATCTTTCTTCAACTTGCCTATAAATGTGATAAATATAAATAAATATTTTTATTTATTATTTTATAAATATAATGTATTTATAAATACAAATCTAAATTTTATTTCATGATTCAGTGTAATATTATTTTTCATAGTACAATTCCTTATTTACTTATAGTACTTAGTAAAGCATTACTCTTTTAAGTTTTTTTTATATATGATATTCTTACATTAAAACCTTGTCTTTCATAATATACTCAAATTTGAAATTAAAAAATTAAAAAAAAACTTTTTATATTCTTTTAAATTTATATGGGTCGATCCCTAAATTTACAAAATCTCATTTATGCAAAACGAATCAAACCTATTAACTTGTAAATATATTATATGGTCTAGTCTATTTGAACCTAATTTTTGACTAACTAAATACACATGGAATAGATTCACCAGCATTATCACCCCTTATTTCTTAACTACTTTTTGTCTCACTCTTTTCAGCATTAAATAATATTATTTAAAGACTCAATTATAAGAAAAAAAGTAATAAATTCAAATAAAAATAAATTTAACTATTTTATCTTATATTACTATCATCCTAAACATCTTTTAACTAATTCCAATTCTATTTTCAGTTTCTTATTTATTTTTTATATCAAACTCCAATGAAGAGTAGAACTTTAAGAAGAAAAGTATTTTTAAATATAATTAATAAAATTAAATAATATTAACTAACTTTCTTAATTAGAATATAATTACTTAATTCTGATATTTTTAATATGGAAGAGTAAATAGTTACACCCTATGTGAGGTCCATTTCTAGAAAGTGATTGCTGCAAACATGAGACCTTGTAAAATATTAATTAATTAATTCTTGTATAGTGTTGATATAAACACAATCATATTATACTGTGCAAGTGACCTCCGTTGAGTTTGGAAGTAGGTGCTAAGTACATCGTACCGCGTAAAATTCAAAACCCTATCTATAATTGCTCTTAATTCCTATTTCTTTATTTTACAATTTGACAAGAATTTTTTTTTCATGAAATATTTATAATTAGAAAATTAAAACAAAAAAATAAAAAATGAAAAAAAGAAGAAAGAATTATGCCAAAAACTGATTACTTGCAAACCAAAACCAATATGCATCCAACTAAATTCTCTTGATTAGGGTAGAAGCCGGGCGATTTCATTTATTTGGCCCATAGTTATATGCTCACCTTCCTCATGATTAATTAGGATGAGGAGTGAAACCAGAACATCCTTGTTCCACAAACGAGGGATGTTTTCACACTTTCAATAGTCAGAGCCTATAAAATAAGAAGACTTCAATTAATTTCAAGAAGACTTCACAATGAAAAAGAATAAACTTATACATATTGAAATTAAATTTACTGTATACATAATATATATATATATATAAAGCGACTCTTAAAAAATTCCCAACATGAAGTATGCTGTTTTACAACATACTTGACTCCATAAATTCAAATTTTAGCACATATTAAACTGATTGCATGCCTTTTTTTTACATGATTTATATTTATAATTTTATCATCAGTTTTAAAAGTCTCATTTTTATAAATCCAATAAATGAAAATTTAATTTTATATAACAATAAGGATTTCTTATGTCAGTTGTCATAGTATTTTTTGCTTATTAAAATAAAGGAATTTGTTATGATACCTCCCCTTCTTTTACACATAATTTTGTTATTTCTAGATAAGGAATTTCAGACTTCCACTGCTTCCCTCTCTCTTCTTTCTACTACACAATTTCAATCTCCATTCTGACTAATATAGGTACATGGAATTCATTAGTTTTTGTATTATTACTATAAAATTAATTGTTTTATATTATTAAAAGATACTGCAATCTATCCAAAACTTTTTAGTTGAATATGATACGCGATTTTATTGAAATCTAATCCATTGGGAAGACGAGGAAGAACATTCAACTGAGTGGTTGGGTAACGACCCCTTGGAACCAAGGAAGGTGGCTTTAAGTTTCCCATTAGAGGACAAAACTTGGGTCACTATTTTGCAATTTGATTAATTCTTCTTCCCATAAGTTTCATTATTATACTTTAATTAAGGGTCGTGCTCACCAAAATATTTTTTATTAAAAATCATACAAAATTTTATCAAAAGGGTATTCTGTTTTTGACATGTATTATAAATTTGATTGATTTTATTAAAATATTTATAATTTTTTATTTTACTTTTTTTCATTCCTACATGACATAAAAAATACATGTAAATAATTAAAAATTAAATAAGAGAGAAAGTACAATTCTGAAGGTTTTATCGTACGGACTAACAAGAAAAATGTTAAATGTCACTTATTCAGTTAAAGTAATCTCAATCCTTTTATCAACTGAACAAAAATAGAAGCAGGATGTGTTTTGCTTGAGTTGTAAATTAAAAATAAAAGAATTAAGGATATTTTATTACAAATTGCAGTTACAGTATATATTTTAAGACTATGGTTGACAATTGTTGGCATGAAAACAATCATACGTTTGCATCATTCTTCCTCGGCACGCATTCTCATGTTATATAAAGGGAAACAACCTGGCTGAAATGTCTTTCACCAACTCTTCTTTCTCAAGTGTGTCTTTCACACAAAGACACCTTAAGAGTGTTGTAACACAAATAGTGATAGTGAGTTTGAGAGGTTGACAAAGATGGTGAGAACGCCTTACTGTGACAAAAGTGGACTGAAAAAAGGAACATGGACACAGAAGAAGATTGGAAGTTGATTGCTTATGTCACTGAACATGGCCACAAGAATTGGCGCCAGTTGCCTAAGCTTGCAGGTAATAGAAGTGCATCAGTTAACTACAATCTTCAAGTTTTCATTGCTTCGGGAATGAATACCAAAGTTCATAAGTTTTCACATCAGTATGAGATGTATAAACTGAGGGTTTACTCAAGCTTAAACTGTTGTTTTTGAAACATTTAGATCATATAAGTTGAATTAACACTTGGTACAGAAAAACTATCTGTTCATTTCCACTTTTCTAAATATACACAACTTTATATCACACTCTTTTTCGATAAACAAACATGATCCATGCCGTCTTGATCTTAATTTGATTCTTGTTTTAACTTCAAAATTAAACTGTGGGGGGCAATTTAAGAACTCTACTTATCTCCAGAATCTCAACAGACCCATCATTAGGTCAGGCACCACAAAGGGAAAGTTGAATTCATATTCTACTGTTTGGATTCAATATAATTGTGCAATTTGTTTTCAGGTCTTGCAAGGTGTGGAAAGAGCTGCAGATTGAGGTGGATGAACTACTTAAGGCCAGGCATCAAAAGAGGGAACTACACTTATGAGGAAGAAGAGAGGATTATCAAACTGCACCAAAGTCTTGGAAATAGGTACACCACACAGCCAGAATACATGATTGCTCCTTCTATATAGAGAAATCATAAACTAGGATTGTTACATGAGGTTTTCTGTGTACCTTTTGGTCATGCTGCATATGATTTTTCAGAGAATTATTATAAATATCAATCGATTAACTTTTCATATATGATATGTGATGCATTATTACATGGATTTTGCGCAAGTTACATCATATAATTTCTTTCACTGCATGTGAAGATAAACCATAGTTCATTTAGTTCAACTCCCTTTACTTGAAGGTGGTCTGTGATTGCCTCTCACTTACCTGGAAGATCAGATAACGAGATAAAAAATCACTGGCATGCACATCTTAAGAAACGCTTTCAACACAATTCAGAAACAAATGAAAAAGTTGAAGCTTCCAATCCAAAACACCACTCCCTAGTTGAATCCATTCAAGAGGAATCTGGGGAAGTTGTTGTAAGCAGTTTCCAGAACAGTTCCCTAGCTACTTCCCAAACTCCTGACGGTGATTCTCCATCGCCCCAGCACACATCATTGAGCGATGTTTTGTGCATGATATCTGAACCTGAACCAGCCAGTAACGGGAATTTGGCTACTGATAACTTTGCTGAGTTTATGGAGGAAAACACAGATCCTATAAGTGCATATTCTTGGAAAGAACTTTATGAAATTTCCTACATAAGTGAATTTCGAGCTCCTTTTGTGACTGAACCTGAGAGTTTTTGTTCAGTTTGTGATATCTGGGGGCTGTTCGAATAGTAACAGGAATATAATATCGGTTTGGTTTTTCTTCTTTCTTATTGTTTTCTGGGGAAAACCTATACCAGCTTATTTTGATGAAGGGTGTACGCTGTGGGCGAAATGAGTAATACTATTCTTATATTTCCACAATATTTTTCTATAATTCCTTTTATATAATTTTTATATCACATAACCCATTTTGATCCTGTTCCAATGAATTCCTTTTTAACTAAACACTTGTAAAAAGTTTCCACTTGAACTTGTGTCCAGAAAACCTGCAACCGGACAATTTAATTCAACATTATAACAAAATATAGAACTTAAATACAACAATTTAATTACCTAAGTCAAAATTTAAATCTGATTAAAAAACAACAGCATCTAAATTTTATATTTTCCCCTCTAAGTATGTCGTCACTGCACGTGTTCACAAAAAGGTAATAATTACCTCTTATAGGTCAATCACTCTCACTATATGCTCTGCATAATCCTCCATATTTGGTCATCAACAACAATTATGTGATAGGAGACCCAACAATCTATGGCTCAACAACATATGTAACAACGAACTCTTATATGGTGCATCAGCAAGTACTATTGCATTAACCATCTTTGTATTTGTGCTCATATGAGAGAATATTATCTAGAACTGACCTAAAATCTCCAGCCAACTAATATCATATATAGGGCAATTCTGTTTCCAGAAAAAAATGTGTGAATATGATATTGATAATTTTTTTATATTGAATAACTAATAAAATTTTAAATAACATAATTCTAACAAATTTGTATTTTAATACTTAATAAAAATGTATTTCTATTATATATATATATATATTTTATTTTATTTTTTGTACTGTAGGGAGGACCAATCACCAAAACCTAAGCACAATTGAATAACACAACTAAGTTAACTGACTGAATATTATCCGGTGAGCCGACCGAGAACTAATCGGTCATTCAGTTTCCTTATGCATCAATTGACACGTGACACATGTCAAATGAAACATCATAATGGACTATAGGCCCATCTAACCACTATAAAAGCTAAAGGAGTCCTATGAAATAAGATACTGATACTTTGTCCAATTTTATCCTGTGTTCACTTGGGTCTACACTAACTTGAGCGTCGGAGTGCATGCAGGACTTTCTATCGGAATTGTGTAGAACCGAAGACTGGAAAGAAAGGAAGAGTTATCAAGATATCCAAGGCAAAAAGTTTGAAGATATTGTTGCTTATTAGAGTCGACCGGTCTCGTGTTAAAGTTTGAAGTTGTTGCTTGTTAAAGCCGACCGATCTCATGCAATAACAGATATATCTCATGCAATAACAGATATATTTATTTCGTGCAATATGTATATTCTCTCTCATATATATATATATATATATATATATATCGTGCAATAGGTATATGTTATCTCAGGATCTAAAAAATTTCCTTAATTATTTTAATAACATTAAATCTAAACCTCTTATAAATTATTTAAAAATTATTTCAACCTGTACATATATAAAGATAGTTTTGTTAAATGTAAGGAAAAACTTTTATTGAGTACATTATAATTTACTATGAATTATATTGTTAAATTTAAATTTTTTATTAAGTACATCAAATATATATATATATATATATATATATATATATATATATATATATATATATATATATATATATATATATTTTTTTTTT
>Ga0099825_1010280_pt1 | contig 10316 bp, 3 predicted proteins | sample SiratroredBW_FD_76838 | JGI IMG/M metagenome (GOLD analysis project Ga0099825, IMG submission 76838) | Root nodule microbial communities of legume samples collected from California, USA - Siratro red BW | ecosystem: Host-associated > Plants > Roots > Nodule | place: USA: California | collected... | reverse complement strand
CCCTACTAAGATTGATGACAATAACCTAAGGAAAAATAGAGAATAAGGGATCTTTAGAGCAAATATGAACTTACTCTGTTTGAGATTCTGGTCGGTTAGAAATGATCCCTAACTCCCCAGCTACTGTAGGGTATGATCAGAATCTAAACTAGATGAGATATGAGGAGGAAAATTAGAGAAAAGGGAGAGCTTGAGAGAACGAGAGAGAGAAAAGAAAAAGAACTGGAGATGCAGGCACACTGCTTTTACTTTTATAAGGTTTCTGTGTCTTACAATTCTCTTATAAAAAATGTTATTTTTGTTTAAGAAGTTGTCATGACAACCTTATAAAACATATAAATCAATTCCTTTAAAGACTCATCCCAAATGAATGTCCAGAATCCAATATAACCTATTACAAAATTATTTTAAAATAGTTATCAATACAATGTGATCATCATTTTGACTCCAAAATCTTGAACCTTTGAGTATCTGAACAGTTTTTAGGATTAATGTTTATTTTCTTAAACTTCTTAACAGTCTTAACCGGCAACCCAAAAAATATATACTATCAAATAAAACTCCCTTTTATAGATATTAGAATTAATTAATTATTTCAAGTACTAAAATTTTAAGAAAGAAAAACAAAATGAAACGAAAGAAGAAAAAAATTTGTTAATCTTTAAAATATCAATCTAACTAACATATCAAAACTCATAATAATATCAAAACTCATAATAACTAAGATACTATAATTTTTTATTTTCTAAAAAAAAGGTATATGACAAAAAGAGTGGGAACATAGTCCCACTGGAGAACTTGAACAGTGTACTATGCCAGCCACGCAACTCGAGAACCAATCAACAAGAGCTCGTCCATCTATGTGCTCTCATCTAATATTCTACACACAAAATAATGGTACCTTCTTCCCCCTCCACCACACCAATTAATCTAAGCACACACAACTAATGTACATTTTTCAAAAATAAATACTTCTGACATTTAAAACTATTTCGGTAAAGTAATTAAACAAGTTTCTAGAATTTACAAAAATAAGTTTCTAAATTTTATTTTCGATATTCCACAATTAATAAACATTAGATATTAAAAATAAATTTAAGACATGTTTTTGCTGCCTTCACAAAGGGAGATACTAAGCGACCTTTGCAAGGAGGATAAGTCCACCAAAAAAAATCTCATTAACCCCACGCTTTGCGGTTAAATATGTTATTTTTAGTCCAAATGTTACACTAAAAACCAAAATCAATACCTGAAATAAACCCTTGACCCTCTCAACATCCTAAGCTCTCTCCTCTTGCCACGTGGCACTACCACCCTTTTCTGAGGCCCGTGCCGGTGCCGATCAGTCATATCCAGATATATAAAAATAAATAAAATATTAAGTGTCACATTTATTTTACTACATCGATAATAATTATTAATGCCAGAGTCCACAATAATTTTCCTCATGCTCCTCCTCCCATTAATATCAACTTGCCTTTAAATTGACTTGGGAAGGCTATTTTGGAGAGAAAGACTGTGATATACAACTGCTGTGGGGTGCAGAGATAGAGCTGTGCAGAAAAAGACCCTTTTCAGTTTTCATTACTGCACACTTCCTTCTTCATACATTCTTCACTTTAGTGTCATTCCTCATCCTTTGGTGATTGAGATGGGGAATTGCCAAGCTGTGGATGCTGCAGCTCTTGTGATCCAACATCCATCTGGGAAGATAGAGAGGTTGTACTGGCCAGTGAGTGCAAGTGAGGTTATGAGGACTAATCCTGGCTATTATGTCTCTTTGATCATACCATTGGGTGTGCCAGAAGGGCAGAATCAGGACCAGAAGACAGTGCTTTTTACCCGAGTCAAGCTGCTCCGCCCAAATGACACTCTAACTCTTGGCCATGCTTACAGGCTGGTCACTACTCAAGGTATAGGTTGATGGTTAAAAGTTCTTTTTTTCTTAGCAAAATTGATGTGATTTTTGGCTGAGTTTCCTACCAAATGTAGTGGCCAATGTACTATGAAGGGTATGCGTTTGTTTAATCAGTTTAATGCTCTAAATGGTTTTTCTGTTTCTGGGTTGCAGAGGTTGTGAAGGCGTTGAAAGCGAAGAAACATGCGAAGATGAATAAGCCTCATGTCAAGACAGTGGAGAGTATGCAAATAATGCAACTGGAAAAGGCAAGTTCAGATGGTGAGACTGGAGGGATGTTGGACACAGGAAATATATATCAGGTGTGAATCTGTTACTATCAGCAAGTTTTTTTTTTTTTTTTCTCTTTTTGGTTGAATACTATATTACGAAGCTTTTCAATCTATGCAAAGTGATTATGTGGAAGACTGTGTTTGGTTGAGCATCGTATAGCTATAACGTGCATCAACCTGAAGCTTACAATATTTCTGATTTAAATTGAGAATTTTGACATGGATAAACACTTGGATCTAATAACTCACTTTGCACCAAAGCATTATTTAGATAAATTCTATAGAAATACTTAAAGGAGATAGGAGAAAAGTAAATAAGTTTTTCTGTCCAGTTAAAATTAGTTTTTAAGAAAACTAAAATACAAAAGGTTCTACAAATTATTTTGTATTTACTTTGGAGAAACTCATCTCATTTTATTTTTTTATTTTCTCTTATAAATACTCATGAAAAAAATATGTATAAAGACTCAGTGTTATATATTCTTAAGTTGCTACTGGTATGACACAACATTGGAAGGATATTACAATAATATGCTGCAGTTCTTCAGAAACAAAGAGCACTAAGAGAAAGAGAAACCATAAGCAGGATGCTAATTCTATACAATTTTTGAGTTCATTTTGTGTGTTTGTGTCTTTATAGTGGAGGAGTACTGATGTTACTGCATAATGAGTTTCAGGCAATGAGGGCAGACAGATACAAGCTAATGAAAACCACGCATGCTGCGCTTAAGCTGAAATCATGGCGTCCCTCTTTACAGAGCATCTCAGAGTCTAGCAGCTGAGTAGTGCTAGGTTGTGCATTGTAAGGTGTCTCAAGAGCATTGTTTGATCGCCTCTTTCTTGATGCTCCTCCTAGTTGAATACCTGATATATGGGCAAAGAAGTTCAACAAAGGTTTGAACTATTTCTCTTCCATCATCAATCACACCCTCAACATCTAAATAACCATTTTCCTGGGACATCATGATTGTATAGCTCCAAGAAGAGGAAAATTAAATAAATGGCGAATGTCAAAATCTACTGCAAGTGATTTATATTTTTTGTTGAGGCATCCACATGTTACAAGCATATAGAAATCTTTACATTTTAAAAGTTAAAAAGAAGTAAAGAAGAAGTCATTTTAGTTTTGAGTTCCAAACATCCCAATCCTCATCAACATATTGTTGTGCCCATAACAGTGATGCTCTTGCAGCCAGGGCTGCTCCTGGTAATTTCTTCTTCTTTAGAGCAACCATCATATCCGTGAATGGCTCCACCAACAATGTTCCAGGACCTCCATACTCCTTGTGCAAAAACTCACTAAAAATCTGTTTTCCAACAAAAAGGCAACATTATTATTATTATAACTAATCAAGTTCAAAGAGAAATTAACACCAAAAAAAGCAATCTTTTTCTCATTTATGCACCAGGTAACTTGAAGCAGGTGCCTTATTAACTAAGTCAGACTTTATATCCAATGCAAAACACGCACACACAAAGCATATCACCTCACATCTGTTAAGCTTTTCTCCACACCTACTCTACGATTCTGTAAAACCCAATGTTTGCTAAGAGACATCAAATCTGATGTTAATAGAAATGAACTACAATTTGGAAGTTCATGACGGCTTTGGAATCCTGACCCTTAAATCTTGATTGAGATACTGAAGAATAAGAGGAAACTGGCCAGAAAATCTCCAGCAATTTCCATCAAGTTAGGCAGGGTTCATAACTACTAGTAGGTAATAAAAATTGACATAGGAGTGATACATCCATAATTAAAGTGTGCTTGGCTTTCAGTTGAAAGACTTCAACCAATTTTCAATTTTCATTGATCACTGTCAATATATGACTTTTTTTAAGATGCATTTAGAAACAAAGTTAACCTCAAATTTCAACTATCTTGAAAATTAGAATAAAATTTTTAGTTTCAATTAAGTTCAACTCAACTTAATTTTTTAACTAAAATTCAATCACATACTGCAATTGAATTCTTACACAAACATCGATGAACAAATTCCTTTTTGAGATATGAATAGTGGCCACCAAATTATGAAATGAGAGGAATGTTTCTTAAAATTTAGATGTGGCAATTAACAGGGGTATTATCAGGGAATTTAATGCATATCTTTCAAGTTTAAACTTCATTAGTTTAATATAAAACCTCTATAGACAACAGAGTGCAATAAAAAACTAGAAGCTGATAAAAAAAGTAAAAAAAACTAGAAGAAAAGAATAGAAGAGAGAGAGAGTGGAAAGAATTGAATGATGTGTATGTCTACACACACGGGTGTTCATGTCCATTATGTGCAATTGATAAATGTGAATGAGTACAAAACGAATTTGAAATATTGTGGAACAAAAAGGACATATCAAAGTGGCAAAATATATATTGCTTTTCAAATTCATATCCCATCTACAATGAAGTCTGAAGATAAAAGACCAGATAAATTCCCAGCGGGACTTGACCTAATAAGCTGTAAGCCAGGTTATAAGTATCTCTCACCATCAAATCATACCAAAATCTGAAGAGCCAATAGTTGATGTATAAGTTAAACATATAACTGGTGGAAAGAATGGACAACAGGAAACTTACAAAGTTGCAGAAAATGTCCTAATCCTACATAATTTTAAATTTTATTGTTATATTTTAATAAATAATAAGTTTAATTAGTTTTTATGACATTGTAATTGCGTGATTTTAGTTCTACCTTGGCCTTCCATCAAATATTTAACAGGTTTTGCTTACGTGACACCTAACATGTTGCCTTGCCAGACACATATAATTGAACAACTTAATTACATTTTTGGTTCCTCACTATTGTGATATCAGAATTAGCAGAACCAAAAGGTGTAACAAAATCATGTCAGCATCTGTAAGACAATTCGTTAGCTTCAATGCCACCAAAGCAAAATTAGTTCAAAATCTAACGATGACATCGAATGCTAAATTACAGAACCAAAAGACCTAATTAGCAAAGTTGAAACTTACAAATCTAGAATCAAACTAGTACAATTCTGGGAAACCAAAGTATATTTAAGCTTGAATAATATTTCGGTTCAATCGTTTTCCCGAACACCTAGCACTCAAGTATAATCAACAAATCTTAATAATATCCAAACAGGGCGTAAGAGAATCATAGCATTATTTGAGGTCGTCAAAACTAGCAAATGCCTCTAAACACTACAATGAGTTTCTTTTATATTCTTTTTTTACACCAAAGATAATTGATGAAACTGTAGAATAAAACAAGAACGAAACAACACCCACAAACGTTTTCGCCATAAAGTTAAGTTTTTGAAGAGGAAAACGACATTGACCTGAGCGCAAACGGCTACAACCTCATCAAGGTCATCCCCGAACTCGTCGACGTCCTCCGAAAGCTTCCGAAAGAGTTCAACTCTGAACTTGTGGGTCTCCTGCAATATACCTCAAATAATGGAATCAATAAATAGCATGAGGTTTCAGAATATGCAAATTTACACGGGAAAATGCATGTACTCACGGATTCTGCAAATTCGGGAACTGGGTCAGGGTACACGTACTTCTGGGTGGGTGAATGTGTGAGAGAGGAAGTGAAGGAGTTTGTGAATTTGTGTTTGGCTCTGAGGCACGAGGAAGAAGAGGTTGATAGTGGGGGTGGGAAAGAGTGGTGCAAGATAAGAGCATTTGAAGCAAATGGTTTTGTGGGAGAGAAAGTAATGGTTAAGGGAGAGGAAGTGAAAAGCAACATTGCAATTTTGTTTTGAGCAGAATTCAGGGGCTAATGGAGTTAAGAGAATCTTTGTATTGTCCTAGATTCAGAATCTTGGTCTTCTTAGTCCGACACTGGTTGCCGGAGATGGATTTTACTATGGACTCAATGACAACATTTGAAATAACTAAATATAAAATTTAAAATAATAAAATATTTTTTAATAAAAATATTAAATAATATATAAGATTTTTTTCAATTAAAATTTTAAATTACTAATAAGATATGTTTGAAAAGAAAGATCTTTCGTCCAATAAACCAAATATGTAAATAGGGAAGAAAATTATTCAAATGAAATATCATAAGTGTAAACTTACCTTATTTAAGTCTATAGAACGATGTTGAATAAACGATAACATGAGATGTTTTTTTTTTAAGGTAGATAATTGAATATTTTAAATTATATATATATATATGATAGAAAATCCATATATATTTATATAGAAAATATAAGTATCGTGTTGGACGAAAGATTGTCTTTATTCTAGATAACAAATTTTTTTAAGTTATATTTTATATTTATGTTCTTGAAATGTCTTGTTATTTGTCTATTTTTGTCTATCATGTATTAATATACGTTTGTCATATAAATTAATAGTTTAATAACTTCGTTTTGTATTATGAAGGAAGATTGGATAAGAAATACTTTAAATATAAAGGTACATATGAAATCAAGTTGATTATATTGAATTGAAAGATGGTCCTACTATATACAAATAGTGTGAAACTTATTACATAATAGTTTCATTTGTTACAATAGGATAGAAGTTAGAGTCCTAAATAGTGTTTCTACTTCATCTCCTAAGACTCTTGGTTGCAACTCCTTTTACACCAAGGTAATGAAGATATTGAGGTGAGTCATTCTTCAGAGTCCTTCCCTTTCTCTTTATACTAGATCCTTGTGGAGGCTAGGTTAAGATATCATCTATTCATTTAGATATATAGATATGAAAGATGTTTTGACCGCTATATGAATATCAATCTAAATAAAATATTAAAAAATTAAATTAGGTAAGATTTTAAATATGATTATAGCTAAATATATAAAGTCTAAATATTCTAAATTTTAACTTATTTTTTTATTATATTATTACATCGTTAGTAAATTAACATTTAATTGATAGAAAAGTAAAACTTAAAAATTCAGTTCCAAAATTTGAAAACTCTATAATAAAATTAGCAAAACTAAAAATTAAATGTTAAAATTTATAGAAGTGCAAAAGATCAATAACAGAATGTGTAATTAATCTTTTCTTTATAAACCAACTATTTTCTCTCTCTTCCTTATTTTATAGAGTCGTTTATCCCGTGTACCCTTTTCCCTTTAAATATGGTATATTGGGCTACTTCCTTCTTCACTAACGAGCCTATATACATAAAAAATGTTTTTACTTAGTGCATTCCCATAATTACTAACTAAACCCCTATACAAAGAGGAAAAAGGCTAAAATACCCTTCCTCGTGCACCACCCTCCTGCTGCCACATATTTCACCGGAGCCGCCGCTTTTGTCACCTTCTACACCTCCATTCTCCATCGCGCTACACTTTTGTAGAGGTCGAAGGAGGAGAGAGAGAGAGTTGTTCCATAAAACTCTTCTATAAGGTATCATTTACATTTTGAAAGTTTATTCTGAAAGTTCTGTTTTGAAAAGTTTGTTCTAGACTACATTTTGTTTTGTGTTTCAGAAAATTTATTAAGGAAAAACTATTCCAATAAAAATCGTTTTGAAACAGTATCATATATAATTTGGAAAATTTGTTTTCAAAATTTTATTATAGAAAATATATTTCATATATTCTGAAAAATTTTATCCAAAAATCCAATTTTAGAAATCTTGTTTCAGAAATTTAGTTCTGAAAATTATATTCCAAAAGGTTTCCAAAATAAGTAATCCAAAGAATGACTTTAACAAAGAGTAATATGATTTATTTCAAGAATCATTATCAGACTTTCAATAAAATATTAAAATCATTTTATTGAGTATATAGAGGTACAGGAAGAATTTGTCCATATAGGCTTATGTAACTATAACAACCAAAAATATAAAGAAGAAAAGGATAGACAATTCCTTCGTGCATCTCCATAATTTCTTCTTGTACCCTATCATACTTTTAAAATATCAATATTATTCTTGGGTTGGTTTTTCGAAAAATATTTTTTAGAATAATTTCTGGAATGTAAAAATGGTTTTCTAAAAAAATTTTCCAAAATGCATTTTAGAAGTGTAAAAACGGAAAATATTTTCTAAAATTTAAAAATGACTTTCAGAAAACGTTTTTTAGAATGAAAAAATGATTTCTGAAAAACCTTTTCTAAAAACATGTTTCCGAAAAGATATTTCGGAAATTAAATTTGTATTTCAGAAAAAAAATTTCGAAATAAACCAAAACTTTAAAAAAAAAATAATTTCCGAAAAATACTTTCCAAAATTTTTTCCAGAAAACGATTTAAGGCAATTAATTCCCAAACGAGAAATCACCTTCTCTCCGAACCCATCACCCTCCATTACCACCCCCATTCCAAAATGCACAACAAAAACACCCAATAATCCACCCACAACCACGGCAACCCACCCCTAACCCATTCTACACATTAATCCAACACATTCACCCCTAACATTTTTTTAAATCAAACTCAAACACTAACCTTAACACTCCAAAAACCAAATCTACACCGTTGAATTCCTCTCTGCCGCGCGAACAAACTTCAAGCACCTCTGCAGTACCTCTACACCACCTCCAATATCCAGCCACTCCCACGAACGACGATGGCTCCACCAACCTTTTATCTCCGTTAAGAAGGGTATAAATGTCTCAGGAAACAATTGTGGGGGTACAGGAAGCAATTGCAAAAGGAATTTGAATGTACCATGTGCCCACCAATAATTTAAGTTGGCCCATGAAATACCAAAAACGAAATCTATATACCATGCTACCATAATTTCATGCATACAAGTAAAATTAACATTTGCAATTTATGAACATTATTCAGCCACCTAGAACCGGTCCTTTTTCCATTATTGTCTCAAAACTGTGATACAAAAACTAAAATGTTTGGATGGGAAATTTTGAGCAAGGGATTCAATTTTAAGTGAATATAAAAAGTGAAAATTTTATAGGGGGATTAAAATGAAGTTTGCATATGATGAAAACTAAACTATTTTATCTAAAAGCAACGAGAAATTGAATTTATTTATCTAAATGAAGCTTCAATTAAAGTTCCAAATACCGGGGAAAGTGTTGAATGGGAGTTTTGAACTTTTGTGCATTGCATAGGAGGAATTTCTCTTTTTTCTATCTGTTTTATATTCATATGTGCAATTTGAGTTTGGAAGCCTTGGCCCAATTAAAAATTTCTGAATGGGCCTGACTCAACTTGATAGCACATCATAAAAGAAAAGAAAAGAAAAGAAAAGAAAAATTACATAGATTTGGCATATGATTCCCTTCTGGGTTGGTGGCCCCGCTTCACACTGAACATGATGAAACACAAATTGAAAAGTAATATGAAGCAGTTGCGCACGAAAAGCAATGTTTAATCTTGCATTAGATGAAAATTGGGAACGTAATCTTGTTGTCACTTCCGACCAAAAAGAATCAGGAAAGGGAATGTTGCAGTTGAACATGACAGAATGTGATTCTTGCTTCTTTTCCTTTACACATATTCTATAAACTCATTCTATTATGCATCACAATATCAATAAATATTAAGCCAATCACTCAATTCACTTCAAAACCCAATGAAGATAAGCACTACTACTACACCACCTTTTCTTCAAGTTTCCAAATTAACAAACCCAAGCTCCCTACAAATATTAAGTAATGTGAACACTGTGCTACATTTGACAAACTTAAAAACCGAGCCAACGCGCATAACTTTTGGCCAATAAGTACTTTGCATATTATTTTAGACCAAACATTTCTTTATCTTCCTTTCTAAACACTTCTTTTTACGATTGCAAAGTGGGGATTGGTGTTGTATATATATATATATATATATATATATATATTGTCATTCTTTCTGGGTTAACTCCAAACATTTGTAAAGTTTATATAAATTTATGAAATGGTTATCTTATGCGATTTTCCCACTTCATTTCCAGCTGCATAGAAACATACTTTAAAGCATTCTTTTAGCTTATTTCAGTAAAACTACACTTTCATTGGATATGATTTGGTCGAATAAACTATATATATATATATATATATATATATATATATATATATACTCAAATAGAGAGAAGACAGGAGAGAAAAAACATATAAGATAAACATCATATAAATATATATAAAATATACAAATCTTTGGAGATAACACAGAAAGAATGAAAATATATATATATATATATATATATATATATATACAACACCAATCCCCACTTTGCAATCGT